>JGI994J12354_10003765_pt1 | contig 13979 bp, 11 predicted proteins | sample IntmicLarv3ML3BL_FD_12354 | JGI IMG/M metagenome (IMG submission 12354)
AGCAAACGTTGCGTTTGCATCATATAGCCCTTCTACTAAGAAGACATACGCATTGCCTTTGGCAATTGCTGAATGCGATTTCTAGGTAATCTTTTTTTCGTTATTCAATTAAGAGCAGTATAATAAACTATTCTATGAACTTTGAAATTTCATTTTTGATAATCATTATAAAGCAATTACTGTGCACAGCCTGACGACAAATTATTCAGTGCAGAATATATAACAAATAATTAAAAACAAAAAAGAGAAATTTCCTCTTAAACTAGCATTAAAGGACGTAGTCCGTCGCTTTAAAAATAACAAAAAACGCTCCGAACGGGATTATCGCTGCAAGTCGCACTTGCTTTGGATTGCAAAGGCGAAACCAGCCTTTGCTGGGTTCTTAGGGCAAAGCCCTAAGTCGGGTTTCGAAAGGACTGAAAGTCCTTCGTGGATTCAAAAGACAAAGCCTTTTGTGGGTTTCAAGGGCAAAGCCCTTGACGGGTGTTGGGCAGAGCCCAACAAGAAAGACTGTGAATAAGAAATATATATAAAGAGCATTTTTATTTAATAAATTTATTAAATAAAAATGCTCTTTGTAAAAATAAATTTCTTTAGTTTTTCTTAAATTTCTCTCTGAGGATTTTCAGGGCGCCTAGATGAATTTGGCAGATTCTAGCTTCGGTGAGGTTAAGAGTTTTTGCGATATCACAAAGTTTTTTACCTTGGAAGTAGTATTGTTCGATAACAATTTTCTGATTATCTGTGAGGAGGGACATGTTGGACTTGAGGGATTGGGTAAGCTCAAGACTTTGAAGAGTTTTGAATCCATTTGGGGATGACTCGTCAGGGATAATTTCTTCAAGATTGAGAGAATTTTCCTCACTTGAAACAGTCTCATTAAGAGAGATGAACAAGATATTTTCTGTTCTTGCTTTAACTTTTGAATACTTTTTTTCAGATAAGCCTAAAACTTCTTTGACCTCATTTTCGGTTGGGGCACGCTTTAGTTTTGCTTCAAGACTTGATTTAATTTTTTCAATATTTTTTGCTTCAGTTCGAGCAGATCGCGACATGTAGTCCATCTTACGAAGCTCATCTAATATAGCACCGCGCACACGCAAAGAAGCGTAGGTTCCGAATGTGTTGTTTCTGTCACTATCGAATTTTGTCACAGCATTGACAAGTCCGCTTACACCGACTGAATGCAGTTCATCAATGTCTGCATGACTGGGGAGTTTAGACCTCATAGAATTCACAACTTTGCTAACCAAAGAATAATTGTCTTTTAGTAAGTTTTGTTGTTTTTTATTTAGTATTTTATTTGTCATACATCTCCTTTAAGCAATATTCTTGCCAATGATTTCTGAAATAAAACTCGCCTTAATATTAGACTCTTAGAGAAATTAAAAGTTTCATAAAATCTGATAAAAAGGCTATAATGTCGCATTAATGAGACAAAAAGTCTCAACCATTAAAAAGGATTGAATTAAATGTAAAATTCTTACAGTATCACGACTCATAAATGATTGGCTCTCTTCCAGAAGATGAATTAAGAAAAAAACGTATAAGACGTGTCAAAAAATTGCTGCGTCCGCTACCAAGACGCACAAATTTACACAAATATCCAATCATAAAATATTTCTCAAATTACGCTAGAAAAAATGCTGAAATTTGGTCATTCAAACGCCCAAACGTGACGAGAGCAATCTACCTTGGCTGGATAATCGCATTGATACCAATGTATGGATTACAAATGATTTTTGCATTCATACTTTCTTTGTTTTTCAGAGCAAATTGCTTTGTTGCAATAGCAATGCAGTGGATAACGAATCCATTAACAATTCCTCCTATATTGTATGTTCAATATAAAGTGGGAGCATTCGTTATGGAAAAAGTTTTTCTCTCGACATACACGCCAGAACAAAACTTTGCGGAACTTTTGAAAACATCCGGCTTTGAGTCTTTGCTTTCAGAAATCACAGAATTTGCGACCATGAAACATTTAGCACTTTCAGTATTGATAGGTGGATTAATTCTTTCTATTGTATGTGCTTTTATTACCGATATAATTTACCGAATGTGGGCAAACCACTTTGCAAAAAAACACAACATTAACACTCCTACTCTTGTGACGAAAAAATAAATTATGCAGCTTAACAAAATCTTTTCTTTTTCTCTTTTTCTTTTGATTCTTTTTTCTTTCTCATTACAAAGCCACGCAGTAATGTTAGGCATAGACGTTTTGGAAGAACTGAATTTTTCCACTATCAAAGGTAAAAGAGTCGGTTTGTTGACTCACCCCGCTGGCGTCAATAATAAAGGAGTCAGTACCATTGATGTTTTGCGTAGAGCAAAAAATGTAAAGCTTGTTGCGCTCTATGGTCCAGAGCACGGAATCTATGGCGATGAAAAAGCAAACATTCCTATCGAAAATAAAATAGATAAAAGAACAGGTTTGCCTGTGTATTCTTTATATGGAAAATTCCGTAAACCCACACCTGAAATGCTTTCTAAAATCGACGTGATGATAGTCGATTTGCAAGATGTAGGCTGCCGCTCTTATACATATGTAAGTTGTATGATTCGCACAATGGAGGCGTGTTTTGAAAATGGTAAAGACGTGGTTGTTCTCGATAGACCAAACCCTCTTGGAGGCCTTAAAATAGACGGCCCTATGCATGACATGAAATATAAAAGTTATGTTGGCATGATAAAGACTCCCTATGTTCATGGGCTTACAATAGGCGAAATTGCTAGGATTGCGGCAAGTGAAGCTGGCTGGCTTGAGTTATCAAAAAAGAAAACAGGCAAACTATATGTTGTTCCAATGAAAGGCTGGAAGCGCAATATGCTTTGGACTGACACAAAGTTAAAGTGGGTACCAACTAGCCCTGCTATTCCAAATTTTGACGCTGTTGTTGGCTATGCAATGACAGGTCTTGGATGCCAAATAGGCGGCTTCCAGCATGGATACGGAACAGATTATCCTTTTAGATTTTTAACATATAAAGATAAAACTCCTGCTCAAATAATTTCCGCATTGAATGCAAAGAAAATCCCCGGACTCGCTTTCAATCCGCTTACAATCAAGACTAAAGGCGGTGACAAGCAAGGAGTCTATGTCAAAGTGACAGATTTTAACGCGCTTAATCCTACAGAAGTTAGTTTTTATTTGATGCAAATTGCTTGCGTATTTTCAGGCAAAAATGTTTTTGCGGGAGTGAAAAATTCTGACGCGGATTTATATAATAAACACGTAGGCTCAGAGGCTTGGTGGAAGGAAATTTCTAGTAAAGGCAGAAATGCAAACGTTCCTCTTTTTATAAATAACTTTAAAGCTTCGTGCGAAAAATTTAGAGCATGGCGAGCAAAATATCTTATTTATTAAAATCAAAAGATTTTATTTATTAGAAGCTTTTTGTTCTTGCTCTGATTTAATTTTTAGCAACTTGTTTTTTGCGGAAAATTCTATAAATCCGCACATGTCGCTCGAAGAAGAAATCTGATTATTTATACTAGCAGAATAATGATTACTATCAAAAATTATCTGCTCACGTATAGGATGACGCCCTCTGCTTTCAGAAATTTGTCCGCTGTAATAAGACAAAAACACACTTATCATTGCTAAAAACGCAACACCGCCCCACTCTATTGTGGAGGCCAAAAAATTAGTTGTTGGCGATGTTGTGTGACGCGCCGCAATCAAAGGTCTTAAACGAACTTCTTTGCCGTACATTTTGCAAGAAGCTATATGAACTTTACAAGCTTCATAAAAAATTCTAGCTAACGCAGGTTCATTAATGAGATCAGCCAAAAGTTCTAATTCTTCTTTGCTCGCCTCATTGTCAAGGTACAAGCTGATGAGCTCGTTAAACCTCTCCTTTGATAAATTCATAACTATTGCAGTGAATTCAATTGCTCTCGCAAAAATTCGCGAGCTCTCGATAATCTGCTCTTAACAGTACCTACGCCTATGTTCAAATGTTCAGCAATTTCGTCGTAGGACAAATCTTCGTGCTTTAAACGCAAAACATCTGAATAGATTTTTGGCAATCTATCTATTGCTATAGGCAACAAACTTTCAAATTCGTTAGACAAACTTTCTTGCACAGGAGTTTGTGTAGGAGCACAAATAGTATCTTCAAAAGTCAAAGAACTATCGGCATCTCCAACGCTTGCCTGCAAAGATAATGAAGTGTGACGCTTGCGTCTCCACCAATACCAATGTTTGTTGTGCGCCAAATTTGTAGCTATTTTGTAGAGCCATGTTGAGACTGAACAATCGCCTCTGAAAGATGATATTGCTTTTTGAGCTCTAATAAAAGTGTCTTGAGCAACCTCTTCAGCATCTTGCTTATTGTTGAGAATTGCATTAGCTCTGCCAAAAACTTTATCCCAATTTTCACGCACCAACTCAGAGAACTCCGCAGAGTCTCCGTTGATAAGCTTGGGTAAATCTATCTGACAATCTTTAGTGTTCGTTTGCATTACTTGTTATTCCTTTAGACTCTAAATATTGCTTTTTGTTCAAACTTTTTTAATTGAATAAAAATAGCAATCATTTATAGTATTACCAAATTATATCGCATATGTTGTTCAAAAATAAAGAAAATTTTTCAAATATTGTACTTTTAGACTGTTTTTCTGGTGAAATTTCTCAAACAAACGAGTTTCCATGCCAAATTGGCGACTCTGAAGACTGCAAATTAAGAATTCCTGTATCTAATATAATGCTAGAAATCACTCCAAATGCAGACAATACTTTCAATCTTATTAAAAAAGGAAGCGAAACAATATTGTTTAATTCTTCAATTGTGGAAGAACACGCAACAATAGAATCTTCTGCGACTTTGCAAATAGGCGAACTTTTATATATAATTTTTTCAGGCAAAGACGCTCTTAAAAAAGCAAGAAAAGTAAATGTAAAATCGTGGTTTTTGTTCGACGTCAAAACAGGCTCTATAGAAGACGAGATGCCTTTTAACATGATTAAAAGTTCTGTGATAAAACGTGGACTCACAGGAGGCGGACTTGCAATTTCTCCCAAAGGTTGCGAGCTCGGATTTTTCTACGGACAAGTTTTTAGAAACGAAGATAGCGAAAGTTGTGAAGACTTTACAATTCCTATGATGTCGCAAGATAGTGAAGCTGTCACCTGCCCTCTTTGCTGGCTTAAGTTCGACATTGGCGACGCAATGAGCATTGCAACTCACGAGAATTTGCGTGGCGACCCCATCTTAGGCGCGGACGAAATGTTGCGATTTTTGCCAACTTGTTTTAATGACTTTGGAATCGCAATAGATTCAATGGGCTTGCCTGCTCCTGACGTTGCTTGTCCGCATTGCAGAAAAAAATTGCCCACTAATTTTTTAAATTTAGATATAAAAATCTTGTCTATAGTGGGAGCTCCTAGTTCAGGAAAATCCTACTATCTGAGCGTTCTTGCGGAAAAATTAAAAGAAGTTTTGATTCAAAAATTTTCTGTTCGCATGAAAGATTTAGACCCTACAGGCAATATGGTTTTAACTTCAATGAAGAATAAACTTTTCTCTGCCACTACTCCTGAAGAAGCTATTTTAGCTAAGACCGCATTCGAGGGTTCTATGTACGAACGTTATCGTAGATTCGGCAAACTCGTTGCATTGCCTAAGCCTATTACATACTCATTGTCATCAGAAAAAAATGAACGAGATACTTGCATTGTCTTTTACGACAACGCAGGTGAACACTTTGAACCCGGTTTAGACATTGAAGATTCCCCAGGGGCTATGCATATTGCAAGCTCGTCTGCGATATTTTTTATCTTTGACCCTGCCGCAAATTATTCTTTCAAAAAATCACTGACAAATAGTCCTGACCCACAGCTACTAATCAAAGGTCGCATAGACCAGCAAGACACAATTCTTTCTGAAATGGAAGTGCGTATCAAGCGTGTGTTAGGAATTTCCAGCACATCAAAAATAGACACACCTCTTGCAATAATCATAAACAAATATGACATCTGGAAAGAGCTTTTAAAAGAGTCTTTAAGCCCATATTTTGTCGACAATAAATTCGACATGAATGCTGTCGAAAATAATAGCCGTATTCTGCGAGAGTTCATGATGGCTCAAGAACCCTCGATAGTTGCTAGTGCTGAAGGGCTTTCTTCTGATGTGAAATATTTTGCTGTTTCGCCTTTGGGTCATACTCCTGTTAAGATTGAAAGTGGTCAATACGCAGGCATGATTGCTCCTGACCCAGCAAAATTAAATCCAATAAATGTTGAAATCCCCACCCTTTGGGCTTTAACAAAAAATAGCGATATACTCGACAAATAATGCCATACGAATTGATATATACTAGCGCACCTCAAGGCTTGAATCATGGCAGATCGGGATTCTGTACTGTTGCTAGAAGCGCGGATATGCCTGAGCGTCTTGCAAGCATAGTGGAAAAATTTTCCAACTTTGATTTTGGTATTTGCGAGAAAAAATTTTCTTTGAATAAAATAAATTATTCTAACGGATTTTATTATGTTCTCACACGTATTTGCGACTGCGGTAGCGACTATACAAATAGAACAAATTTTTTAGCGCATCATTTAATTTTTAATAGCGAAGAAATTTTAAATTTTCCAAATCCCGCACAAATTTTCTTGTCATGGAAAGGATGGATGGATTCTTGGAATCAAGCTCCAAAATTTTTAGAAAATTCTTTTTCTTTTGAAAATTCAGATACTGATATCCCTCTTGCTTGCGAGACTTGGCAAGAAGTTTTTGGAGACGCTGGCAAAGCTGCAATCCCAAGAGAAATGCAGTATTGCAGCTTTTTTCTTGAATGCGAAGACACTACTTTATTGCTCAGACTTTTTGAAGAATCCCTATCATTAAATGTGGATAAAAAAACTTCTTGGGATTTTACTTTTACAACTTATCTTGCGCAAAATGAATCCGCAAAAGATTACAACTGGAAGGGATACATTCAAAATCCTCCAAGCGAATTTTTCATAGATTTAAAAAATAAAATCTGCCCAAATTCTCCTGATTCAAGACTCGCAGAATTTGCAAGAAATCGTGTAATGACAAAGTCTGAAAAACTTTCGCTTGTTGCAGGTAAGCCACAAAAAATTTCGTCTAACTTCAAAATAATAGAAGTAGAAAAAAACGGAAATACTTTTTCAAAACTTATATTTGCTTCTGTTGGAATTTCCATGGGACTATTTTCTTTGATAGTGTTTCTCTTCGGTGATTTTTCTTTTCAAAATGAAAAAGAAAATTTCATAGAAAAAGAAAGCGAAAGAGAAAAAATACCTGTATTTACGCCACTTCCTAGCCCTGCTCTTACTGAGAATATGAAAAATGCCGTTCTCGAATTAATACAAAAAGGCGACTATCAAGAGGCTTTAGACAAGTGGAATAATTTTCCCGCAAAAAAAGAAATCAATATATACTCGCTCATTTCAGAAAATATTTTGAGCTTTTGTAATAGTGTCGATGCTTATATCGCAACAGGCAATTTTTCTATAAGAGAAAATATGACGAAACAAAAAGAATTAAAAAAGCATTTAACTTTTTTAAATGAGCAAAAAGATTTCCCTAATCAAAACGCTATCAAAAAGCGCATAGAACAACTTTTGAAAACTTTGGAGAATTTTTAATATGAATCCGCAATTACTAATAGTAAGAATTCAAGCAGCTATTCAGCCCAATAAGGTCGATAATCAAAATCAATTGCAAATGCTCTCTGCTGAATACGCAAAGCATTGTGAGCAATCTGCCCATAGACTCGAGCAATGCACAACTTTGATTAAATCAGGACGCGACTATCTAGCTTTGCAAATTGCGGAAACTGAACCTGCGTTATTAGACACATTGAATATTTTGATTTTTCCTGAAATAGAAAAATGGCGTAATATATGTAAAAAATCCGCTATAGAATTGCCTTCTGATTTTGATGAATATCAAGTAGAATTACTGCAATCTCTTTACACGAAAAATATCGGGCAAAATCATCCTCTTTATCGAGATTACAGACGCGCTATACGCAAACAAAAATTTGAATCCGCATTAACGATTATACGCACAATCGCAAAAATAAATTCTAATGACGCCGAAGCTCAACGTGAGTATTTAAGACTCAAAAATCAAATTGTAAAAACAAAATCCGACGCCCTTTTAGCTTTGCTTGATTCTAATGAAAATGAAAAATTAATAGAGGCATATACTTTTCTAGAAGCGGATAATTCTTCTAATCTTATCGACCCAAATAAGTGGCAAGAAGCATCTGTAAAAGTCAAAAAAATATTGACTGAAAACGCAAAACAAAGAATTTCAAATCTTCTAGATTCGTTGAAAAAATGCGACATTACAACAGATTGGCATTGGGCAATTTCTTCTATTTTAGAAATCAAATTGTTAGCTAGCGATAATGAAATCGACTTGGAAAACAACACTCTTGAATATCTCGAAACTTGCGCGGAAAAAAGCGCGAATGCTAAAGAAGATTATGTAAAAAATGTGTCTATCACAAAAGCTGTATCTGCGATAAATGCGGAGCTAGAGCATCCCTCTATAAAAAATCGCAAAAAACAATTAAAGCGTTTGAATCAGCTTAAAAAAATCGCATTTGACACTCTTGATGATGAAACAAAATCACGATTAGAAAAAAGAATATCTTCTCTTGAATGGCAAATTACTTCTTCAAGAATAAAAAACACTCTTTCATTTTGCGCAGTAGTAGTAGTGATTTTAGTTGCTATTGTTTTAGGTTATAATTTTAAAATCCAGCAAGACACATTTAAAAACGCGTCTCTTGCTTTTGAAGATATTGAATCAAATCCTAGCATAGAATCTACAATCGAATCACTTGCTTTGTTTGAGAAAAATTATCCTACTCTTGTGGATAGTCCTGCATACTCGCCAAAGATTAGCAAGATGAATGCGAATCTTGATTTCCAAAAATCGGAGCGTGAAAAAATTATTAATGCCTTAAATGAAATTGCTAATTTTAATTTTGAAAATGTAAATGCTACCACAATTTCTGATGCGCAAAGACGTTTTACTTCTCTTGAAATTGCCGCAAAAAATCTTCCTAAAACAGATTCTGTTGCGGCATTAGATTCGTTGGAAAAATCGAGAATTTCTTTTAACGCAAAACTCGAAAATTTGAGAAAAGAAATATTGTCTAAGATTACTTATGACTTAGATATTATCGATAATCATTTAAAAGAAATTGAGAAAAGCCCATCCGCTCAAAACGCATTAATAAAGGATTGCGAAGGATTGTTTAACATTATTAGCGAGACTTTTTCTGACAAAATTTCTGTGTTAGGAACAGATAATCCACAGTCATCACGCTTTGAAGAATTATTAGAAATTTTCACAACAATCAATGCTCGCGCACAAAAAATTAATGCCGCAAAAGATTCACTCAATAGCGCGCAAAATGTAAATGACTACATGAGTCTTCTTAATAAAATTCAGAATACAGAAGCTCTGCCCTTGGCTCTGACTCAACAAATCAAGAAGATTCAAACAAAAGAATCCGACTTAAAAATGGGTTCTTACTCAAAGATATTTGATTCTTTACAAGCATACGAGAAAGCTGCGCAAAATTGGGAATTTTTGAAGTCTCCTGATTTTTCTTCTGACCCACTGCTCACAGATGTTTATGTTTATACTAAGCCTACTGGTGAAAAAGCTTATACTCTTGGCGAGCTAAAAAATACTCGCAATACTTGGAACACTGGATTCGAAGTCAATCAACAAGGCAAAGAAATTTCTAATGATGGAAGGATTCTGCCTATACTGAAAAGACAAATTCAAAATTCAGGAAAACTCATCCGTGATGAAATTTATACAAATGGAAAAATTTCTCCTGAATCTGTTCTTGCTAAAACGCTCGCAAAACAAAACCCTACTCTCTTACAAGCGATAAATTTAATTTCTATTACAAATGTAAATCCTGTATTCAAAGCATATCTTGAAAAACGTGTTTTTGAAGAAATGTCACGTAATTCCATTGAAAGCGGTTTAGATTATTCAACTTCTGCAAAACAACGCATGGAAAAACTTATGCCTCTTGCAAAAGATTTGATGTCTTACTCATGGATGTTTTCAACTTTAAGCAAAGAAAAATTATTTGCTAACGAACTTTACAATAGTGAACTTCCCGACTTTCAAGGTCAGGCAGATGAACTAAGACTAAATGCAAAAAATCTTCAATCAGGCGCATTGGCGTTTTTAGGATATGCGGACGAATTGGGTAATTTTAAATTTATAAATAATGCCACAACTAAAGCATTTGGCATAGCGGCTCAATCAGGAGAATATGAACTCTTGTTTGAAAATGGAAAAATGGTTAAAAGTCCTGCTCCATTCACTCCATTGATAGGTGAAAAATAAGCAAAACACACATGAATAATCTTTATAAAGTAATTTGGAAAGGACAAGAAGTCGCAGAATTAACTTCTGCCGAAATCAAAAAAAACTTGTCTACAGGAAAAATTGGAATGCAACACCAAATAAAAATTGCTGAAGAATTTATCAGTATGAAAAAATTTCTTGAAATCTGCGATATGCCAGAATTCCAAACAAGCAGTTTTGAAAATATTTTAGGAATTGCCGCTTACTTTTTTTCTGGAATCGCCTTTTTAAGCTTTTATTTAGCTATAATTCCTCTTTGTCTTGCCGCCTATTTAGTTTATAAAAATAAAAACCAACAGGCTCTTATGATTATTGCCCTGACTCTTTGTTCTAGTTTGCTCGGTTGGATTTTCTTTTCACTGATATCTTAGCCTTAATAAAAAAATAAAAAAACTTGCAAGGCCTTTTCTCATTACTGCTCACAATAATCATTTTCTCATTATTGCTCACAATAATCATTTTCTCATTATTGCTCACAATAATCATTTTGAGAAAACGGTCTTTGCAAGTTTTTATTAAAAAAAACTTGCAAAGCCTTTTCTCATTTGAGATTCTTAATGTATATCAATTTACAAATAATCAAACAAATGAAAAAACTATCCTTATCACTTCTTTTAGTAGCATCGATATTCGCATTCACAGGTTGCGACGGCTTAGATGATCCTTCACCTTCTGACACTCGCGCAGGTTCAGGCTTAGGCAACATGAATGGCAATTTGCCTGATGGTTCTTATGGCCTCGATGGCAATAGCGGTCTTTCAGGCAGAGGTATCAGCAACATTGGCGATATCGACCCAAATAATATCAATCCTGAAGATATCGTTTGCACAGTCTATTTTGGCTTCGACCAATATGCGGTTGCAGGTAGCGAAAGAGCTAAGATTCAAGACGCTGCTGCATTCTATGCAAGCAACCCTAGTTTGAAAGCTGTTTTAGTTGCTCGCACTGACTGCTATGGCACAGAAGAATACAATCTTTTGTTGTCAGACAAACGTGGCGCATCTGTAAAACAATATCTCGAAACTTGCGGCTTGAGCGATTCAAAATCAGAAATCTTGGCAGTTGGTAAAGCTGGTTCTACTCCTGATGTAGCTAAGGATTCTCCTGAAGCAAGGCATGACAGACGCGTTGATGTTGTAAAATTGCACTAGTTTGAAAATTTTTAGACTACAAAAAAACCGCCCTATTAATGGTCGGTTTTTTTTGATTAATAGAAGATCAAAAATACTATAAAAAATTTGACATTTATTGAAAAAAGTTTGATTATGATAGCTTTGAAACAAGTATAGAAATGGAAAGACAAAAAGAAAATTCTAATAACACAATATCTTCCCCAAGTGAGCATAAAAATATTTTTTCTGACGCTATAAAAAACGCTGTGGATTGGATTAGACCTCAACAAACAAGTGAAGGTATTTGGAATGCCCCTCTAGACACTAATTGTTGTATGGAAGCTCAATGGCTTCTTTGTATGTATTTTCTTGATTATAATGACCCAAAGAAAGAAGGTGTCATTCAATTTATTCTAGATAAACAACGTGAAGACGGCTCTTGGCATGTCTACTATGGCGCGGAAAATGGAGATATAAACACTACTTTAGAATGCTATTTCGCTCTTAGACTCTGCGGATTCGACCCTGATGAAAGTTCTATGATTGCCGCAAGAAACTGGTTAATCAAAAATAAATGGACTGAAAATATTAGAGTTTTCACAAAATATTGGTTGGCTCTTTTTGGTCAATGGCCTTGGGCTTGCACTCCTGTATTGCCTCCTGAAATAATGTTTTTACCAAGCTGGTGTCCTTTCAACATCTATGACTTCGCTTGCTGGGCTCGTTCGACAATGATGCCTATTACAATTTTAACAGCGCGTCGCCCTATTAAAAAGCTCCCCAATCACTTACAGCTAGACGAGCTTTTTCCTGAAGGTAGAGAATCTGTCGACTATAGAATTCCTCGCAAAAGCAATTCATTTTTCTCTTGGGAGAATTTCTTTATGAAGCTAGATCATATGCTTCATTCATATAATCGCTTCCCTGTTAAACCCTTTAGAGAAAGCGCGATAAAGCTCGTTTTGCAGTGGCTCTTGGAGCATCAAGACGAAGACGGTGCTTGGGGCGGAATTCAACCTCCTTGGGTTTATACTATCATGGCAATGCATGTTGAAGGCTTTGCTCTTGACCAAATAAATATGTCGCGCGCGATAGACGCTTTTAATCTTCATTGGAAAGTTGAAAGAGGAAATTCTATAATGTTGCAAGCCTCTGAAAGTCCTGTCTGGGATACATTCCTTACAATGACAGCTCTTATTGACGCAGGTGAAACTCCAGGAACTTGCCCTGAGTTGATTAAAGCTTTGGATTATGTTCTTGAAAAAGAAAATCGTCATCATGGCGACTGGGCAGTAAAGACAGGCAAAAAAGTAGAACCTAGCGGCTGGGCATTTCAACGCGCAAACAACTACTATCCGGACATAGACGATACTGCTATTGCAATTATCACTCTCAAAAAAATCCAAAAATTAATTCCTAGAGAGAGTCTGCGAGCAAGAAAAATCGAGGCTTCTTTGCGTAGAGCAATAAATTGGACTCTTGCTTTGCAATGTAGAAATGGAGGCTGGGCTGCTTTCGACAAAAATAACACACGCAACATTGTGACAAAAATTCCTTTCTGCGATTTTGGCGAAGTGTTAGACCCACCAAGTGCAGATGTCACAGCTCATGTGATAGAAGCTCTTTCATTCTGCGGATTTTCAAGAAACCACCCTGCAATTGCTAAGGCTCTAAAGTACTTATACGGCGAACAAGAAGATGATGGCAGCTGGTTTGGCAGATGGGGTGTAAATTATATTTATGGAACAGGCGCAGTAATTCCTGCTCTTATGGCGATGGGTGATGATGTTGATTCTGCACCTGTCAAAAGCGCGCTCACTTGGCTTGTAAGCAAGCAAAATGAAGATGGTGGCTGGGGTGAAAGCATTGCTTCTTACATGGAACCAAAATATTCAGGAACAGGAATTCCATCTACTGCCTCGCAAACCGCATGGGCATTGCAGGCATTGCTTTCCACAAAGAGCCCTATTTACACAGACAGCATTAAGCGTGGACTCGGATTTTTAGTAAAGACTCAAACCGAAGACGGCACTTGGGATGAACCATACTACACAGGTACTGGTTTCCCAGGCTATGGACTCGGAGCAAAAGTCGATTTACGAAATGGCGCAACTCTACCTCAAGGTAAAGAACTCGCCCGTGGATTCATGCTCAACTACAACTGGTATAGACACTACTTCCCTCTATCCGTAATGGGTAAAGCCTATCAAGCTGGAATCTTCCCCAATTCAAAATAACCACTAACTTAGGGCTTTTGCCCTAAGAACCCACGAAAGGATTTTCAATCCTTTCGAAACCTGACTTAAGGGGCTGTCTGCCCCTTAAGAATCCCCTGCGCAAAGGCTGGTTTCGCCTTTGCAAACCAAAGCAAGTACGACTTGCAGCGATAATCCCTGACGGAGCGTTTTTTTCTATTTTTAAAGCGGCGGACTACGTCCTTTAATTCTAGTTAAAGAATGAAGTCGTCAGAGAGGGTTGT
>JGI994J12354_10003767_pt1 | contig 13973 bp, 13 predicted proteins | sample IntmicLarv3ML3BL_FD_12354 | JGI IMG/M metagenome (IMG submission 12354)
GTTCGGTATGATAAAGAAAGTAGACGGCGCAGAATTCCAAGTAAGCAAGAGGACGATTGCAGCAACGAAATTGCAAGAAGAAGACGCCTTGGTAAATGTTTGCGTTGTAAATGATAGCCAAAACGTGGTACTACAAACAGAAACAGGCATGTTCCTACGATTCCTAGCAACCGAGGTTCCAGAAAAGAAAAAGGGAGCAGTTGGAGTAAGAGGAATGAAGTTGCAAGAGGGCGATTACCTAGAAAGTATTCACCTCTTTGAAGAAGGGAAAGAAACGAAAGTGCCTTATAAGAAAAAAGAAGTTACGCTTAATCGCTTAAAGCTAGGTAAGAGGGATAGTAAGGGTGTGAAGGCGAGGGGGTAATAAGATAAATGAACCTGTTAGTCAAGAATGAGTTTGCTAATAATGACCCAATATCACGTTCTCAAGCGAAAAGTAATGTGAAAAAGATGATTACGCATGTATTAGCGAGTATAAAGGCATAGCAAGGTAAAGAAGGAGCGGTGTTCCAGTAAAATGGAAGACCGCTCCTTTTTTGCACGTTTTTATATTTTTTTCTTATAGTAAATATAGCCGATATAACAAGTGATTAAGACAGTAGCCAATAGACTCATGATGGTGAAAGGTGAGTCGAAGATGGGTGCTGCGGTTGGTACCGGTGACGGTTCGCGTGTGTTGCGAAACACGACTGTGGAATCCTCCGCTACTAGACCGTGTAGGAAATTACCACCAAGTACGCCGTGTTCCTCAAGAGAGCGGAAATTCTGGTGGACACCATAGCCGTCAGGGCCGGAGGCCTCCACTGTATAACCAGTAGGAACATATTCGGTTATCGTGTAGTATATAGGTCTAGGGTCAGTTGTATTAAGTGTAAAAACAATGCGCTCACCATGTGCTAATGTATACTCACAGGTGCCATCTACTGCAAGGACAATGCTCCCACTTGTAGTGCTACCGTCAGCAGCGGTTTTTATAAAAGGAATAGTAGAAAGGTAAGGCGGGGCTTCTACATGACTTATAACCATTTTAAAATCAAATTCTAAAGTTGTATCAGCATAGTCACCAACTACTACTTTTTTTACTGTTAGTTCAGTAGCATTAGTAGTGTGAAATGCACCAGTAGCTTCTTCGGTAGTGGATATGAAATGGTCATCATCTTGGAAAGTAACAGTGGTACGGGTTGTGCTACTGGCGGTTAAGGTAGAATCACCAACAGCGAAATTTACGAAGTATTCTATCACATCATTAGCAAAATTGTTAGGAAAGGAAATTTTTGTTATATACTTTCCGTCAACGAGTTCGCTAGTACCTACATTGTACTCGCTAGAGTCAACTAGTGTCACTCCAAATGGTAACGTCCGTTGAGCGCTGACCATGACAGAACCATTTACAACAGGGTGAGTGGAATGTAAAGTTAAGACAGGATTCTTATATGATTCTGTTTCAGGTTTTACAATCACCGCTAAATATGTGTGCCAAGGTACTGGATTTTCAATAAAATGGAAAATAGAATGCCAAGGAGTATCAGAGCGAATTAGGTTGTTGAAACCAAGCGAGGTATATTCAGCTATTCTAAAGGAGTCGTTAAATGGGAAAGCGGACAAAATACGAATGGTAGGTGGTGAAGAACTATAAGGCGTCATCCCCACAGCTCCCGGACTATCGACACTTATTACAGTAAGCGGTGTAGCATCTGAGTCTACAACATTATCATCACCATGCAAGCGAAATGCAGCCGAAATTTCCCCCGTATCCGCAATGTTTTGCAAATGGAACTCAATTACTATACGAAGTTCCTGAGTCAAGGTTAATTCTGCCTTGCTTGTTAGAGAGAAGGTGTTGGCGTTCGTTGTAGCTTCAAAGGCCGTTACTTTTGTCTCAGGGGAAACATGTACGGAACTCATATCTACATTCGATGGAAACGTTATATGTATGGCATCTTGAGCAGAAAAGACGGAGCTAGCAGGAATGATGATTTCCATAGTTAGCGGATGCGTCCAAGTGTGAGAAGCGCTTTGGTCGTACTGGGCTTCTAGTGAAATCATAGGAATGCTTGAGCTCTCTTTGTCTGTTTTATTGCCAGGCATAGCATAGGCGAAATCTGCACCATGTGACAAGCAGATTATAAACATTGCCATGACAATGAGTATTGATAAGTTCTTTTTTAACATATTAATTATATCCTCTCGAAATTGATAGCTAAACATGATACCTACGACTTTCTCCGCACTTCGTGCTCTCGCAAACCTGAAAACATTCAAAATTCGCCCTAATCAGGCTACTTTTTGCCCCTAGTATCATCAAATAATAAAATGGTAATTTTTATAAACCTTTGAATATATAATATACCTTAAATTAACATGAAAAGTCAATCTATCTATAGGCGAAAACCATACTTTATTTAGGACACAATGTAAAGGCTTCTTAATTGCGGAATATTGTCAAAAAATAATAGACTTTTGGAGATAGCTATGTTATGCTAGCATACATAATGTATTGCGAGTATATCGGTGTTATAGTGTGTTTTGGGCAGTGCATTATGTAGAATATATTGTGTGTAATATAGTAGAGGTGGTATGTGAGTGTAGAAAATAAAGGGAAAAGGATAAAACGTAAAAAAATCCCACCAGACGAATTAATAAGTCAAGAAAATAGCTTGAAGAAAAAGAAAAAACGAAGACCACAAAAGCAAGAAAAAAGGAAAGAAACCGAAAAGACCTTAAAGACAAAAAAGGAAACATTTCCAAAGCAAGAAACTTTAAAAAAGACAAAAAAGGCAACACCTCAAAAGCAAGAAAACACAAAGCCAGAAAGCAAAGAAATTGGACGAAAAGAGATTAGACCGCCAACAACAACGCTTATGCAAGACATATATCAGTTATTGATTAAGATTGTAATTGTGTGTGTAGCATTTGCATTGGTTTTCACATTTCTATTTGGACTTCATCGTGTGAGAGATAATGCTATGGAGCCAGCAATGCAAGATGGTGATCTGGTGCTTTTCTATCGCTTAGATAAAAGGTATGTCGCATCTGATACATTGATGCTTAGATATGAAGGTGGCATACAAGTCAGAAGAGTGGTTGCAGTAGCGGGCGATGTAGTAGATGTTACAGAAGAAGGTGTGTTGATTAATGGCTCCAGAGTACAAGAGCAAGGAATCTATGAAGATACGCTGCGTTATACAGACGGTGTAACATTTCCAATTACAGTTGGAGAAGGGCAAGTATTCGTATTAGGCGATAATCGAACCGATGCAATAGACGGGCGGATGTACGGAGCAATCGATATAGACGATACGTTGGGGAAAGTTATGACAATTCTTCGACGACGCAATATATAAGCAAAATAATAATAAGCAGACAAATAAAATTTTAGGAGGAAATGAAACATGAAGAAGTGGAAACAATTAACTAAGACAATTTTAGCAAGTGTAATGGCATTTGCAATGGTGGCAGGGTATGGTGCGAGTGTGTCAGCAACACCAGCACCGGCATTACAAGATGATGGGAGAGCACTATTGAACAAGATTTTAGAAGTGGCACCGGGACTTGAATTAGGTGCAACAACTTTTCAATTTTCAATAGAACCAAAAGGAGTTGTAAAAGATGACTTGGCCGATGCAACTCGTATTGATGCAACGAAAGTTTCAATAATGCCAGAACTTGGTAATGATGGAACATATGCACTGGGTGCAACGGGTAATTTAAGTGCGACATCAGTTGCGATTGATGGAACAGAATCGCCAGATGGTACAACAGGATATATAACGCGAAAGTTTACATCTGGAGATGCCTTGGTTGCTATAGGAGGAAATAATGTATGGCCACATGCTGGCGTATATGTTTACGAAGTGACAGAACTACCTAGTGCAACTCCAGTACCTTCAGGTGAGATGGCTTTCTCTGGGGCTTCATATCAAATGGTAGTATATGTTGAAAATAATACCATTGCAAGTGGTGGATTGACAGTAACAAATGTAGGGTTTAGAGCTATAACAGATGATGAAGGTACTATCGTAGCGGCAGAAGCGCCAGAAGCAACCACAGGTTTAACAAATGCAAAATCTGAACCTAATTTTACCAATCGATATGACAAATTAGTTGATTTAACGATTAGTAAAGAAGTAATGGGAGACTTTGCAGATACGACGAAAGGATTTAGTTATACTATGAGTTTGACACGGCCAGCAGGTCACACAGGGGCTGATTCATACAAGGGGATTATAGTTGATGCGAATGGTGATCCCGTGAAAGATTCAACGAATACTGTTCAAACGGTTTCAATTACGTTTGCAGGGGCGACAGCAAATGCGACATTTGTTTTATCACATGGTCAATCAGTTCAATTTGAGCATAAAGATCCAGCACCAACAGGTGACTTTGCAGGGCAAACAGGACTTCCGTCAGGGACGAAGTGGGTAGTAACAGAAGCGGCAGCACCAGGATATAAAGTTGCAGTATCAGGTGAAAGTAATGGTACAACATTTTCAATACTACAAACAACGAATCCGAACACTGCTGTAACAATTCCAGCAACTGGTAACCTTGTATTAGGGGAAGGCGACAACTTTGCGGATTGGGTGAATACACGTGTAGATGTAACCCCAACTGGTATCCTACTTAACAACCTACCATACATCCTACTTATCGTAGTAGCACTTGGTGGCTTCGCAGGATACATTGTAAGTAAGAGAAGAAAGGCAGTACGCTAATATAGCATGAAGCAAAAAGATATAATAGGTAAGAGAATTGTAAAAGTGATGGATAGCATTGTGAATTTCACAGTGCTAGTCATCCTTTTGTTATTACTCGTAATTGGTGTATACGCCATGTGGGATTCCAGACAAATTTATCAAGCGGCTGGTAGCCAAGTGTATGAGATGTATAAACCAACGTCAGAAGATAGCTTATCTTTTGATGAACTGCAAAGATTTAATGAAGATGTCTTTGCGTGGCTGGAAGTATATGGAACAACGATAGACTACCCGGTTGTGCAAGGCGAAGATAACAACAAATATCTTAACAGAGATGTAATGGGAGAATATTCCCTTTCAGGAAGTTTGTTTTTGGACTATCAAAATGCGCCCGATTTTTCGGATTTTAATAGCATTATCTTTGGTCACCATATGGACAAAGCAGTTATGTTTGGAGGAATAGACCGATTTACAGATAAGGATTATTTTGAGAAACATCGTTATGGAAATCTGTTTTTTGAGGGAAAGAATNACGGTGTAGAATTTTTTGCATTTTTAGAAGTGGACGCATATGACTATACGATATACAGAGTAGCAGTGCCAGATGATGCTAGGGAAGAATACTTAGAGAACCTGCTAGAAAAGGCAACATACNCTAGAAATACTGGTGCGATAATAGAAGGAAATATAGTCTTACTTAGCACCTGCACTTCGGAAAGCACCAATGGAAGGCATATTTTAGTGGGACGTATTACAGATGAAGTATATCCAAATGAATTTATAGAAGAACAAGAAGTGAATACAGGTGTAGGAGCTGACAGGCGAATCGGTTTGTTTGAACGAATACCAGTAGTTGCTTGGGTATTCTTTGTAATCGTTCTGTTTATTCTTTTACTATCTTTATATGGTGAAAGAAAGAGGCGGATACAAAAAAGAAATAGAAGTGAGAAATAGAAGTGAAAGAGGAATCGCATATGAAAAAAATCAAAGGACAAGGCAGGCGCATTATACGTTATTTTGCAATCTTGTTAATGATAAACTGCATATTGATATCTAAGGAAGTAAATGCATACACACAAGGTGAGTCTGTTTCTGTAACACTTCCGCTTGAACAGGTATTTTTGGCAGATGGACTGCCTGTAAGCACAAGTGCGACGACATTTCAGTATGAGATGTTACCTGAGGATCAGGCAAGCCCAATGCCAGTAGGAACAAGTAATGGTGTTTACGTTGTGTCGATGACTGGAGCGACAACTACGAACACTACACCGATTGTATATACACATCCAGGGGTCTTTGTTTACACAGTTAAGGCAGCCATGCAAAATGACACAACAGGATATGTGGCAGATGATGAAGAATATAGAACCTATGTATATGTGGGCAGACAGGTGGATAATACATTAGATGCAACCGTTGTTGCAATGAATAGGGCAAATGCAAAGGTTTCTATGCTAGGCTTTTCGTATGAAATGAAAGACGTAGCAGGTGGCTCTGGTGATACAGGTTCTGGTAGTGGCGGTACAGGTAATGGTGACTCGGGTTTAGGTGGCATAGGTGATAATGATTCGAGCTTAGGTGGTACAGGTGATGGCGACTTTGGACTAGGTGACGCAAGTGACGGAGGTACGAATGGCAGTGGCTCTGCTGAAGGGCAAGGAACAGGCAATGCAGGAGCGAATGCACAAAATGCAGGCAGTGACTCAGGCAACAACGGAGTGAATGGTTTTGGTAATAACGCCAAGAATGCCTCAGTAAATACTGGTGACAACGCATCAACCCGTATTTTATGGGCAACAATCATTGCCATGTGCATAGTGATAATCTACCTATTTCATAAGAAACAGCTTGATTTTTATGAACAACCATGATATGATGTTCATAATTACATAAGGAATCGGCAGGAGAGTGAACGCAAGTTCACTCTTCTTGTATGTATAAGATTTCGCACTACCACATACAAGTCATGCCGTAAGAACAAAGTATAATGTACATACATATATTGAAAGAATACTCGCTGCAAAGAGTTTGATGTTGCCATCTTTGTACTGCGTATATTAGGAGGGACCCAAGTGTCAAAACGGGAATTATATGAAAAGAGAACAGAAGAAATTTTAGAGTCCATGACAAAAGAATTTGATTTTGAATTAGTGGACGTGGAATATGTAAAAGAGGGTGGCCTTTGGTATTTGCGAGCATATATCGACAAGGCAGGGGGTATTGCAGTAAATGACTGTGCAGATGTAAGTCGAAAGTTATCTGAAAAGATGGACGAAGAAGATTTTATCGAAGACAGCTATATACTAGAAGTGAGTTCACCAGGACTTGGCAGACCACTTAAAAAAGAAAAAGATTATATTCGAAGTATGGGACAAGAAGTAGAGATACGAACATACCGAGCGATTAGAAAGCAAAAAGAATTTATAGGTATTTTGGAAAATTACGATACAGATACAGTAACGATTACATACGAAGATGGCGAACAAGAAACATTTCAAAAGAGCGAAATAGCATTGATTCGTTTGGCATTTCACTTTTAAACAAAGACGAGGAGGACACGGAAAAAATGAACACAGAATTATTAGAGGCGTTGACTATTTTAGAAAAGGAAAAAGATATTAGCAAGGAAACATTATTGGATGCTATTGAAAATTCATTAATCAATGCCTGCAAAAACCACTTTGGAAAAGCAGATAATATTAAAGTAATCATGGATAGAACGACTTGTGAGTACTCAGTATATGCAGAAAAAGTTGTGGTGCAAGAGGTGAACGATGATGTGGAAGAAATCAGTCTAGAAAAAGCAAAAGAAATAGATACAAAGTTTGAAGAGGGCGACATTGTACAGATTCCGATTGAGTCAAAATCATTTGGACGAATTGCTACACAAAATGCAAAGAACTTAATTTTGCAGAAAATTCGTGAAGAAGAGCGAAAAGCGGTATATGACCAATATTTTGAAAAAGAGAAAGACATCGTAACAGGTGTTGTGCAAAGATATATTGGGAAAAATGTAAGTGTGAGCTTAGGTAAGGCAGAGGCCATTCTCACAGAGAATGAACAAGTAAAAGGCGAAATCTTCGAACAAGATGAGCGTATTAAATTATATGTGGTAGAAGTAAAGAGTACGACAAAAGGACCAAAGGTAGTTGTGTCTAGGACGCACCCAGAGTTGGTAAAGAGATTGTTCGAGTCAGAAGTTACAGAAGTAAGCGATGGAACCGTAGAAATCAAGAGCATTTCCAGAGAAGCAGGTTCACGTACGAAGATGGCAGTGTACTCTAGCAATCCAGAAGTAGACCCAGTAGGTGCTTGTGTTGGAATGAATGGAACACGTGTGAATGCGATTGTAAATGAACTCAGAGATGAGAAAATTGACATCATCAACTGGAGTGACAATCCAGCGATTTTGATTGAAAATGCACTTAGCCCAGCAAAAGTCATTTCCGTAGCGGCAGACCAAGATGAAAAGGTGGCGAGCGTAATCGTTCCAGATTATCAACTATCTTTAGCGATTGGTAAAGAGGGGCAAAATGCAAGACTAGCAGCGAGACTTACGGGATATAAAATAGACATTAAGAGTGAGACACAAGCGATAGAGGCAGGAGAACTTCCAGAGAATTACATGGAACTGATGCAAGAGGGATATGAAGAAGTTTACGACGAGAATACAGAAATTGAAGAAACAGAGGTTGAGGTGAATTAATTGTCTGGAAATAAAAAAATACCTATGCGCCAATGTGTAGGGTGTCGTGATATGAAAACAAAAAAAGAGATGATACGTGTTATTAAAACTTCAGAGGGAGAAATTGAGCTTGATGTTACAGGGAAGCAAAATGGTCGAGGCGCATATATGTGTGCAAAACAAGAGTGTTTGCAACAGGCGATACGCAGTAAGGGGCTAGAGCGTTCTCTAAAACAAGGGATTCCAAGAGAAGTATACGAGCGTTTGGAAAGGGAGATGGAGAATGCCTAAGCAAAGTAAGGTCTTATCCCTTTTGGGATTATCGGCAAAAGCAGGAAAAGTAGTAAGTGGCGAATTTGCAGTGGAAAATGCAGTAAAGACAGGCAAGGCACATTTACTGATTATTGCAACAGANGCGTCAAATAACACGAAAAAGAAATTTAAAAATATGTGTGATTTCTATCAGGTAGCAATTTATTTTTATGAAGATAAAGATACCTTAGGACATGCAATAGGGAAAGAATTCCGAGCATCTCTTGCAATCACAGATTCAGGATTTGCAACAGGAATCACGAAACAGATAAGTACCGAAGAAAACGGAATTGCATAAGGAGGTAGTACGAATATGGCAAAAGCACGAGTACATGAATTAGCCAAAGAATTGGGCAAAACAAATAAAGAGATAATCGAAGCATTAAAAGCAACAGGGGTTGAGGCGAAAAGTCACATGAGTGCAGTGGAGGACAAAGAAGTAGCAGCGATAAAATCGACATTTGCACCACAGGCATCAAAAAAGCCAGAGACAAAAGAAGAAGTGAAAGAAGAACCAAAAAAGAAAAATGTAGTGCATGTATTTCGTCCACAAAATACGAAAAGTGGAGGAAGAGTGGGACAAGGTACAGGACAGAGCCGTCCAAACCAAGTAAAACCAACAACTCCAAGTACGGCAGGGCAAACACGACCAAATAATGTGGGGCAACATGAATCAAGTAATGCAGGACAAGCGCGTCCAAGCAATGTAGGGCAGGATCGACCAACGAATGCAGGGCAAACACAAACAAGCAATACAGGACAAAATAGACCATATAATAATGCAAGTAGTGGGAACAGACCAAACAATGCTGGAGGACAGAGCCGTCCATACAATAATGCAGGTGGTGGGAACAGACCGAACAATGGTGGCGGACAGAACCGTCCATACAACAATGCAGGTGGTGGGAACAGACCAAACAATGCTGGAGGACAGAGCCGCCCATACAACAATGCAGGTGGTGGGAACCGTCCATACAATAACGCAGGTGGAGCAAACAGACCGAACAACGGTGGAGGACAAAACCGCCCATACAATAACGCAGGTGGAGCAAACAGACCGAACAATGGTGGCGGCCAAAACCGTCCATACAACAATGCAGGTGGTCAAAATAGACCATATAATAATGGTGGTGGAAATAGACCATATAATAACAATGGTCGCGATGATAGAAAGAAAGATGGTGCACCAACTCCAGTGGTAGATCAAAAACCACAAAGAGGAAAAGGAAAAGTAGAGCATAAGAAAAAGGACTATAATCAAGGCAAAGCAGGCAAAAACAATAAAATTTTGCAAGCACAAGAAAAAGCAGCTTTACTTCAAAAGCCACAAGCAAGAGAAGAGAAAAAAGAAGAAAAGATTAAACAAATTGTTCTTCCAGCAATTCTTACAATTAAAGAATTGGCAGAAAAAATGAAGATACAACCATCTGCGATTGTGAAAAAATTATTTTTACAAGGTAAAGTGGTAACAGTGAACCAAGAGGTAGATTATGAAACAGCAGAAGAAATCGCAGTAGAATTTGAAGTCCTTTGCGAGCAAGAAGTTGTAGTGGACGTTATTGAGGAACTTTTAAAAGAGGACGAAGAAGATCAGGCAACAATGAGCAAGCGCTCACCAGTTGTTTGTGTTATGGGTCATGTTGATCATGGTAAAACATCTCTATTAGATGCGATTCGTGATACAAATGTGATTGGTCGTGAGGCTGGTGGTATTACACAACATATCGGGGCATATGTTGCAGATGTAAAAGGTGAAAAAATCACATTTCTTGACACACCAGGTCATGAAGCATTTACAGCAATGAGAATGCGTGGAGCAAGTTCAACAGATATTGCAATCTTAGTAGTTGCAGCAGATGATGGAGTAATGCCACAGACTATTGAGGCAATTAACCATGCAAAAGCAGCAGATATTGAAATTGTTGTGGCAGTCAATAAAGTAGATAAAGAAAGTGCAAATATTGATAAAGTAAAACAAGAGTTAGCAGAGCATGAATTAATCCCAGAGGACTGGGGAGGCAGTACCATCTTTGTTCCCGTATCTGCACATACAGGCGAGGGGATTCCAGAATTGCTTGATATGCTCCTTTTGACAGCAGAAGTATTGGAACTTAAGGCAAATGCAACGCGTGCGGCAAGAGGCTTGGTTATCGAGGGAGAACTTGATAAAGGAAAAGGTTCTGTTGCAACAGTATTGGTACAAAAAGGAACATTGCGTGTAGGAGATGCGATTGCAGCAGGCTCAGCTTATGGAAAAGTAAGGGCAATGATGGACGATAAAGGACGACGTGTAAAAGAAGCAGGACCATCTGTGCCAGTGGAAATTTTAGGACTAAATGGAGTTCCAAATGCAGGAGAGGTATTTGTGGGTTGTGAAAATGATAAAGAGGCGAGAGCATTTGCAGAAACATTCATTTCACAAGGCAGAGTGAATTTATTAGCAGATACGAAAGCAAGATTGTCATTAGATGATTTGTTTACACGTATTAAAGAAGGTAATTTAAAGGAATTGGGACTGATTGTTAAAGCAGATGTACAAGGCTCTGTAGAGGCGATTAAGCAAAGTTTGTTGAAATTATCAAATGATGAAGTTGTGATAAAAATCGTGCATGGTGGTGTTGGTGCAATCAATGAATCAGATGTAAATTTAGCATCTACATCGAATGCGATTATCATAGGGTTTAACGTAAAACCAGATGTGACAGCAAAAGAAACTGCAGATAATGAGGGCGTTGATATGCGTCTATACAGTGTTATTTACAATGCGATTGAAGATGTAGAGTCTGCAATGAAAGGTATGTTGGATCCGATATTTGAAGAAAAAGTGCTAGGACATGCAGAGATTAGACAGATATTCAAAGCATCTGGCGTAGGAACGATTGCAGGGTCTTATGTACTTGATGGTACATTTGAGAGAGGTTGCTCTACGAGAGTTACACGTGAGGGCACATTGATATTTGAGGGAGCACTTGCATCTTTGAAACGCTTTAAAGATGATGTGAAAGAAGTCAAAACAGGATATGAATGTGGATTTGTATTTGAAAAATTCAATGATGTGAAAGAGGGCGACTTAGTAGAATCTTATAAAATGGTGGAAGTTCCTAGATAGAAAAGAGGCGATATTGTGAGAAAACGCAGTATAAAAAATACAAGAGTAAATGCAGAAGTACAAAGAGAATTAAGTATTATCTTGCGCGAGGGGATACAAGACCCTCGTGTAGGAATTATGACGACAGTGGTTGCTGTTGAAGTGGCGCCAGACCTTAAGACAGCAAAGGCGTTCATCAGTGTGTTAGGTGATGAAAAAGTGAGAATGGATACAATACAAGGTTTGGAAAGTGCGAAAGGTCATATACGAAGAGAATTAGCACACTCTTTAAACTTGCGTAATACACCAGAAATTCAATTCGTGCTAGATCAATCTATAGAGTATGGTGCAAATATGTCCAAGATGATTGACGATGTGAACAAAGATATACAAGGTGAGGATACACAAGATGATTGAGAAATGGTTAGAAAAAGCAAATAAAATAGCGATTGCAGGACACATGCACCCAGATGGTGATTGCGTGGGTTCTTGCATGGGGCTATATTTGTATTTACAAGAGAATTATCAAAATCTACAAGTAGATGTATTTTTAGAGGAAATACCAGACATTTCATTTTATACAAAGAACGAAAGACATCAAACACAGCATAAAAGAAGAGAACGTTTATGATGTGTTTTTTGCGTTGGATTGTGGTAATATTGAGCGATTAGGCTTTGTAAAAGAGGGATTTTTGTCAGCGAAAAAGACAGTATGCATAGACCACCACATTAGTAATACAGGCTATGCAATGGAAAATTATATTTATCCAGAAGCGAGTTCGACATCAGAACTGGTATACAATCTTCTAGAAGAAACAAAAATTAGTAAAGCAGTGGCAGAGTGTTTGTATTTAGGTATTGTGCATGATACAGGAGTTTTTCAATATACAGCAACAAAACCAACAACATTAAGGTGCGCAGCAGTTTTGATGGAAAAAGGCGTTCATACGTCAGAGATTATCCAAAAGACATTTTATGAAAAAACGTATAACCAGCAACGCTTATTAGGCTATGCGTTGGTGAATAGTGAACTTTATGCAGATAATAGATGTATCGTGACAACGTTGTCTTGGGAAGACATGCAGGCTTTTGAAGCGACAGCAAATGATACAGAGGGAATTGCAAGTATTTTGCGAAACACGACAGGAACGAAAGTTGCAGTATTTATTTATGAACTGCGTTTGGAAGAAGAGGGCGTTGGAGAATTTAAGATTAGCTTACGTGCAAATGAAAAGATAGATGTGAACAAAGTGGCGACTCACTTCGGTGGAGGTGGACACAAAAAGGCGGCAGGGTTTACACAGTGTGGTAACCTATCAGATGTTGTACGAGATGTTGTGGCACAAATAAAATTGCAATTAAACGAGGAAGTGAGTGCATGATAAACGGAATTCTAAATGTGTACAAAGAAAAAGGCTATACCTCACATGATGTGGTGGCGAAACTAAGGGGTATTCTAAGACAGAAAAAAATTGGACATACAGGCACATTGGACCCAGATGCAACAGGTGTATTACCTGTGTGTTTGGGAAAAGCTACAAAATTATGTGATTTGCTGACAGATAAGAGCAAAGAATACGAAACAGTTCTTTTGCTTGGTGTAGAAACAGATACGCAAGATACAACAGGGCAAGTTTTGCAGAAATTAGAAACTACACATTTAGATGAGGATACAATAAAAGAATGTATAAAAGAATTTGTAGGAAACTACAGTCAGATTCCACCAATGTATTCTGCACTTAAAGTAGATGGAAAGAAGTTATACGAATTGGCACGCGAGGGAAAAACAATAGAACGCAAACCAAGAGAAGTGCAAATTCATGAAATTGAAATTATAGAGATGAAATTACCAAGAGTACATATGCGTGTGCGTTGCTCAAAAGGTACATATATTCGTACACTTTGTCATGACATAGGGCAACGATTGCACAGTGCTGGTTGTATGGAAGAATTGACACGTACACAAGTGGGGACATTTGTATTGCAGCAGGCACTAAAACTAGTAGATATTGAACAATATCAAAAACAAGAGAAGATAGAAGAAATAATTGTACCAACAGATAAAATGTTCGAGGCATATCAACAAGTGTGTTTAAGTGGAGAGAATATGCGACGCGTATATAATGGTAATACATTTTCGAAGTCAGATATGGAATGTAAAGACGAGGAAATTATTCGTGTCTATAATGAA
>JGI994J12354_10003768_pt1 | contig 13972 bp, 11 predicted proteins | sample IntmicLarv3ML3BL_FD_12354 | JGI IMG/M metagenome (IMG submission 12354)
GTCAGCGTCTTGATTTTCGCCACACTGTTCCATGAGATGAGCTTTTTCAACACGGCCTTGAGAAACTCCTGCTGCGTCCTCGTGCGGCCGATGTCGTAGTCTCCGTAGCCGCTGGTGCCGTCGTCATTCATGCGGTAGCGCAGCACCTTGATTGCGTCCGTGCTGTTTAGGGTTCTCCAGCCCCGCTGGAACTCGATGCTCAAATCCTGCACCGGGTCGTGATACCACATGTCAACCGGTATGTAAAAGTCCACGCCACCCAGTTGGTCCACCAGCTTCACCAAACCGCGAATATCAACCATGCAGGTGTAATCCACCGGAACGCCCAGCAGACTTTCCACCTCATTGACCAGCTGCTCCATACCCTCATACGCATAGGCGGCGTTGATGCGCTGCGCACCGCCCTTGCGGCTGTTTTCCGTGAGGGTATCGCGAGGAATGCTTATCATGCCAACTGTTTTATTTTTCTCGTCAAAACTGCACAGAATAATCGTGTCCGTGTTGCCGTTTCCGTCATCCGAGGCGACGAGGAGGATGTTGTAAACGCCTTCCCGGCGCTGCACCTGCACGGTGGTCACCGTCGGGGTGCTCTGCGGGTTCACCGGATTCGGCGGAATGATGACCTCAATTTCCTTTTCCGGCACTTTCACCACCGGCGGCGGCTTGATGAGCAGCTTGCTCGCTGCGTAAACGAGGATGATGAGAACGGATATGGCCACAAGAAAGCGATGGGCGAACTTGAAAATGCTCTTCCCCGTATCCTGCTTGATTGCTCGTTTTCCTGCCATGAGAAAGCCCCCTGCCAGATTTTTTCGCCGAATTTTTCATTACGCCTTAGTATACATAATTCTGCAAGAATCGGCAAGTGGTTTTTTCCTTTTCGAAAAGAGTTTATGGTTTCTTCATAATTTGCGCCTTTCCATGCGCCTTGTCATTGCGGACTCGACCCGCAATCTCCGCTCTGTATTCCTCTATCCCATAGGAGACGCTGTCCCACCGCCTCCCCCAAAAACCAAAAACTTGACACCTCTGCTATACTATAAAGGTAACAAACAAAGGAAGTGAACCGCATGAGACTCACCGACGAAACCCAACTGCGGGCGCTGCTCAAGCGCCACGGCTTTCGATTTGACAAGCACAAGGGGCAAAACTTTCTGGTGGCCGACTGGGTGCCCGCCCAAATCGCCGAGACGGCGATGCTGGCCGAGGACGATTTGGTGCTGGAAATCGGCCCCGGCATCGGCACGCTGACCCGGGAGCTCTGCGCACGGGCGGGGCGGGTGGTGGCGGTGGAGCTGGACAAAAACCTGCCGCCCATTTTGGACGAAACTCTCGCTGATTTCCAAAACGTGAGCATCCTCACCGCCGACTTTCTCAAACTCGACTTGCGTGAGGCGCTTGCGCCCATGGGCGAGAAGAAGCCGGTGCTCTGCGCCAACTTACCTTATAATATCACCACGCCGATTTTGACCAAAACCATCGAATCGGGTCTGTTTTCCAAGCTCACTGTCATGATGCAGCGCGAAGTCGCCCTGCGCATCTGCGCCGCACCGGGCACATCAGATTACGGCGCATTCACTTTGTATTGCAACTATTATGCCCGCCCGGAGCTGCAATTCGAAGTCCCGCCCGACTGCTTCCTGCCCGCACCGAAAGTCACCTCGGCAGTGATTACCATGACCCTGCTTGACGAGCCGCCGGTGGCCGTGCGGGACGAGCGCCTGCTCTTCTCGCTGATTAAGGCATCGTTCGCCCAGCGGCGCAAGACTCTGGTCAATGCGCTGTTCGCCGTGCTCGGCGACCGCTTTGGCAAGGAGGAGCTCGTGGCAATGCTGCAAACGCTCGATCTGCCCGCCGACGTGCGGGGCGAGCGCTTGAGTCTGGCGCAGTTCGCCCTGCTTGCTGATGCAATGGGAAAGTGACTTATGATATGAAAAAAAGCCGCCCGATGGGCGGCTTTCTCATGCAAAAATTTATGATTCACCTATAATATAGATGTCCACATTGCGGCGGCCGAAGCTGAAGCACTCCCTCGCCGTGTCAAAGTACAAATCCACTTTGTTCCCCTTGATGCTGCCGCCGCAGTCCTCGGCGGTGGCGAAGCCGTATACAATCGTGCCGTCCGGCGTGACAATATACATCTGCGTACCATAGGGAATCACCTTGGGGTCGACGGCAATCGCACCGACGCGGGCGATGGTGCCCGTTGCGGTGATGCCGTAAGCCGGATGGCTCGGCGCTTTGCCGCAGGAACCGGCGTAGTAGGCCGTCGCCTGAGCGGAGAGCACCTGCGTAAAGGGCACGGCTGTGCCGTCTGCGAGCGTGAGCACGCCGCCCTCGGTCTTGTCCTCAATAGCGATGATGGCGTTGGTGGTCACGCTGAGCGAGTTGAGCGCCACCTCCGGCACCTTCGTACCCACAGTGATGATTTCCGGCACCGGGGCAATCATAATCTGCTCCGGCAGCTGCCACTGTTCCACAGTTCCGTTGGCGTAGGTGATGGTTTGCAGGGCGGAAACACCCACGCCGTCCACACCTGCTTGGGTGACGGCTTCCGTGCCATAGGGCAGCTCCATGCTGGCGACGCGGTGGGTCTCGAAGGGGATGACATAGCTCGTCTCCTCCGTTGTCACCGTGCGGCGGGTGATGGAAATTACCATGCCCGCCTCGGCGGCGGTTTCCAGCGACGGCGTGACCAGATCGTGCTGGTTGACTGTGATTTTTTGCTGCTCCAGCAGCTCCCCCACGGTCTGGTTGTATGCCAGTGTGCTCTGGCGCACACCATCCACGGTGATGGTCACCGGGCGAGCCCGCTCAATGAGCACCTGGATGATGCCGCCAAACTGCTCCATGCGCACCCGGTCAACCGACAGGATGCTCACGCCCGCACGGGCATAGGCCTCTTCGACACGGCGGGAATAGGTGGTGACTCTGTACACTTGACCCTCGTCGTGTATTTCATATGTGTTCTGCGCTGTGACAAAGCCGGTGAGCAGCAGCAGCAATGCCATCACGCCTGCAACAAGCTTTGTCCTGTGTGCGACCTTTTTCCGTTTCGCCTCACCTTGCGGTTGAGTCGTGGCGGCATCCGGCCGCCGATGCATTCGATCGTTCATACTTACCCCCAATTTTATGGCTGACACCGTTGGTTACAGACTCGTAATTATTTGTAACTATTTTGTAACCATCGTTCAACAGAGGTCATTATACCCGAAAATCCTATATTCGTCAACTTTTATGCCTATATTGCCCCCCATAGGAAGAGCCGTTTTTTGTATACTTTGTACAATTTTCATGCAGGAATCCGATGACAAGCACCGTGAAAGCTGTAAAAGTTACAAATTGTTACCAATTTATTTGGGCAATTTGTCGATGGATTTTAGCGTTTTTCTACGCAGGAATACTCGCTTGAGCACTTCTGCGGTCATATCCGCCCCTTTTCCTCTCTGAAAAAGACAGAATTTTCCCATAAATCGAGGAGAAAATCTTTTTATTCTTGTTACCATTCTACAATTGACAAAAAGCGAGGTGCTGTGTTATTATACAATCATGGCAGTAATGAATGAACAATTTTATATGAGAGACACCCTCACTGTTGCCCAAGATTTGTTGGGCAAATATTTTGTCCGGAATTGTGAGGGCGGGCCTATTGTTTGCAAAATTACGGAGACGGAGGCCTACATCGGAAAAGTCGACCGTGCCTGCCATGCATTTGGCTATCGGCAGACGCCCCGGACGGCGCCGCTTTTTCTCCCCGCCGGTCATGCATACATCTATTTTGTCTATGGTATGCACCATTGCTTCAATTTCGTCACAGAGCCCGAGGGGGAGCCGGCAGCGGTTCTCCTGCGCGGGCTTTCTTCTTGCCACGGCGCAGACCTTATGAGCCGCAATCGCTTTGGCAGAGCGGCCTGCGACATGACCGCCGCCCAGCGCAGAAGCTTTCTCAACGGTCCGGGCAAGGTCTGCCAGGCGCTGGAGCTCACCCGCAGCCTCAACGGCGTTTCCTGTGTCGGCACAGGCGATGCCTTTTACGTCTGCGACAGTCTCACTGATTTGGGGCTTCCCGCCGAAGACGCCACCCGGCCGCCTGTCCACTGCGGCCCCCGCATCGGCGTGAATTACGCCGGGGAGGACGCTTTGCTCCCGTGGCGCTTTTGGATTGACAGTGCCCACGTTTTTTGCTAGGAATGCTATTGATTAGTATTCCTATTTTTTCAGAGCGTCAATGAATTTTTATTCTATAATCACGAATAATCATGCATGTTTTTGAGCCCGCCAAAAAGTTTTTTATGAGGCATATAAACGAAATCATCAGCGAAGCGCTGTCAAGGGGAAAGGAATGGGAAATGATATGGAGAAGGGTTACTTACATCTAAAAAGCGGGCAGGTATTTGAGGGGCTGCGATTTGGGCGCACGGAGGGCGACAGCATCGGCGAGCTGGTGTTCACCACCTCCATGGCGGGCTATATCGAGACGCTCACAGACCCGAGCTATTATGGTCAAATGGTGGTGCAAACCTTCCCCTTGATGGGCAATGTGGGCATCATCAGCGACGATTTTGAGCATCCGAAGCCCTGGATTACCGCCTATATCGTGCGGGAGCTGTGCGACACGCCCAGCAACTTCCGCTGCGAGGGGCTGCTCAATGACTTCCTCGTTGACTTCGGCATCCCCGGCTTCCAGTGCGAGGACACCCGCACGCTCACCCGCATCATCCGCGAACAGGGCGTGGTGAACGCCATCCTCACCGACAGCGCAAGCCTCTCGGCGCAGCAGCAGGCGGCGCTGGACGATTATCGCATCGTCGGCGCAGTCGAGGCCGTCACCTGTGCGCAAAGCCGTCAACACTGCGCAGGCAGTCGCCAGGTGGTGCTCATGGACTTCGGCAGCAAGGGCAACATCGCCAGTTGCCTTGAAAAGCGGGACTGCGCCGTGACGATTGTGCCTGCGCACACGCCCGCCGCCGACATTCTGGCGCTGAATCCGGACGGCATCATGCTCTCTAACGGTCCGGGCGATCCGACGGACAACCCCTCCATCATCCGAACGATTGCCACACTGATGAGCAGCGGCGTGCCCATGTTCGGCATCTGCCTTGGGCATCAGCTGATGGCGCTGGCCACCGGCGGGCGCACACGCAAGATGAAATTCGGGCATCGGGGCGCCAACCAGCCCGTGCAAAATGTGGAGGACAAGCGGGTGTATATCACCAGTCAGAACCACGGCTACTGCGTGGTGGACGAGGCGCTGGGGCAGAACGCCAAGACGCTTTTCCGCAACGTAAACGACGGCACCTGCGAGGGCGTGCGCTATCTCAACGCCCCCGCCTTTTCGGTGCAGTTTCATCCGGAGGCCTGCGGCGGCCCGCTCGACACCGGATTTCTCTTCGACGAATTTATGGATTTGATGGACAAGGAGGGCGCAAACAATGCCTAAGGATACGAGTATTAAGCGCACACTGGTCATCGGCTCCGGCCCCATTGTCATCGGGCAGGCGGCGGAGTTTGACTACGCAGGCACGCAGGCCTGCCAGGTGCTCAAGCAGGAGGGCGTGGCGGTTGTGCTGGTGAACTCCAACCCCGCCACCATTATGACCGACAGCGAAATGGCGGAGCACATCTACCTCGAGCCGCTCACGCCGGAGGTACTGCGCCGCATCATATTAAAGGAGAAGCCGGACAGCATCTTGCCCTCCCTCGGCGGGCAGACCGGCTTGAATCTGGCGATGGAGCTCGCCCGCGACGGCTTTTTGGCCGCCAACGGCGTGCGCCTGCTCGGCGCAGGCCCCGAAACCATCGACAAAGCGGAGGACAGAAAGCTCTTCAAGGAGACGATGGAGTCCATCGACCAACCCTGCATCCCCTCGGTGGTCACGGAGGAGCTGCAAGGTGCGCTAGACTTCGCCGCTGATTTGGGCTACCCCATCATCATCCGCCCCGCCTTCACCCTCGGCGGCAGCGGCGGCGGCATTGCGGAAAATGAAGTCGAGCTGCGCGAGATTGTGCAGCGGGGGCTTGAGGCCTCGCCCATCCACCAGATTCTGGTGGAGCAGTGCATCGCAGGCTGGAAGGAAATCGAATTTGAGGTCATCCGCGACAAGGACGGCAACGCCATCGCCATCTGCTCGATGGAGAACTTCGACCCCGTCGGCGTACACACCGGCGACTCCATCGTCATTGCCCCCGCCGTGACGCTGGCGGACAAGGAGTACGAAATGCTCCGCTCGGCGGCGCTGAAAATCATCGGTGCACTGGGCATCGAGGGCGGCTGCAACGTGCAGTTTGCGCTGCACCCCGACTCCTTTGACTATGCGGTCATCGAGGTGAACCCCCGCGTGAGCCGCTCCTCGGCGCTGGCGTCCAAGGCGACGGGCTACCCCATCGCCAAGGTGACGACCCGCATTGCGCTGGGCTATACGCTGCCGGAGATTCCAAACGCTGTCACCGGCGGCCGCACGAGTGCGAGCTTCGAGCCCGCCATCGACTACGTGGTGGTGAAGTTCCCGAAATGGCCTTTTGACAAGTTCGTCTACGCCAAGCGCACGCTGGGCACGCAGATGAAGGCCACGGGCGAGGTGATGAGCATTGCCCCGAGCTTCGAAGCGGCGCTGATGAAAGCCGTGCGGGGCGCAGAAATCGGCTTGCAAGACCTCAACTATGCCCCCTTTGCCGCACTGAGCTACGACGAGCTCGTGGAGCGGCTCCACGTCTGCGACGACTTGCGTTTGTTCGCACTTTACGCCGCCCTCAAGGCGGGCGTGCCCATGGAGGAAATCAACCGCATCACCACGATTGACATGTGGTTTTTGCATAAAATTCAAAAGCTGGTGCATATGGAGCAGCGCATCAGGAGCGAGGCGATGACGCCGGAGCTCTACAAAAAAGCCAAGCTCATGGGCTATCCCGATAAGGTGCTCACCCGCTACGGCGCAAGCGGCTTTACGCCGATGCTGCCGGTTTACAAGATGGTGGACACCTGTGCAGGCGAGTTCGACGCAGAGACGCCGTATTTCTACGGCGACTATACTGGCGACAACGAGGCGGCCAATTATCTGGCGCTGCGCCGCAGTCCGAAGGAGACCATCGTGGTCTTTGGCTCGGGTCCCATCCGCATCGGGCAGGGCATCGAGTTTGACTATGCCTCCGTCCACTGCGTGTGGGCGCTGCGCAAGCTCGGCTACGAGGTTGTCATCATCAACAACAACCCCGAAACGGTTTCCACCGACTTCGACACCGCTGACCGCCTCTACTTCGAGCCGCTCACCGATGAGGACGTGTGGGGAATTCTGGAGGTCGAAAAGCCCGTGGGCGTCGTGGTCGCCTTCGGCGGGCAGACCGCCATCAAGCTCACCCATTTCCTCAAGGAGAAGGGCATCCACATCCTCGGCACCAGCGCCGACAGCATCGACAAGGCAGAGGATCGCGAGCAGTTCGATGCGCTGCTGGAGGATCTCGGCGTCGCCCGCCCGAAGGGCATGACCGTGTTCACCGAGGAGGAGGCGCTCAAGGCCGCCAACACGCTCACCTATCCCGTGCTCATGCGGCCGAGCTACGTGCTGGGCGGGCAAAACATGATTATCGCATGGAACGACAAGGATATCTCCGAGTACATGGCCGTCATCCTCGTGGGCGGCAGACCGGATGCGCCCATTCTCATCGACCGCTATCTGATGGGCACGGAAATCGAAGTGGACGCCATCTGCGACGGCGACGACATTCTCATTCCCGGCGTGATGGAGCATATCGAGCGCGCAGGCGTTCACTCCGGCGACTCCATCGCCGTGTACCCCTCGTTCCATCTGGACGACGATATGCTGCAAACCGTCACTGATTGCTCCGAGAAGCTGGCGAAGGCACTGGCGGTCAAGGGGCTGGTGAATATCCAGTATCTGATTTTCGAGGGCACGCTCTACGTCATCGAGGTCAACCCCCGCTCGAGCCGCACCATTCCTTACTTGAGCAAGGTCACGGGCGTGCCCATGGTGGAGCTCGCCGTGCGGGCTATGCTGGGCGAAAAGCTCGTCGACATGGGCTACGGCACGGGGCTCTACCCCGTGGCACCCTACACGGCGGTAAAGGTGCCTGTGTTCAGCTTCAACAAGCTCACCGACGTGGACACCACCCTCGGGCCGGAGATGAAATCCACCGGCGAGACGCTGGGCGTTGCGCCGACGCTCTCCGAGGCGCTCTTTAAGGGTCTCGTAGCCGCAGGCTACCGCATGGATCGCGGCGGCGGCGTGCTCTTTAGCGTGAAGGAGCAGGATCGCACGGAGATTCACGAGGTGGCGAAAAAGTTCGTGGAGCTGGGCTGCCCGCTCTACGCCACAAAGGGCAATGCGGCGATTTTGGCGGCGGCGGGCTTCCCCGTCACCATCGTGCCGAAGCTCTTCACGGGCGACAACACCATGTTTGATTTGATGGACGCAGGGAAAATCGCCTACGTCATCTCCACCTCCTCCAAGGGTCGCCAGCCCGGACGCGACAGCGTGCGCATGCGCCGCAAAGCCATTGAGCGCAGCATCCCGACGCTCACCAGCATCGACACGGCGAATGCGCTGGCAGACTGTCTGCTCTCGCGGTACAGCCAGCAGAACATCGAGCTCGTGGACATCAACGACCGCCGCAGTGAGCCGCAGACGATTCACTTCGCCAAGCTCCACGCCGCCGGCAACGACTACATCTGCTTTGACTGCACGAGCCAGAAAATCGGCAACCCCGCCGGTCTCGGCGTGCGCCTGTGCCATCGGCACTACGGCATCGGCGGCGAGGGCGTGGTGCTGCTGTACTCCTCGGACATTGCCAATTTCAAAATGGAGATGTTTAACGTAGACGGCACGCGAAGCTCTATGAGTGGAAACGCCATCCGTCTGCTCGCCAAGTACGCCGCCGACAAGGGCTACATCAGCGGCAACGAGATTACCGTGGAGACCGATGACGGCATCAAAACCGTCGATTTGGAGTGGCAGTACGGCAAGATGCGGGCTGCGGGCGTGAGTATGGGCAAGTACCAGCTGCATCCCGCCGCCATCCCCGTGAAGCTGGAGGGCGAGCAGATTGTCAATGTGCCCGTGGACATCGGCAAGGGCTATCACATGACCTGCGTGAGCATGGGCAATCCCCATGCGGTGATGTTTGTCGATAACGTGGACACGATTGATGTCGAGGCCGAAGGCCCCGCCTTTGAGCACCATCCCCTCTTCCCCGAGCGCGTGAATGCGGAGTTTGTGAAGGTGATTGACCGCCACACCCTGCGGGCGAGAGTCTGGGAGCGCGGCAGCGGCGAGACCTGGGCCTGTGGCACCGGCGCCTGCGCCGCCGTGGTGGCCGCCATTCTCAACGGGCACTGTCCGGTGGGCGAAACCGTCACGGTGAAGCTGCTCGGCGGCGACCTGCACGTCACCGTCTCCGCCGATGGCCATGTGCATATGTTCAGCACCGTAAAGATGATTTTTGAGGGCACGGTGGAACTTTAAGCGTCTGATATCGTCCAACTCTTTGTAACAGGAAAAGCTTTTGCACCCGCTGTTACGGAAAGGATTTGATACATGATGAAGCGTACACTCTCTCTGCTCAGCTTTGTGCTGGCGTTTGCCGTCCTGCTCACCGGATGCGGTGCTCCTGCCAACAATGCCCCTGCCACTGAGGTTTTCACCGGCTCCGGCGCAGAGGCGCTGGAGGCGTTGCTCGACGCCATGGGGCTGGACATAATGAGCTTCCCCGACCCCGTCACGGCGGAGAATGTCACCGGTATTCTGGGTTTGTCTGCCGCCGATTTCGAGAAATACGTCATCGACGCCACGAGCTCTGTGGCCGCCATTATGACCCATGCGCATCAGATTTCCGCCATCCAGTGCAACAACCCCGCAGATGCGAAAACCGTGAAGGATTTGATTGCCAAGGGCTTTGACTCCGGCCGCTGGATCTGCGTGTTCCCCGAGGAGTGCTTCGTCGTCGATGTCGGCAGCTACGTATTCCTCGTGGCCTCCACCGCCGAGAATGCGGCGACTGCCAAGGATGCCCTGCAAACACTGGCGGGCGATGCGGCGGGCGATTACAACGTATTTTTCACCGGCATGACCCCCAACGGCGATGCCTTCATCGGCACACCTGCCGTCCCCTCCGTTGGTGACACCACCACAGAAGGCACAGACGATACCATCAAGCTCTCCTAAATTCAAATGAAAAATCCCGCCGGAATCCGGCGGGATTTTTTCTACTCCTTGAGCATCCGCTTGAGCGCCACCGCCCGATACAGGTCGAAGCACTCCGGCTGCTTCGTCACGGGATAACCCATGATTTCGGTGAGGCGGCCGAGGCGGTATTTGATGGTGTTTTTGTGCAGGAACATGGCGGCAGCGGTGCGGGTGACGCTGTATTCGCAGTCGAGAAAGTGCGTAGCCAGCGTCGTAATCAGCTCGCCGCCGTCGCGTTGCAAGCGGATGGGATTGAGCGGCGCAAGCAGCTCGCCAATGGCGGCCTCGCCCTCGGTGATGACGGCGCTCACGGCGGCGGCGAAGCGCAGCTCCTGCCGATTAAACCGGCGGCCGCTCGGCCAAATCTGGCGGCAGGCCTCCTGGAAGTTTCGGCTGAGCAGATAGGCCGTGCGCACGTCGGTGGTGTCCACCAGATTGCGGCACTCGCACATGGTCACGTAAATCTCCGCCTCCTCGAGCTGGCGCACCACGGCGCTGCCGAGGTCGCTGGGGAGGCTGTCGTCGTCGAAAAAGGCCACCACGCAGCCCTCGTACTCCTCCGCCACCACAATGCGGCAGTGGATGTGCAGGTTTAGGCGCAGGGTCTCCACGGCGGTTTTCTGCCACGCCATGCCCTCTGCGTAGAGCACCCACATACCGTGGATGCTGGCCACGTCGATACGCAGCACGTCGGCGAGGCGGCGCATTTTCAGCGGCTCGTCCTGCACGATGGCGCTGAGCAGCGCCGAGATGGCCGTCTCCGTTGACTGGCCGCTCAGCTGCGCTTCGGTCTGCTGCCGCCGGTCGTGGAATATAGCTTCAACCACCTCGCCGATGACCTCGCTATACCGATAATCGCTGCGGTTTTGCGGCATACAGATGAGCGGGAAGTCCAGCTCGTTGGCAGTGCGCAGCAGAGAGACGTGAATCTCCGGCATGAAAATACCGACGTAATAGAGCACCAACGCCGCCTCCCCCGTCTGGTGGAGCGAGCGGATGTTGCGACACTGGAGGGCGTAGTCGCTGGGGACGTTTGCGAAGGCGGTGAGCACCAATTCGCTCTCGGCGAGAGACTTGTTGGCATCCTCGCCCTTGTTCTCGCCGGCGTATTCCAGCACGGACACGGCCGTGACCGGCTTATTCAACCCGCGGTGTCCGGCGACGACGGTCGCCTCCCGCAGACTGGGCAGGTGAAGCAGCTGGGCAATCGTGACCATAAAAAAACCTCTCCTTTCAGTGAACGCTTAAAACAGCCCTGATAAGGCATCGGAAACGGGTAAATACAGCAGGGGCAGGAAGATGGCGGGGAGCATGTTGCCCACGGGAATCCGCTCCTTCGTTGCGCCGAGCATATTCACGCCGATGCCGATGATGATCACGCCGCCGACGGCGCTGAGCGCCTCAATGATGGCGGGGTTATTCACAAAAAAGCCGCCGAGCTGCGCCGCCAGCAGGGTCAAGCCGCCTTGATAAATCAAAATCGGCAGCACGGAAAACGCCACGCCGATGCCCATTGCGGCGGCAAAAGTGATGCTGGTGATGCCGTCGATGATNCTTTTGGCGATGAGGATGGAGTAGTTTTGGTTCACGCCCGCCTCAATGCTGCCCATGATGGCCATTGCACCCACGCAGTAGAGGATNGAGGCGGTGACAAATCCCTCGGTGAAGCGACTCTCGCTGCCCTCCTTGACGAAGCGCTTGCGCAGCGCCTCGCCCAGACCGTCCAGCCGCCGTTCGATTTTCAGTCCCTCGCCGATGAGGACACCCAGCACGAGGCAGATGATGACACACAGCAGGTCGCCATAGCCGATGGCGCTCTGCAAGCCGATGAGTGCGACGCAGAGACCGAGCCCCTGCGTGATGACCGTCGATAAGCGGCTGCTAAGCAGTCCCTTGAGCAGCAAGCCCGCAACAGAGCCCAGCAGCACCAGTACCACATTGATGATGGTTCCCGCCATAATGATTCTCTCCCTATTTTCCACACAATTTGTTCTTTGCCATCCTATCACATTTTTCTGGCTTTTTCAACGAAAATTCGTTATACTGATGCTATGAATACGATACTTGTTGACGGTCTGCCCGTTTGTGTGGAGTACAAGGCCAATAAAAACCTCTATTTGCGCATCCTGCCCGACGGCTGCGTGAAGGCGACGCTTCCCCTGCGGTGTCGGGAAGAGACCCTCCTCCGCTTCGTGCGCAGCAAGCGGGGTTGGATTGACAAGCAACTGGCGCAGCAGGCGGCGCAGCCGGTGCAGGAGCCCGTGCTCGGGCAGGCGCATCGGGATTACCTCAAGGCGGTGCTGCCCGCCCGCATCGCCCACTGGGAAGCGGCGCTGGGTGTCTGCGTGAACGAGTGGCGCATCCGCAGCATGAAAACCCGCTGGGGCACTTGCAACGTCAAGGTCGGGCGAGTTTGGTTTGCGCTGATGCTGGCGGTACAGCCGTTGGACTTGCTGGACTACATCGTGCTCCACGAGTTGGCGCACCTGCTTGAGCCGAGCCACAACGCCCGCTTCCACGGGATTTTGGATGCACACATGCCCGACTGGCGACTGCGGCGCAAGCGTCTCAATGGGCAGCTGTAAAAATAATTTAATTGCGAAAGGAAAAAGACGATGAAACTGATTTCTTGGAATGTGAACGGCCTGCGGGCCTGTTTGAAGAAGGATTTCCTCCCTTCAATGGCTGCGCTCAACCCGGATGTCATCTGCTTGCAGGAAACGAAGATGCAGCAGGGGCAGGCAGAGGTTGACCTGCCCGATTATGAGAAATTTTGGAACAGTGCGGAGAAAAAGGGCTACTCCGGCACGGCGATTTTCACGAAAACCAAGCCCCTTTCCGTGCGCTACGGCATGGATTACCCCGAGCACGACCGTGAGGGGCGGGTGATTACGCTGGAGTTTGAACACTTTTTCCTCGTGAATGTATACACGCCGAACTCACAAAACGAGCTGGCGCGCATCGACTACCGCATGCGGTGGGAGGTGGCTTTTCGGGAGTATGTGTGCGAGCTTGATAAGACCAAGCCCGTCGTCATCTGCGGCGATTTGAACGTGGCGCACGAGGAAATCGACCTCAAAAACCCGAAAACCAACCGCAACAGCGCCGGATTCTCCGACCAGGAGCGGGAGAAAATGACCCAGCTGCTGGCGGCGGGCTTCACCGACACCTTCCGCGCACTGCATCCGGATTTGACCGGCGCATACAGCTGGTGGAGCTATCGCTCCAACGCCCGGGCGAACAATTCGGGTTGGCGCATTGACTATTTTCTGGTGTCCGACCGGCTGTTCTCGCAGGTGGAAGCCGCACGAATTTACCCGGAAATTACCGGCAGCGACCATTGCCCGGTGGAGCTGGTGTTTGCGTTCTAATTTCTTTTCCATTTTTGCAAGAGCTCTTGCGTTGTCATTCTGAGCGCACTGTGTGCGCCCGCAAACAATCACCCTCCCCCGTCATTCTAAGCGCAACGAAGAATTTTACTTCCTCTATACTCGTCTCAAGTTTCGCTTGAGGCGAGTAACTTTTTGCCAAGAGCGGCAAAAAGTAACCAAAAAACGCCCTTTTCCACTGGTTTGCTGTTCCATTTCGGGTATTCCCACGAGGGAATCCCCTCATGGGCAACCCCAGCGGGCGGGAGCTTGGTATGCAGTAGGGTTGATAGTGCCTATCACCTTACGGCAGAGTGCAGAGATAATCCGGTGCAAGCTTTGTGTTTGCAACCGTATTCTAGTCGGGCTGTGCCCTCTTTCTGCGGAAATGTAGGGGACGCTGTCCCC
>JGI994J12354_10003769_pt1 | contig 13970 bp, 13 predicted proteins | sample IntmicLarv3ML3BL_FD_12354 | JGI IMG/M metagenome (IMG submission 12354)
GCGACGAAACGTCCTTGTCACCGACCGCGCAAACAGTGGACGGCGAGACGCCGCCGCTAACATGGGATACTCAAACGTCAGGCGACGGCTCTCCTGCCCTGATGCCGGACACACGAACAGCGCAAGCCAACCACGCCGTGTCCTCCGGTGAACCGGGAACACCAAACGGTTTGTCCACGCCAGCGGTTCAACCGACCGGGCGCGTTCACCCACCGGCGACAGCCGCGCCGCCGGGCGCAGGGGGCAATACACCGGCGGCGGTGTCCACACCAGTAACTACAAAAAAGCCCGCCATACCGACGAACCGTCCGGATGCCACAGCTCTCGATTATGTTTTGCAAGACCCGCGCATCCCCATGAATGATGTCCAAAAGCGCGCAATGCTCAACGCCGTATATGAGGCTCAAGCAACCTACGGCATTCAGGCCGAATTGCTCGTGGCCGTCGCCTACCTTGTCACACATTGACAGGCCAAAAAGATTTTGATAGAATGTTTTAGCACTCCCGTCCCGAGAGTGCTAAAACGATTTATATATTTTGAGGAGAACAAAGAATGGCTAAAAAGATGTTTAAGGCAGAGTCAAAACGATTGCTTGATTTGATGATCCACTCCATCTACACCCACAAGGAAATTTTTTTGCGCGAGTTGATTTCCAACGCCAGCGATGCGCTGGATAAACGGTATTACAAATCCTTGTCCGATGAAAACATATCCTTCAACCGGGATGATTTTTATATCCGCATTGAATCAAACAACGAAGCCCGCACGCTGACCATCCGCGATACGGGTATTGGCATGACCAAAGAAGACCTGGAAAACAATTTGGGCACCATCGCCCGGAGCGGGTCATTAGACTTTAAGTTGAATAACGAACCTAAGGAAGATGTGGACATCATCGGCCAATTCGGCGTGGGATTCTACTCGGCATTCATGGTGGCTAAGACTGTGACGGTACACTCACGCTCTGTTGACTCGCAAGAAGCCTGGGAATGGTACTCCGAGGGTGCCGACGGGTACACCGTCCGGCAAGCATCCGACATGGACCCCGGCACAATCATCACATTGATCTTGAAGGACAACACCGAAGACGAGCAATATGATGAGTTCTTGGAGTCCTATCGTTTAAAAAGCCTGATACGCAAATATTCGGATTTCATTAAATATCCCATCAAAATGGAAACCGTCAACCGCATTCCAAAAGAGGACAACAAGGATGAATACGATGAACAGATCGACGATGAAACGCTTAACAGCATGGTGCCGATTTGGCGCAAGAACAAAAACGAACTGACCGATGACGATTATAACAACTTCTATACGGACAAGCACTTTGGCTTTGAAAAGCCTTTGCGCCATATTCACATCAGTGCCGACGGTTTGATATCCTACACCGCGATTCTGTACATTCCCTCCAAAGCGCCCTATGATTTCTATACACGCGAATATGAAAAGGGCTTGGAGCTATATTCCAACGGTGTGATGATTATGCAAAAATGCGGCGACCTGCTGCCCGATTACTTCGGGTTTGTTCAGGGCATCGTCGACTCTGCGGATCTGTCGCTCAACATCTCGCGGGAGCTGCTGCAGCACGACCGGCAGCTGAAGCTGATCGCCAAAAACATTCAAGAAAAGGTCAAAGCTGAGCTGCTCAAGATGATGGAAAACGACCGTGAAACCTACGAGGCGTTTTTCAAGGACTTCGGCCGCCAGCTGAAGTTCGGCGTTTACAACGATTGGGGCATGCACAAGGATGTGCTGCAAGACCTGCTGCTGTTCTATTCCTCGGTGGATAAGAAATCGGTTAGTCTCAAAGAGTATATCGCGCGGATGAAAGAGGAACAAAAAGCCATCTACTATGCCGCCGGAGAATCAGTGGAAAAGCTCTCGCGCCTTCCGCAAGCCGAGCGGCTGATTGATGAGGGATTTGAAATTCTTTACTTCACCGACGAAGTCGACGAGTTCGCCATTCGCATGCTGAATGGATACGAAGGCAAGCCATTCAGGAACGTATCTGAAGGCGATTTGGATTTGGGAGAAGTTCAAAAACCAGAAGAAACTCAAGAACAAAAAACGCTCTTTGCGGCGATAAAAGAGGAATTGGGCGACAAGGTGGAGGGTGTCCGTGCTTCGGCACGCCTCAAGAGCCACCCGGCGTGCATCGTGACCGAAGGCGGCTTGTCGGTCGAAATGGAAAAAGTGTTGTCACAAATGCCCGACAATCCCGGTGCCAAGGCGCAGAAGTTCCTAGAAATCAACATGGGTCACCCGGTGTTTGCGGCCTTGTCCGCCACTCAAACAAACGGATCCGACAAAGAACGCTTTGCCGCCATGGCTCGTGTGCTGTACAACCAGGCGCTGCTGATAGAGGGCCTGCGTGTTGAAGACCCCATCGCATTTGCTGACGATATTTGGGCCATTGTAGGGTGACGGATTAAAACTGTCTTATTGGAACTCAAAAAGACACACCTAAAATTTATTCCGAGACAAGGAAAAAGTCCTGATAAAATCAGGACTTTTTTCGGCTCCCCGGACAGGACTTGAACCTGTGACATTTCGGTTAACAGCCGAATGCTCTAGCAGTGGTACGCTCGCGCACCTCTTTTCACATCCTCTGTAAGAGAATCAAAACACACCTGAAAGCCAAAGAAAACCATGCCCCGCAAAGGCAAACATGCTGCCAGATACTTCGAGTCGATTATTCCCTCCCTGCATCTGTATTCTTCTGAAAGGCAATCAAGTCACGACAGCGTTCTTGCAGGGCTTCTTGTCGATTGAAAACATATTCGCAAACGTAGGCTTTGGGGTCAGGCACACCATCCTCAACGGGCAACACAAAGGGAACCTCATCTATGATATCCCTAATCTTGGTCTTAGACAGCGTCGGCATTGTTATCTTTCGATCAGCGTGGCGCAGTAACACCACGAAGTCGTTGATAAGCAAGTCTTTCGACGAAACTGTTAGTGAAGGATAATTTCGCGATACCAATGAAATATTATGGTCGAAAAACGGTGCCAATGATATAACCCCGCCGGTCTCGACATTGCGAAGCACACCGAAGTTATACTCATGCCGGTCCGCATTCTGGATCAACGCATCGAAATAACACATCCGCAAATAACCGTCCGTAACGCGCTCACCATATGGACGCAGTGCCTCGTAGATGTCCACATATTCGGACGTTTCGCCAACGATGCCTTCCGCCGGTTCAAAGTTGACAGTTGCTCCATCCGTAAAATCACGGCAACGAACAAAAGAATCTTCGCCGGAATAATTGACCACCGACAACCCAAGGGCTCTTCCCAAACGGCTTGCCAACACTTCTGAAAACTGTTCGCGTGGCAAACCTGCTTTTTTTAACCACCAGTACTTTATCGGTTCACCGCGCAACAGCCAACACTTTTCATAGCTTCCGATATTGGTCAACTCCGGGGTACGGCTTGGCTTTTGATTCAAGGAATCAAAGTTTCCTGTCAGTGCCAGCTCATCAAAGCGGTTAAACGTGAACCGGACATCCGCATATGTGGTCGTTGTGTCATCAATGGGCTTTACCCAATATGCGTCCGTGATAGTAGCAGCGTTTACAGCCAACACTGTGGTCAGGTCATCCCTTTGTGCCAACCGTAGAACCTTTTTCAACAAACGCGAGTGTGTACGATGCGCGTCAATTGCCCGGCTTTCCAGCCACGCTTGCACAGCACCAGTGCGTTGCAATTTCAGAGGCAACAACGCCGGAGCAACAGGTTCCAGCGTGTCATTGATTATCTTGGCAATGACGGTATCGCGCGACAATAAGAGCATATCCTGCATGGCGTTCGCCTCCTTCCTAGCTCCATTATACCATAATCACATGAAAGTCATTGCGCCTGTCGGCTCCATTCGACTTTCATGACGCAAGCTTGCGGCTTGCTTGATTATAGCCGAGAGTGGTTACATTATACCATACTTTTGTAATTTGCATCATGCTGCCAATGCAAAATCATCCTTACAACCTTTTGGGGTCAATATCCAGCGCACGACACACAGCCATTGTCATCTTCAACGATGCGCTATACAGATTGCGGGTGCCCCGCTCAAACATTTGGTAGTGTCGGATCGCAATCCCTGATTTGTCTGCTGCTTGTTGCTGAGTCATTCCCTGTTGTTTGCGGGCCGTTTTCAACATATCCGGGTCGTGGTATGGAATCGCCCGTTTGGACTTGGACGTAGTAACTATTCCCTGCATTGGTCATCCCCCTCGCCAGCATGAGTGCCATCGGCGAGTTTGAACACACCTGCAGGAAGCCCGCGGGTTTCGCCCATAACGCCTTCATAGAGATATGCGCCGTCTTGCGCCCATCCTGCTCGGTGTTGAAGCGCGAGAAGGAACGAGAAACGCGCAATTTCACAGGAATGCTTTGTTGTTTTCCAAAAGTTACTCTGAATCTCATAGGCGGCCAAATCGTTTTTGTCGGCGGCTGTGACAAACAGACAGCCGACTCCCTCATCATACCAAAAACTCAGGTGCGTTGGGTTCCCCAAGGTCTTTATCAAAAATCGAGACAGATACATTCGCCGTCGCGCTACGACAACACGGAAGATAATATTGTCCATTTACAGCATAGCCTCCTTGCGTTTATCTTAGCGGTTATCCTCTTCCTCCTCCCTTCGTGGGCGCAAGCCGCCGTATGGACGATGCATCAATTCCTCCGGCGTCGGAAGCTTGGGTTCGATGTGAACACCTCGCCGCTCACCCGTCTTATTATCTATCGTAATGAACTCTGCCGCATTTTCGATTTTGCGTCGGGTTTCCAGCTCTTCGACAGTATATCCGAATCTTCCTTTCCAGTCATCCGGCATATTGATTATGGACTTATATTTTCGGGTTCCATCCTCCCCCTCAATTGTTTCTGTGAAAACTTGCAGGCTCTCGTCCAGATTAAACACAACAATATCCCGCCCGAAAAACGTCTGCTGTATGGCAAGTGTCCGGTACTTTGCCTGTGTGTGCCAACCCATCATCTCATATAGCATCTGACAAAGCCGCCGCACCATACATTTGCGCGGGACATTTTTATCATCCTTTTGGTTGGCGAATTTCAGTGAGATGCTTTGCCCCGGCTCGCAGGGTTCAACAATGACGCGCAGATTTGGCGGGTCAACGGTAACCGAAACAAATTGCTCCTCTGGGAAGATGCCGACGCAGGCCATATTGAATGTCACGCTGTCAAAGGCAAACGTCGCTTTCGCCTTATACGTCGGCGAAAGAAACTCCCCTCGTACACGCTGAGTTCTTTTCTGGCTCTCGGTGAAATCCGCTTCATCGCGATATCCGCCCCGGCTATGTGTCCCTGTTTCAGCAACGAGATTCATTTCAATCTGATTGTTAGTTTCCATGCACCATCAACTCCCGAATCATTGATTCTATGACCTCTCGCGGTTTGGGCTCAATATAGGTATCAAACCCCTCCACGGCGCAAGCCGCCTCGTCCGACCGCCAGTCAGCAAGACTGTCGGCATATGCCCTTCGCGAGCGCACCATATAGTCGATTGCATCAATGCCTTCCGCGGCAATCCAGTCATGCGGAATGGCGCGAACATATTCCGTAGCTCTTCCTCCGGCACGATACCGACACTCGCAGTTTGAGAGATCGAACATCAGAACCTTTTTGTCCAGTCGCCGCAAAGCGCTCGCTGGGATTTTGCATTGCGCTCCCTTCTGCCAGTTCATCAGGCGGGAAAGAACATCGCCCAGCTCCTGTGCCGGAATCGGCAAGCCATTCCATGGTAGCGCATTTTGGTTGCCGCGCACAGTTTTTCTTATCGCAAGCAGCTTTTCTTTTGGGTTGAGCAGCAATTCCACATCGTCTGCGTCCAACAAAGAGATACATGCGGCATTAAACACGACTTGCCTTTTTGTCAGGGTGAGCGTTGCGGTATGCCTGTCACAGCACGCCCCTCGGGCAAGATGCCGCACGCCCGGAATCATCGGCACTTCTGAAACAAACTCCATTTCAGGGATACGCGCCATAACATACGCCGCAAGATAATGCTCTGGGTCATACCCGCCAAACGCGACATTCATGGGGATAAACCCTGCCAGCAATCCCTGCCGGATAACCTTAATTTCGTACTGATTATTAAAGAATGGCGAGCTATGATCCGCAGACAGCAACAGCAAGGCTCTCGCATGCTCCTTCGGCGACACAATGGCCTCATGATGCTCAGGCATATGATAAATGCGCTTTTGCCCGATGTTCCTTCTTGTCTGATGTGTAAGAAACGATACGGTATATCGTTTTTGCATCAAATACGCGCCGGTATACTTCTCGTTTTGAAGAACCCCTATGACGCTGCTGGGAAGCCACGACAGGTTTTTCTTCGCAGTCGGACGATTCAACTCTGACAGGATTGCGGCAATTTGTTCCGGAGACATTCCTGCCAAGAACAAGGCATAAATCAGCTTGACCGTTTTTGCCCCTTCAGGCTCAACTTCCATTGTATACTTGTCGGCCTTTCTGTATCCCAGAAGCGTTGGCACCGGGAAGGTATACCGCCCGTAAATTTCCTTTAGCCCAAACTCCACCGAACGCGACTTTAACTCACTCTCCAGCTCCGCACACATGGCAAGCACTGTGAGAAAAATTTTGCTGCCGGTTTCCAACGTATTCAAGTTGTTGTTTTCAAAATAGATTCCAACCGGCGGGTTGAGATCTGCAAGCAACTGAGCGGTGTCAAGGCAGTCCCTCGTGTTGCGTGCAAAACGCGAAACTTCCTTAACGACAATCAAGTCGATTTCGCCCGCGACACACGCTTCAATCAAAGCCTGCAATCCCTTGCGATTTTCCATGCTCGTCCCGGATATGCCCTCGTCGCAAAATACCCCGGCGTGCTCCCACAAGGGGTTGGCGGCAATCATTTTCTCATAATGCTCCCGCTGGTTTTTCAAGCTGTTTTCTTGATCACGACTGTCCGTTGAGACACGAATATACGCTCCGGTCCGCAGTCTTTTAATCCTCCAGTCCAGAATACTGTACTTCGGACCCGGTTCCGATGTAAACCCACGTTTTTCTTGATTGCCGTCCATATTGCCCCCTCCTTTTATACTCGCCAATACCATATTCCAGCAGTGCGGATCGAGCGCACGCCCTCTAACCGTTTTGCAGTCTCAACCGTTCTCGCACTGATGCCTTGCTGCCGACACAAGGCATACATTTCAGTACACGAGCAATCCCCATCAACCAGCGTATCCTTCAGCAGCCTTCGTGCTTGTTCAAGTTTGGAGTCCTCCGCACAAACGCCTCCGCTCAGCAGGTCATCCGCCGTCACATCGTAATAGCCGATCCAGCGCACGCGCCCTTCATCTGCCAGTTCAAAAGCTACCGCGCGACCTTCCTGCGCAAGATTATTCTTGATTTGGGTCATCGCGCGAATGTTTGGGGATTCAGCCAGACGCCCAACAAGCAGAACACTCCGCGCCGCCGCTGTGATGTCAATTGAACCCAAGCTTCGGTAAAGCCCTTTTGTTCCTGACGCCTTGTTCATATGCCCAATAATGACGATAGCACACTGTGTGCGCTCGGCGATTCCCGCCAGCTTTTGCATGAGCGGACGCATTTCATTGGCGCGGTGCATGTCCGCGTTAGCACCAATAAACGCCTGCAATGGATCAAGCACCATCATCCGTGCCGAGGTTTGATTTATTGCTTGTTCCAGTCGCTCGTCATCCAACTTTAGCGGATGACTTTGATCGTCAATAAATGCAATGCGATCGCAATCCGCCTCCGAATGAACCAACCGCGGCTTGATGGTATCCGCCAGCCCATCCTCCGTGCTTTGGTATATCACGCTGCACGGCTTGTGTGCAATCTGGCTTTCCGGCATTGCCTCACCTCTTGAAAGGCGCGCCGCGATGTTCAGCACCAACGTGGTTTTCCCTTCGCCGGGGTCTCCCTGAATGATTGTGATTCGGCCAAACGGAATATACGGATACCACAACCATTCAACGGTCTGCGCCTCAATGGACGAAAAATACCGAAGCTGCGCTTTTCGCATCAAAAGCCACATTTCCCTCTCCAATTTGCCCAAAAAGCGGGCACCACAACTTTATCATCGTGGGGAACCGCTGGGAACGAACCAGCGGTTCAATTTTTGAATCGAGGGTCAACACGATGATGGACGAAAAGGCTTTGATGCACGCACTCGGCGAGCAAATTCGACACCACCGAACAAAACGCGGGAAAACACAAAATTGGTTAGCCGAACAAGCCGACCTGTCAACGCGCTTTCTCTGCCTGCTGGAGACCGGTCAAAAATGCGCACGGCTTATCACGCTGTTGCGCATATCCGAAGCGTTAGACATTACGCTCAGCGAGCTTCTGACCGGTATCGAACGCAACTAAAACACAAGCCCTCAATGATTTGGACACTTTGCGACCTTGCGACCTTAACACGCCCACATGAAAATAGCCGTTGCTTACAATATCTTTTCTGACACAAAACAAGATCGCAAAAGCATCAATCCTCTTGCGATCTTGTTTGCGACCTTGGATATTTCATTTTCATCGGGCATTAAAATAAGCGGCTCACAAAACTACTCAACCTCATATTTGGTTTTGATTCGTTTTTCAATGTCCTCCGCAGACGGCAAAGTATCGGCAAATTCACGCGGCACAAAGTCAGACAGCTTTTATTCGCTTACGCCAATGGGCTTGTTGATGTCTTTCAATGCATATTCAGCGGTTAGTTTGTCCCTTTCTTTACAAAGTAAGATGCCGATGGTCGGGTAATCCGATTCATGCTTGAGCGTATCATCAACAACGGACAAATAGAAATTCAGTTTACCTGCGTATTCCGGCTTAAACTTTCCTACTTTAAGTTCAATGACAATGTAGCATCTCAATTTTGTGTTGTAGAATAACAAGTCAAGGTAATAATCTCTGTCGCTAACCACCAGGTGATATTGATTGCCAACGAACGCAAACCCAGTGCCTAACTCAAGCAGCGTTTTTGCGATATTTGCCACAAGCTCATTTTCAATCTCGCGCTCAATAATATCTTCACGCACTTCTATAAAATCAAAAATGTAGGGGTTTTTTAACGTGTCTTGTGCAAGTTCACTTTGAGGATACGGCAACGCGCGTTCAAAGTTTGTCACTTTTCCCGGCAACACTTGACGCTCAAACAGCTTCGTTTCAATTTGATGAGCCAAAATATCCCTTGACCATCCATTTTCCAAGACCTTTTCCGCATACCATAAATATGCTGATTGGTCTGAAACTTTGTCCATCAGCGTCTGCAAATGGTACCAAGTCAAATCTGCAAGCGGCACTTGCAGATTTTCAAAATCATTGAAAAGCAAGGCAAATTTTCGCATATACCGCAGATTTCGAACAGAATATCCTGTCGCAGCCGGAAATGCCGCTTTAATATCACGAGCGAGGTTTTCAATGAACCCACTGCCATGCTTGCTGTTTTCAATGATTACCTTGCCGATATTCCAAAACAACACAATTTGTTCACGATTTCGTCAGACTTTGAAGTGTCATGGCGAGCCGCTTGAGGTTTATTTCCATATATATGTGCGTTCTATCCAATGCAAACAGAACGCTCAACAAGAATGACATTGCACTTAGCGCATCGGTTACCACTCTTTGTATGAAGAAGGCGCTCATCTTTTTTGCTGATACTTGCCATGGCACACACCGCCTTCGCTCAAATTATAACACAATATCATCTGAACCATATTCTCACGTTCTACACGGTTAGCCAAACACAGGATCCTCTTGATTTCAAACTGCGGAGTCATTATCACCTTTTTCTTTTAACCCATAAGAAGAATATCGATTCTCTCCATACTTTTCTACATCGCCACATTTCGTCAATTCTTGCAAAAGCGCACGAACTCTCGCGTTACTCAAACCAACGAAAGCTGCTAGTTCAGATGTTGTGACACGTTTATGATTACTCAGATACGCCAAGATCAATTCTTTTCGATCAACTATGCCTATTAGCGCCTCATCGCTTGCTATCGCTTGTCTATCGCTTGCCGCAAGCGATTGGACGTTCCGCTTAAACGTTACTCTGAAAAAGTCGGAAAGATCAAAGACTGGCTCGTCAACATTCGCCTCCCGCATTGCATTTTTCATACGCATAATACCTGTGCCCATCTGCTCGATATACCCAATCCGATACAACATGCTGGCGAGGATTGAGTTGCGCGTTATACTGATGGTGCCAAAATTCTCGCGAGTAATTCCTTTGCAAACGCCTCCGGGGCTGGTAATGTCCACGCGGTCATCAAAAATCTCCACCATGACCCGTGCGCCCTTTTCAAAGTAATCTCTGTGGCACACTGCATTAACAACGGCTTCCCGAAGCGCATCCTCCGGCAATTCGAGAATGCTTTCTCGTTGTAAGGTCTCTATCCTGTAACTCATTCGCAGATGCTTTTTCAAGAAAATCATGACATCGTTCACGTTGCTGACGATATCGCCGTTCAACTCTTTAACGTCTAAAATATAAGCCTTCTCGACGCCTTTGTACAGTGCGCAAACAATCCCGGCGTGACGAAACAATACATCTTCATCGTTCATGCGAAAAAACAGAGCACCCGCGTTGGTAAAGCATAAATTCCCTTCCGCCATTCCAGCACAGTTCAGGTTTCTGAGGATTGCGTCCTTATCTAAAACGTCGCTTATTTTTGCCGCCTTGATATAGCGCTTATATGCGCCTTCATTGAAACGCTCTGTTATGGGCAAATCCTCACGAACCATTTCATCATATCGAATGCGGCCTTCGTTCTGAAAGAATTCAATGATACTGTCCCTCTCCAACTTTTGTGAATTGGGACCTGAGCGCAGGTAAAACCCCTTCGCGCAGGAATAAGGCTTACGCTCCCCCTCCGGCACTGTGACCACGAAAATATTATCCACCACGGCAATATCAACCTTGAGACGCGGCTCAATCTGATTGATTGTGTCTTGGACGCGAGAACGCGCTGCATTGCTTGTATCCGCACCAACTACCCGTCCAGTATCGTCTACTCCTATAAGAATTCGACCGCCGGAAGCGTTGGCAAAAGCACAGGCTTCTGACGCAAGCGACTTGTCAGCACTTTCCTTAAACTCAACAGTATAGCTTTCGCCCTCACTGAGGATAATTGCTAAGTCCACAACATCATTGGTCTCTCGTGTCGCTAAATTTTGTTCCAAAGCTTTTCCTCCCTCCAATGCTGAATAAGCAAAGCGCAAAATATATTGCCCCCTTATTATAACACGTTCTCATGCTATCACCCACTCCCCTATTGCCATCTTTATGACATAGACGCCATTCTTTCGCTCAATCCTTCCCACTCTTCGCAGAACTGCTGATAAGTCATGTTCAACGTGACGGCAATGGAATAGTTTTTGCCCAGCTCAATGCGGGTGAACAGTTGGCAGGCAATCATCTTCCTTTTTTCCATAGATGCGCCGTCAAATTCCTCTGCCCAGCTTTTGAATTGTGTATATGCCGGGGTGATGCTCTGCACGGCATGTTCTTGTTGGGTGTGTTCATCTGATAGCATTTCCAGTTGCACTCTGCCCTCACTGATTTTCGCTTTGAGTGTAGTGATGGCTTGTGACAGGTCATCCGTCGAATAGGCGCTTTGGCCAAGCAGGGCCTTGCCGATTTCATCTTGTAGTTTTGTGAGTTGGGTTTCGTTTCGCTCTAGTTCCAGCGACACCTTGCGGCGGTTGGCCATAAACCCGGCTTCCTGCCGTTTAAGCATGGCTTTTAACTTTTCTTCTCGCGGCGCGCCTTGCATATGGCTGAAAATCTCGCGAATGATGTTGCTAACCATTTCGTCCACACGGTCGACTTTGAAGGTCGCCTGTCCGTCACATTTGCAAAGATTGCGGGTTCGGTGATAACAAGTGTAGCGCATATGGTCTGCAACATATTCCGTACCGTCCTTTCGCACTTTTCTGTCTTGATACCGCGAGGTCGTAATACGTCCACCGCAATGTGAACAAAAAAGATTGCCCGACAGCATCGCCTGTCCTTTCACCCGCATAGATATGTGTCGTTTTTCGTCGTCCGCCTCATGGCGTTGTTGCAAAATGACCTGCGCGCGTTCAAATTCATCCACCTCAATGATTCTCAACTGCTCCATTTGAGGCGAAATGATTTCCCCGGCGACCAAATAGCCGCAGTAAATCCGATTGCGTAAAATGCGCAAAACGGCCAATGCTCTGAATTTCGCACCGGAGTGCGTTCGCAGTCCCTGTTCGTTCAGCCACTCAGCCATGCGGTGCGAACCCATGCCCTCGTGAACACTCTTTTGAAAAATCATTCGCACCATTGCCGCTTCCGTTTCATGCACGACCAAATCGTGGAGTGGTGTGCCGTGCTTGTTTAATCGCCCGTTTGGAACGCGATGATACCCCATGTTATCCATGCAAATACAACGGTCTCTTTCCGCCGGGTTTTGCTCCGGGTCCGCCCGCTTAATGATATACTCACCGGTGTCGTAATACCTTTGAGCGCATCTATTGCACAAGGGTATCAGCGTGGGGTTAATCCCAAGCGTCGTTGAAAGCACTTGATCAATGGCACTCATATCTGCCGCGTCAACCATCCCAATACGCTTTTTCAAGCGCGATTTATCCAAAGTTCGCAGTTGCTCCAGCAATACCACCGATGGAACCGATAAGCCGTATCTCGCTTGCAGTCGGTGGTGTGTCGCGTTGCCTGCGTATTTCGGCTTGCTCGTCACAGCCGCCACGATAATTGTGGGACACTCCCCGCTTATATCATCGCTTTGAATAATCAAAACCGGCCGGTGTCCTCTCTGTTCGCTTCCTGCATATGAAAGACCCAATGAAGCGTAATACAACTCGCCTCGAACGATGTTCTCGACGGGTACGTCTGTTGTTATCATGTTCTACTCCTTATTGTAATAGGAAGAAAGCCTTGCGGCTGACTATGTACCGCTGAGATGGCGGTGGTTTTTGGCGAAACTTTTATCCGTTTCTTTAGCAACCTTCATCTCAGCGGAAATTCAAAAAGCGCAATACTTGTCCTCGACACCCCTTGCACTTGCGGGAATCGTCAAACGGCTTTCGCTCACGGCACCGGGTTACCAACCCCATCCGCAGATAGAATTGGTTGACCAATACCCCCCGTGGTTCTCACCGGGCCGCCCTCATTGCCTGCGACGGATCACGACAGGAAGTTGCCGCTTCACGCTCGGACTGTGACTGGACGGGAGTATCCCCCTCCCCGGTCTTCGCAGCTTGCCGGCCGCTCGCGGGGAGGGAACGTGGTTTGACGATTGATGTATTCTGTTGAGGTTTCCCCCGAGAGGCTTCCAACTCCCCTCTACTTTCTTCTGGCAAAAAAATAGCGGGGTGGGCGAAAAGTTTTCATGTTTCCATCAGGAATCGCAGCTTATCCAGCGCTTTCTTCTTCCGGTAGCTCAGCGTTTTGCGTGGAATACCAAGCTCTACCGCCAACTGGCGTTCGCTTTTCTCCTCAAAATAGATGGCGGTTATCAGCGCTCGCTCTGCGCTGTCCAATTCATCCAAGCAGCAGCGCATGGCGTCAATCATCACGCTGTCCAGTGCCATTTGGTCCGACAAAACGGCTTCATCAACAAAGACGTCTGCACCCGCCAATTCATCGGTGTCAAGGCTGTTGCAAGAGAACGCCCCGGCTCGTTTAGCCTCGGCATCAAGGTAACGATTCCGTCGTTGGGTGCTGTTGAAGGCTTTGCATTCATCTTCGCTCACCTCCATCAACATTCCGTGCAACGGAATAAACCAACGCTTGCGGTATTCCGTATCCGTTTCCCGGCGTTTCTTGTGTTCTATGTAGGTGATTTCCTCATAACCATGGGTAGTGAGCAGAAAGCACTTGGCATTGTCTTTCATGGTTATAAACCGACTTTCTGCGAAAGCCACCGACGGGGTTATGAAACGGGGTGTACTTTCGCGATTTTATATGCCGTGA
>JGI994J12354_10003770_pt1 | contig 13969 bp, 12 predicted proteins | sample IntmicLarv3ML3BL_FD_12354 | JGI IMG/M metagenome (IMG submission 12354)
CAATAATCCGCAAGATACGGCACATTCGAGCGATACGGCAGAAGCTTGGAATTCGACGGCATAATATGGTCTGTTGTGATATTATCCTCAAGCTTTACCAGCGTTTTGCCTTCCACTACGTCCGAAAGGGCTGTATTCACCGGAAACGGCTTGATATTGGGGCCTCTTACTACCTCTATCTTCTCCGGTGTCTTAGACGGCATAACAATCATATTATCGTTTACCGTGAAGGTGTCCGGCATTTTGACAGAAGGCATATCACCCAAATCACGAGGGTCTGTAATGACACCCATAAGAGCTGATGCCGCCGCCGTTTCTGGACTGACTAAATATACATTGGCAGATGGTGTACCCGAACGGTTGTAGAAGTTTCTGTTTACAGTTCTTAGAGAAACCGCATCGGTACGGGGAGACTGTCCCATTCCGATACAAGGGCCACAGCCACATTCAAGAATACGCGCACCCGCCTCAATCATATCCGACAAGGCACCGCAGGCGGAAAGCATGGTAAGAACCTGACGTGAGCCTGGCGCAATCACCAAGGATACATCCGGATGAACTGTTTTTCCCTTTAAAATAGCAGCGGCGCGAAGCATATCTAATAAAGAAGAATTCGTGCAAGAACCGATATGCACCTGATCTACCTTCGTTCCGGAAACCTCCGTAACAGGAACCACCAAATCCGGCATATGCGGCTTTGCAATCAAGGGCGATAGCTGTGTCAAATCAATGGTTATCACCTCATCGTACACAGCGTCCGCATCGGCAGAAAGAGCCGTCCAATCCTCTTCTCTATCCTGTGCCTTCAAAAAAGCGCGTGTCATATCATCTGACGGGAATATAGAAGTAGTCGCGCCAAGCTCCGCACCCATGTTGGTAACGGTAGCACGCTCGGGAACGGTAACATACTGTAGTGCTTCACCTTGATATTCAATGATTTTCCCCACGCCGCCTTTAACCGACATACGGCGAAGCACCTCTAAAATAATATCCTTGGCAGAAGACCACGGCGGAAGCTTCCCTAAAAGCTCTACCTTCACCATCTTCGGCATATTCAAGTAGTAAGGGCCACCGCCCATGGCAACCGCGACATCCAGTCCGCCCGCGCCCATAGCCAGCATTCCGATTCCGCCGCAGGTCGGCGTATGACTGTCAGAACCCAAAAGTGTCTGTCCCGGCACTCCGAATCTTTCAATATGTACCTGATGGCAAACACCGTTTCCGGGTCTTGAAAAGCGAATCCCGTACTTATCCGCTACTGTTTGGATATACTTATGGTCATCCGCATTTTCGAAGCCTGATTGAAGCATATTATGGTCAATATATGCAACAGACAGCTTCGTTTTTACTTGAGGAACACCAATTGCCTCAAATTGAAGATATGCCATTGTTCCCGTCGAATCCTGCGTTAATGTCTGATCAATACGAATAGAAATCTCCGAACCTTTTTGCATTTCTCCTGATAGAAGATGCTTTTCGATAATTTTCTGCGAGAGTGTTTTTCCCATTGTGTATATCCCCTTTCTGTTCCTAAGCGTTATTATCCGCCAGTGTAGACTTTTTTGTCAATAAAACAGTTCAGAAAAAGTCGTTTTTTGCAAGATTTTTTCTTCTTTCCTGCATAAAAATCACCCTAACTGAATATGAACATCCGGATAAATGTTTTTATCCTCTTTTTTGGTTTTCATCGATAAGAATAAAGCAAGGATAACAGGCATCGTCCGACCAACAAGCATAGCAGGAATCAGAAGGATTCTACTGAGGGAAGTGAGCTGCAAGGTTTCTATTGTAGAAAGTCCTACCGAGCTGTACGCGGACACAGCTTCAAAGAACAAATCCAAGTAGGTAAAGCGGCCTTCGGAAAGTGCTTGCTTTTCGGAGAGAACCAGAAAAAATGATACTGTAAACGTCATCAAAAGTGCCACAGAAAATAAAACCAAAGCTCTTCTTACCATATCCTTCCCTACCCGTCTCTTGTGCATAACAATCTCGTTTTTTTGAAATAAATCTGAAAATACCGCGTGCAGCAAAAGAGAAAAATTGGATATCTTTACGCCTCCTGCTGTGGAGCCGGGACCGCCCCCCACAAACATCAGAAAAATCAAAAATAATTTGGAAGCCGTCTGAAGCTCTGAAATCCAAGCAGAGTGAAAGCCCGTTGTTCTGGCTGTCGCGGAAAGAAAAAAGGAAGATGTCCATTTATCCCCGAGGGACATTTCTTGAAATCCGCTTTTTGCCGGCATCCCCCCCTCTACTAAAAAGAAAAAGAAAAGACCCGCTAATAATAAAAACAAGGTACCAAAAAGAATAACCTTCGTGTGCATTTGCAATTGCTTTTTTTTCGGAAGGGAAAAAATATCCTTCCATACAATAAATCCTAGACCACCCGCAATGGAAAGAAAGGAAAGTGTAAATACGATAATGGGCTCTTGATTCCAAAGATAATACGCACCGGACGGATCAATGTCCGGTAGGGAGAGCGCAAAGCCCGCATTACAAAAAGAGGAAACCGAATAAAACACCGAGTAAAACAGTCCGTTTTCTACACCGAACCTTGGAATAAAAGAAAAACTCAAAATAGCCGCACCTATCAATTCCAAAATAATGGTCGTAAGAAGAACGGTTATAAAAAGCTCCCTTGCGCTTCTAAAATGAAGCCCCTTATCAGCATTTTGCAGTCCGTGTGAGGATTTTGAGCGATGAAAGGAAAGAAGTGCCCAAGAGGAAAGCGTGATTAAACCAATCCCCCCCACCTGAATCAAAAAAAGGAGAATCATTTTCCCCTGCATACTAAATACCATACCGGCATCAACCAACTCAAAGCCAACAGCGCAAGCGGCAGAAACGGACATAAATAACGCGTCAAAAAAGGAGATTCTATGATTCGGCAAGGTAGCAAAGGGCATATAAAGTAATACCGCCCCCAAAAGAATCACCGCTAAAAAAATCGCGAAAACAAGCCTTGCCGGTTTTTTCCTAAAAAAAACAAATATATTTTTCGGATTTTCCTTTTTTACCAGCACGTTTTCTCTCCTTTTCTTATCCTAAGAGGATATTTCCTTCGGGATATAAATATTCACTTGATTTTTTTTCCTTTGCCAAAATACTAAGCGCCAAGGTCAAGGGGCCAATGCGTCCTATCAGCATAAAGGGGATAATACAGATTTGCCCCAGCTCGGAAAAATTTTTCGTTCCCAATGTAGATAGCCCCGTGGTGGAAAGAGTCGCTGTCGATTCAAAAAGAATATCTAAAAAAGAAAATTCTCCGCTTAGTATACTGTCCGATTCAATAAAACATAGTAAAAAGGACAAAAGAAAAATCATAGAGAGGGTAAAAAACAAAATCGACAAGCTTCTTTTCACCGTACTTTCCCCTATTCTTCGCTTCCCTGCCAGTACGTCCTTTTCACCTCGTATTTCCGACAAAACTGAAAAAATAAGAACGGAAAATGTAGTAATACGAATACCTCCGCCCACCGATCCCGGTCCTGCGCCTATAAACATAAGAAAGATACTAAGTAGCTTGGAGCCGTCCGAGAGAGCCGAAAGTCGTAAGGATGAATAACCGGCACTTCTCATATTGACCGAAAGAAAAAATGCCGCAAAGGGTCTTTGCCACGAGGGAAGCGTACCCATCGATTCCTTAGAGACATTCCCCCACTCCAAAAGCATATATCCGAAGGTTCCCAGTAAAAGCAAAAGAACAGTGCCGCAAAGTATAATTTTTGTGTGAAAATGCAGCCGCTTGGTTTTTCTAAAGGAAAAGAAATCCTGCCAAACCACAAAACCAACACCGCCGAAGATGGTAAGAATCGCGGTGGTTAAAAGAATAACCGGATGTCCATTAAACATATCCGCCGCTATGTGTGTACCGTTTTCAATAGAACCGGAAAAATCAAAGCCCGCGTTGCAAAAAGCGGAAACCGACTGAAAGAAAGAATAAAAAAGTCCGCGTCCTACGCCATATCGGGGAATGAATTGAAAGGAAAACACCACTGTACCTAATAATTCAAAGGAAATGGTCACAAAGAAAATAAAACGAAATAGACTTTTTACATTTGTGAAGGACAATACATCAGTTGACTCCTGCGCCATCAAAACAGAACGATTTTTCAGCCGTCCGTGAAAAATACTAAAAAAAGTCGTCGCCAGGGTGACAAGACCTAACGCACCGACTTGAACCAGAAAAAGAATAACGGCTTTTCCAAAATCCGTAAAAAACAAAAGGCTTCCATGCACACTAAGCCCTGTGACGCAGGTCGCCGAAACGGAGGTAAAAAGTGCTTCTAAAAAAGAAAGAGAGCCGCTTTTTTCCAAAGAAACAGGGAGCATCAACAGCACCGTCCCTATCGCTTGCAAAAGAAGAAAGCTGCAAACAATGGTTCGAGCCGGATTCCCAAAAACACGGCCTTTCACATCCTTATAGGTACTTTTTTTCACAAGCATATTATGCCTGAACCATTCCTTTCCAAATCGCTTCCATGCGCTTTCTCGGACAAATAATCATCAGTGTATCGCCTGCCTTCATGACAGAGGAACCAACCGGTGTACTGACCTCTCCTTTATTGGTGGTAATCAAAACAACGCGCATATCCTTTATAAAATGATAATCTTGTAGTGCCACACCGCAGGCATCAGATGCGTCGGACAACACAAATTCGCACAAAACACGGTCGGAATTCACGATTTCATGGACAACACGAAGCCCCGTAAATTCTATCTCCTGCTCAATCATTTCCGCAAGAACCTTTGTTCCCGAATATACCGTATCCACACCAAAGGCACCCATCACTTCAAAATTCCTCGGATTATTTACGCGGGCAATCGTCATCGGTACACGAAAATGCTTTTTTGCCACCTGACAGGCAATCAAATTCACCTCATCACTTCCGGAAACAGCCACCATCATATCCGCTTCACCACAGCCTGCCGCCGTGAGAATCTCTACCGTTGTGCCATCTCCGCAAATCACAGACGCAGAAAGACGGTTTGCCAACTCACGCGCCGCCGATTCATCCTGTTCAATAATGGTGATTTCATGATCCCTTTTCAGACCCATGACAAGATAAAACGCTACCTTGCCGCCGCCAACTATCAGTAATTTCATATAGGCCTCCTCCAAAAGAACTCAAACCTCTGCCAAAACCAACCGATCACCCTTTTCAATTTTGTAATGCGGAAGTGAAAGAATCAATCTTTCATTTCTCCATATACCAAAAACATGGCGTCCCTCTGTGTCCTCGATTTCAGATATTTTGCAGCCTATAAGCTCATTATCAATTTCCAAAAGCAAAAACCGCGCACGCTGCCCCATAATCTCGCATTCACAGGTATCCAAGGGCTTTTCGTCTGTAAGACTTTGAATTTTCTCTAAAAAAGCATCTACAGTAAGCTCCGGTGAGGAAATCGACACAAAGCCTGCCTCGTCAAAAATATGCAGCTCATGCGTCTCAAATATGCGGACAATGACATTCGGAACCTTGAAAAACTTGTGCGCGATCTGCGCTGCCATAATATTCTGATTCTGATTGTCCGTAAGAGCACACACAGCATCAACCGATTCTATTCCGGCTTCCTTTAAGGTATCAACATCAAAAACAATACCCGAAATCTTTATAATGGAGCTATCTAAGGAATCGGCAGTTTTATCAATGTCCGGGTCAACAACAATCACATCATGTCCTATAGAATGCAGACGCCGTACAAGTGCGAGGCCTGCCCGACCCGCGCCTAAAACTAAAATTTGCATAGAAAACCTCCGGTATTTACAAAGATGTTTTACTCCGCCTTCTTCGAGAGAGCTCATATCCGACAATAGAAGCGGCCGTCGAAGCATTCAGCGATTCCGCCTTCCCTTCCATCGGTATCTTAATAAGCATATCACATCCCAAGGACGCTGTGGAGGACATTCCCTTTGCCTCATTTCCAATCATAAACGCGCACGGAAAGGAAAAAACCGCAGTATCCAATGATTCTCCCTTCAAATGTGTCCCGATAAGCTGTATATCCTCTTTTTTCAAGATCGAGAACAATTCCTCAACATTCTCATAGAGAACTATAGGAATATGAAAAACAGAACCCATCGAAGCCCGAAGAACCTTTTCATTGAACGGGTCAACCGTTCCCTTCACCATAAGTACCGCCGTAAAATCAAAGGCATCCGCCATACGAATCATCGCGCCCATATTCCCCGGATCAGAAATCTGCTCACACACAAGATAAATATCCTGTCCTCTTTTCGGAAGATGATCTGTAATGATGGGTTCTTCCATCAATAAAGCAATCCCCTGCGGTGTTTTCGTCATCGAAAGCTTTTCAAACAAGGCATCCGGCAAAAGAAAAAAGCCACATTCCGAGGAAAAAGAAAAGTGCTTTTCCCATTCAGAAACAAGCACCTCTTTATCCTTCGTAAAAAAAAGCATCTTCGGCAAGGAACCATTCATAAGAGCATCCTCACAAAGACGAACGCCCTCAATAAAAACAAGACCCTCCGCTTTTGCTTTTTTCCTGTTGTGCATGGAAACAGCATAACGGAAGGTCTGATTATCCCTACTGGTTATCGATAAGACCGGCGGCATACTTATTGTGCCGCTTTTGCCTGCTCACAGAGAGCCGTAAAGCCATTTGGATCTGTGATGGCGATATCGGAAAGAACCTTACGATCCAACGCGATATTCGCTCTCTTGAGACCATTCATGAATCTGCTGTAAGAAAGACCATTCATACGGGCAGCCGCATTAATACGCTGAATCCACAAGGAACGGAAATCTCTTTTCTTGTTTCTTCTGTCACGGTACGCATAGTTACCAGACTTCATAACCTGTTGGTTTGCCACCTTAAACAGCTTACTCTTGTGTCCGAAATATCCCTTAGCCTGCTTTAATACCTTATGATGACGTGCACGTACACGCATTCCTCTTTTTACTCTTGCCATTTTCATATCCTCCTACAAAATAATCGGCACATATCAAACGATGAGCCTAAAAATAAAATTCAAAAATTCTTATTTATACGGAATCATCGCCTTAATGACCTTCTCATTTGCAGGAGATGCAACCTGGGAATGTCTTAGATGACGCATTCTCTTTGTCGGACGCTTACTCAAGATATGGCGGCGGAAGGCCTGAAAATGAAGAACCTTTCCTGTTCCCGTGACCTTAAATCTCTTCTTAGAAGCGCTGTGTGTCTTTTGCTTTGGCATTTTACTACTCCTCCTTAAAACCTATCATTTTTTCTTAGGAGACAAATACATAACCATGTTTCTGCCTTCCATCTTAGGGGCCTTGTCAATCAATCCGTCTTCTTCACAAATCTGCGCAAATTTATTCATAAGCGTATATCCTTGATTCAGATACGTCATTTCCCTTCCACGGAACTTGATAAGAACCTTCACTCTATCTCCGTCTGAAAGAAAACGCAAAACGCTCTTTGCTTTCACATTCAAATCATGATCCTCAATGGTAAGCTTCATGCCGATTTCTTTAACTTCTGTCACCTTCTGACGCTTCTTGGCATCCTTTTCCTTCTTTGACTGCTCAAAAAGAAATTTACCGTAATCCATAATTCTACATACCGGATTCTCGGGATTGTTGGAAATAAGAACCAAATCAAGGTCTTGGCGCTCTGCACGCTCCTTGGCTTCCGCTGTAGAAACGACGCCTACCATCTCTCCATCTGACTCAATCAAACGAACCTTCTCAAAACGAATCATCTGATTGATTTGCTGACTACCAGCTTGTCTTGCGATAGAAATACACCTGCCTTTCGAAAAAAAATGGACCGAATCCATTGATCCGCTCCAAATAAACACCGGCGCTACTGCCGAATACTGATTCATCTGAACCTCTTCACTCGAAACGGTTTGAGGTGAGAAGCGGATAACTTCTTCTTGTTCTAAAGGAATGTTACACATTTTGGGATTGTTTGTCAACCACCAATGTGATAAAGTTTTACAAAGCAAAGGTTCAAGGCAAAGGAGTTCACCTATGATTTCGAAAAATATTAAAGAGAAAATGCTTTCCGGCTCAATGATACGAAAAATGTTTGAGGAAGGAAATCGTCTTCGCGCTTTGCACGGTGCGGAGAATGTTTTTGATTTTTCAATAGGAAATCCTGATTTGGAGCCTCCGCAGTCTGTTTTTTCTGCCATTTCCGAGCTGGCGGAAAATCCGACGGCCGGTATGCACGCCTATATGAGTAACAGCGGGTACCCGTCCACACGCGCCGCAGTAGCGGAAAAGCTGCAAAAGGAAAGCGGGGTTTCTATATCCGCTGAAAATATCTGTATGACTGTCGGCGCGGCAGGCGCGTTGAATGCAGTTCTGAAAAGTGTCCTTGATCCGGAGGATGAAGTGATTCTTTTGGCACCGTTTTTTATGGAATATGTATCTTATATTCAAAACGCACAAGGAAAGCCGGTGATTCTTTCCACCTTGGAAAATGATTTTCTTCCTAACATGGAGGATATCAAGAAGGCAATTACGCCTAAGACAAAGGCCATCATCATAAATTCTCCCAACAATCCAACCGGCGTGATTTACGATGCGTCGGTATTATCAGAGCTCAATGCGTGTCTTTTAGAAGCCGACCATTTGATTCATGTGATTTCAGATGAACCATATATTGAATTGACCTATGACGGCGTTACACCTCCGGTTACCTTGCAGCACTTGAAAAATCTCATTGTTTGCTATTCATGGAGCAAGTCTCTGTCTCTTCCGGGGGAACGTATCGGCTATGCTGCCGTGAGCCCGAATCATGAGGATGTTCTTGAACTCTCCAATGCCATTGTATACTGCAACAGAACCTTGGGAAGTGTAAACGCCCCCGCGTTTTTTCAAAAGGTAATCGAGAAAAATCTTTATGAAAAGGCCGATATCAGCAGCTATGAAAAAAGAAGAAATCTCCTATATGATATTGTGACCCGTGCAGGCTTTTCCTGCCAAAAGCCCAAGGGAGCCCTGTACCTTTTTGTGAAATCCCCAATAGATGATTTGGAGCTATCCAAGGTCTGTGCAAAGCAAAACCTTCTCATTGTGCCCGGCTCGGCATTTATGGGAAAAGGATATTTCCGTCTCGCCTTTTGCGTGCCTGAAAAAATGATTAAGGATTCTGAAAAAGCTTTTATGGCAGTAGGAAAAGAGCTCGGACTGATTTGAGACCTATTTACGAGAGCTCTCTTAAATGCTCTTCTATTAGCTTAATCGTATAAAAAGCATCCTCCTCTTGATAAAAAAGCAAGGAGGCGTCCTCTATAATGGTCTGAAACACCACATGATTCGTGATAAATACCTTGTCGATTTTGCCAATAAGAGAACGAAGTGTCTGTTCTCCCTCCCTGGATAATCTTGAATAACCATGTTCTGTAGGTGGAGCCATCGCACTTTGGATTCCTACCTCCAAAGAGCTGTTTCGAATCGGGAAGCCTCCTGAAATTCTTTTGGATAAAAGATCCTGTTCCTCCATACTTAAAAAAAGCTTCACAAAATCCCACGCTTCCTCCTTGTAGGAGGAGGTATTTGATATTGCCAGAAGATTTTTGGGCTGACAAATAGGGCCGCTTCTATCAAAGGAAGGAAAGCCTGTATAGGAAGAAGGACTTCCATTCCCCTCCCAGTAATCTTGATAGATAGAAATGCTGGGATAATAAATAGTTGTGAGAACCTCTTCCCCCGAAACATCTCCTTGCTCCGCGAAGTTCAAGCAAAACTCTAAAATATCCAGTAAGTCGTCAGCCGGAAATGGCTCTCTTATCTCTCCAAAACGCCAAAAATGAGAAAGTGAGGTTATAAGAGCATAATCCAAATAGCCCCCTGCCGAATAGCTATACCCTACCCGTGTACCCATAGATGAAGAAAAACCGGCAGAGAAAATAGAAAACTCATCGAAGGTCCATCCATTTCTTTCCTCGATAAACTTCTCATCTCCGCCTAAGGAAAGTATTGTGTAGGCGTGGGGAATCCCATACAATGCCCCATCCTGCTCCATATCCGCCAAAATCTTTTCGTGAAAATTCGTCCTCGAATACTCTCCGTCTGCATCCATAAACTCATATAAATCTGTCAATAAATTGTTTTTTAATAGCTCAGAATAAAAGGATAGATTGTTTTCGTTGAAATAAAATGCGTCCGGTAATGTTCCGTTCCTTTGCTCCTCGCGAAGGGTCTGAAGTATCATAGTATAATCCTCTCCATATCCCCAAAAATCACCATAATTCTCAATCTCAATCCGATATTCCTTACTGTATTGATTGAATTCATACACCATTCTATTCAAATCCTCCACAGCCCCCGGAATAAATGCACCGACCTTGAGAATGGTCTTATCGGCATTCAAATTCCTGCCGCTTTTTTCTAAAATATAGGAGCGCGAACCATTTTCAACACCAACATGAATCAAAATCGTATCCTCTGAAATAAAATAACTGGAATACGGAAATTGACCCAAATCGAAATCTACATCCTTCCATAACAAAACCGGATCGGAGATTCCCTTTGATGCAGAAAATGGATAGAGTCCATCCTCCGCTATATAGGCGGCAGGATTTCCACTCTCTATTTGATATATTATAGGGGGCATTGCTACCGGTATTTTTTCTCCAAGGTCGTAGCTAAACGGATTTACCTCACACATCCAATATTCTTCTTCGTAGTTTTCAATCGTGGCACCTGTTGCATATACCTTGTCACCGGACGAAAAAATTTTCCCCGCAAAAAAATCCGAGCTATTATCCTCATAATGATTTTGGTATAGCTCAACTGTAGAAATTTCATATCCTGAAGCATTGTACACCGAAACATAGCTCGTTTTACTTGTATCTCCCATAAGATATATACGACCGGCATCATCCATTTCAGCAGTAAAAGCATACATTCCACTATCATTCGGTTGTAAAAAAGCGGAAGAAGATATCTCTTTTCTATCCTTATCAATTGTGTACAAGGAACAATTCGAATAGGTTGCAATAATCAAGGATATTTGGCCGTCCGCTTTTGCTTTAATATCTAAGACCGAATAAATATATTCATCTTGCCCATATCCGAAAACAAACACATCCTCGATTTTTCCGAGCATATCGTAATAGACCACATGATAGGACTCTTCCCCATAGTATCTTCCGGTATCCCATGGATTTTCCTCGCCCTCGACATCCAAGCTCAATTCCAGCAAGGCTTTCTTTTCCTCTTGAAATTCATCTACGAAATTAGACGTAACCAAATACAAAAGAGCAAAGCCATTTTCATAGCTTGTTTGATCTAATAAAACACTGTAGCGCATATTTTTCGGTTCATATTTTTCTATTTCTTTTGCATAAAAATAAGAAGCCGCTAAAGAAAAATTCTCATCACCGGCATCCTCCGCTACTCTTACATGGGTGGTACTTTGCGTTTCATTGCTTCCTGTCGCGCAAGACACCAAAGAAAGTGATAAGGAGGCTACCACCAAAAGCCACAAAAAACGTATAAAAAAAGATTTTTGTTTTTTCATATCTTTACCCCCATCCCGCCGTTCCACGGCGTCACAAATATCTAATGAAAGTGTTCATTTTTTGACCAAGAAGAGCCGCTCACCAGTTTTTTTCGATGTGAAAAAAATTTGCTCGGAATCGCCTCTGCAGGTAGTAACACAATTCCTAAGGACAAGCCGCTTTCGTTCATCCCCTTACATTGAAGGCGTCAAAAAGAAAAGAATGACACCCTCCTCAAAAGAAATACCTGCGGGAGATTCACCTCTACTTTCCAACGGTAAGCCATTACTTACAGAAAAAGAGCTGCCCGGATACAATGTAGCACGCTGTAAGGGATATTGAAGTCCAAAGGTAGTGACTTCCTTTGCTTCCTTGAACATGGGAAAAAGAGAAATGACCGGATTCCCTTTTTTCCTTTCCGGAGGAATTGAAAATTCGCACGGTCCTTTAAGTGCATACACCCATGTACTTCCGTCTGTTAGGGTAACAGATTTCCCTTCCTCTTTTAGTCTTGCCGTCATCAGCAGATTCATAAACGCATGATCGGGGCGTCCGCCAAGAGACGATATAAATAAAATATCCTTACTCTTTACTTCCCTAAGACAAAGCTCCGCATCTGTCATATCCTTTTCAATCGGAAAAACCTGTGTCGGCACATTTCCCTTTTGAATCCAGTGTAATGTATCCTTTGAAATGGAATCCATATCCCCCAGTAAAAGGGTCGGGAAAACTCCTACTTTTTGAAGATACGCCGCGCCGGAATCCGCAGCAATCATCTCATCGGCACTTTTTATGATTTCAGTCAGATTTTGAATCTGAATATCCGGTCCGCCGGCAATGACTACTGCTGACATGATTTTATAGAGGCAATCGCCTCTTTCGGGTCTTTTGCCCCAAATACATAGCTTCCCGCTACTAAAAGATTGGCACCGGAAGTCACCGCAGTCAACACAGTCTTTTCATTGATACCGCCATCTACCGATAAATACGCGGTTGACCCCACACGGTTCATTTCCTCTCGAACCGCGGCAATCCTCTCCGGCGCTTCCGCCATGAAGGATTGTCCACCAAAGCCGGGACGGACAGTCATAACAAGCGCAAGGTCCAGTAATGGCAATAGAGGAAAAATCTTCTCAATCGGTGTATCGGGGTGAATCGAAGCACCTGGTTTTTTCCCCAGAGAACGTATTTTTTGAATCAGCTCTTTTGGCTTATCCGTGGTTTCTATATGAAAGGTGATATAGTCAGAGCCTACCCTTGCAAATTCCTCAACATATTGCTCCGGATTTGAAATCATCAAATGCACATCAAAAAGCATCGTACTTTTTTTCCTCAAGGATTCAATAACCGGAATGCCGAAGGAAATGTTCGGAACGTAATGACCGTCCATAACATCCAAATGCAAAAAATCCGCCGCACCCTCTACTTTTTGTACATCGTCCTTCAAGGAAGCAAAATCCGCCGCTAAAATTGATGGTGATACAAATATTTCTCCTGCCATTTTGTCCGTCCTTTCCCATATGAAAATCAATATTTTTTTTGATTTTTCAATTCCTCTGTAAATTCACGATACCGCAAAAGTCTTTCGTTGTCGATAGCTACGGAAGAAACCGCGCACCCATCCTCATTCATATGACGGCAATCCTGAAAACGGCATTGGTCCTTTATCCGCAAAAGCTCCGGATATCCTAAGACTACTTCCTTTTCCTCCACACCAACATCGAAAAGGCGCATGGAGGAAAAACCGGGGGTATCCGCGATAAAAGCCTTGTCCCCATAAGGAATCAATTCAACGTGTCTTGTTGTATGCTTTCCTCTTTGAAGCTTTTTACTTATGATACCGACCTCCATATAGCCCTCTCCTAAAATACGATTGCAAAGCGTTGACTTTCCGACACCGGATTGCCCCGCGAAGGCTATGGTTTTTCCTTTTTTCAGAAAATCCTCCAAGGGTGCTTTTTCAAAGCTCATCAAGGAGGAGGAAAATACAGAAAAGCCCGCTTCTTCATATAGATTCTTTATTTTTTCCGCACGTTTTTCATCTAAATCCGTTTTCGTTATCCAAATCACAGGATGAATATTTTTCACTGCACAAATAATCAAAAGCTTATCTATAAGCTTATAATCCGGTGCCGGTCTTTTACAGGACACCAAAATAATTAACACATCCAAGTTGGATATTGGAGGGCGAACCAAGATATTTCTTCTTTCATGAATCTCCACAATTTGCAAGGGGAAATCCGAATCACCCGAAGGTACCACCGATACCCTATCTCCGACAGTCGGTGTAATCCCTTCATTACGAAAGAGACCTCTGGGTTTACCCACAGAAATCTCTTTGTTCTCCAGTAAAATGTGATAGGCACCGCCTATCCCTTTTATAATAATGCCGTCTTTGATATAAGCCTCCTTATCCCCCCGCGGCGGTAGTTGTTGTGGCATCCGTCGTTGGGTCCGTTGCAGGAGGTGGTGGCGGCGGTGTAGGCGTTGGCTCCGGTGTAG
>JGI994J12354_10003771_pt1 | contig 13966 bp, 11 predicted proteins | sample IntmicLarv3ML3BL_FD_12354 | JGI IMG/M metagenome (IMG submission 12354)
AAGTAGCGTTGGCTAACGAACTTACGTAGTGTGATGTGTGATTATCATTTAAATAGTTTATAATATCACTAGTATACCACCAACCTCCGTTGGGGCGATATGTATTTCTTGCATTTTCTGTTGTTTTTGTGAAATTTGGATTCGACCATTTAATACTCATAGTAACGCATGCCGGACCACAATTTACATAAGAATATGTGCCTGTATTAATTTGATCAATATACCATTCATAACTTACATTATTGCTATGTTCTCCTGTCAAATTTTTACCAAGACCCCAAAGTCCATGCTCCGATGTTGAGGCTGTTACTGTTACTTGGCATGTGGCGGAACTGTTACCATCTACGGTTGCTGTTATAATGGTTGTGCCTACTGCTTTTGCCAATATCCTACCCTCTGTATTAATCGATGCAACACTATTATTACTGCTTGTCCATGTTATTGTTGTATTTTCCGGATATACAGAGGCTATTAATGTTTCGCTATAGCCTACAAATAAATCCAACCATACTTTATTGAGCGTTACGGTTGGTACAATGTCATCTTTTTGACAACTGGAGAAAGAAGCCATTAACGCAATACCAAATGCAATCAAAACAATTATTTTTTTCATAACTATTACCTCCTTATTATAATTCGGTTTAATTTATAGATATTATGACGCACAACAGTTACTTTGTGCAATAGCTGTTTCACACTATATTTTCGATTGTACTATTATTTTATTCCCAATTTTTGTTTCAGCGCGGCAGGTATGGCGTTTTTATGCACTACAATATTCATTGTTTTATATTGCGCAAAAGCTTCCGAAACATACCAAATTCCTTTGTAGTTTCCGGTTAATCCCCACGAATTTTTTACCATATAGAATTTTTTGCCACTCGGGTCTTTCGCAATTCCGTAAATCACCATTCCGTGATCATCGGTAGTTTCGTAATTGTCGTAAGCAATTTGACGCATTTCTTGTGTAATTGTTTTTTCATAAACATCGGGTTTTCCAACCGATTTTGTAATTTCCGCATCTTTCTCGCGAGCAGTCAAACCTAACCAACGAGCTTGGTCTGAGCCGGACATCTCACTTAAATTTACATCGGGAACAGTAGCAATGCCTGTACGAGTAAAACCTTTTTCGCTTACATCTGAGCCCCAAGCAATGCTGTAGCCGTTGTCAATCGCATAATCGAAAACGTTCATCAATTCATTCAGCGGAAGATTGTAAGAATTTGCCCAACGCCAATTATCTTGTATTTCGAGTGCAAACGAAGAATAGAACGGATGGTGTGTGTATGAAGTTAGCGATACATAATCGTCGGCATTTAAACCCAACGAAGCGGCAAAAGTTTTCGGTGTATATTCTTTTCCGTTATACATAAATTTTTCGGGAACTTTTCCTAAATAAGCATCGATAACAGCAGTGTAGCCTTTCATCCAAGCCGGCGACAATTTTCCGTTACGATTTTTAATTACTGCATCCACATAAGCTTTTGCAATCACATCTATTTCGTTGTGTACAGGAAGTTCTTCGCCATAATTCAAGCCTGTCATTTCCGATTCGGGAACTATTCCGCGATGTTTTAATACGTGCAATACATCGTAAAATGAGCCGCCCGGACCAAAAGATCCTTCGCCATGTAAACGTACAAATTTTTCCGCTTTGTCGGTAAAGTTATAATGTACAATAAACATTTCCGCTAAGTCGTATTCGCCTTTTCCCATACGTAATAATTCGGCTTCTAAAAATCCTAAGCCCGAAAAACTCCAACAAGTGCTGGAACGGTTTTGATTTTTTACGGAAGTTGTTTTTAATTCTTTTACAGTTGTAAATTGAACAACTTCGTCTTTCTTTTCTTCTTGTGCAAACACGCTAGTAGCAAAGGCTGCCAAGCTAAGTAGTAGAATACATTTTTTCATAAAATATGAGTTTAAAGTTTTAAAATATAAAGGTAGTAATTTTTTGAGAAAAATGATTCTTTAACCCAATAATTCTTCAGACCAAATGCTTGTATCTCGCAATAAACCGATAATATCCGTAACTTTTAGTTCATAGCTTTCGATACGAAGAATTTGGTCGCAGTCGTCGAGGTCGATATTCCATCCTGCAATATGAGGATGATTGTTGAGCACAAGTGCAATTTTTTGAATATCGTGGTAATTATGCAGGCAGGTTTTGAGTAGTAAAATAGCTTTATTCATAATATAGAATGTCCTTATATAATTCTTCCAATCGTTTGCGAAGATGTTTGACAGCATAGTGTTTGCGCGATAATAAAGTGTTGGCGGAAATATTCATAGTTTCGGCAATTTCTTTTGCCGGAAGCCCTTCCAATTCCATCAACTCAAACGCTTTTCGTTGTTCGGGCGGAAGTTCTGCCAGCGCAATTTCGAGTTCTTGCCAAACAAGCGACCGCAGGTATTCTGTTTCGGGTGTGGTCGTTTTATTATCATCGACGAATAGAAACTCCGAAAATTCTTTCAAAATATTTCCGTCTTCGTCATACTGAGAATCGGGAAATTTTTCTTCGCGCTTCTTTTTTCCTTTGTTGATAATCGTATTTCGTGCCACACGATAAAGCCACGCGGTTACTTGCTCAATAGGATTCAGCGTACTTTCCACCGTTTTGATAAGTTGATAAAATACATCTTGTAAAATATCTTCCGCATCTTCTTTGTTGGGGACTCTTTTGCGAATAAACGATTTTAGCCGAGATTGATGCTCCGTTATTATCTTCTCAACATTTTTAGTCATTTTCGTTTGCGGCTTCTTCGTGCTCGTGCATATCAAAATGGTATTTGGCAAAAGTTTGTCCGAAACCGAAATGCTTTCTTCGGTCGATAAACTTTTTGCGTTGCTCGGGTGTCATTTTCATCCATTGCTCTTTGATAGAACTGTGATGGTGGTGGTGCGCGTGTTTCATTATGCCATCGCCAACGCCGCCAAATAAAATTCGAGCAAGAGCAAACAGTCCTAACGCTTGCCAAAAGTTAATAGTTGTAATGCCGAAAATGTCCGGCAAAAGCGCGTTCCAGAGCCACATTACGACAACGCTAAATCCGCCAGCAGCCAGCAACAGTAGAATTGTAAATTTAAAACCTTGTGCTTTCATTGTTTTAGTTTTTTTATTGTTATTAATTTTATTTTCAATCGTTCGCTCTACTAATCTAATCGCGCCGACAGGACATATCGCCACACATTTTCCACATCCGGAACAAAGTCTTGGTCGGTTGATTTTTGAGCATTTTTTACATTTTCCGCATTCCGTGCATCTTTCTTTGTCGATTTCTACGACAAGTCTTCTTTTTTTCATTTTCAGTTGTTGTTTTAGTTCGTCAATATTTTGCGCGCTCTACTTATGCTGACAACTGAAAAGGAAAAATATTTTAAAAGAAGACAAAAAAAGTGAAAAATTTGATTGAAAACAAGGGGAGGTGGGGGGGAGAATTTGTGCGTGGTAATAGTGCTGTGAACAAGTAGCTTATCTAAAATAAACAACAATTGTCATATTTCTATAATAATTGTTATTTATTTTAATTGCTTTCTATTACGCCGGTTTTGGGAATAACGTGAATGAGGAAACGTTGATTTGCCCTTTCGTTTGCTCTTTCGCGAGGCATACCTCCTTCGCCGCTACCAGCTACTACTATTTCGCAGTTCTGCAGCGCAGAAAAGAAAATTCCATTTTCTTCCCAATATCGTTTCAAGCCCAACGCTCGTTGATAACTCAACACGTCATTGTTGTGAAAATCATCTGTATTGAAACCATCTGCGGATGCTTGCCCTTCAATAATGACTAAATATTGAATATTGGCAGTCGTATCTGTAGCTAATTTTTCTATGGTCTGAAAAATTTCTTCTCCGGCATCTTTTATTTGAAAAAGCAGGTTTGGGTTTGTAATTTGTGAGATGTCAAAAACCCCAATAGGATATTGTACCTGCAGTCTGAAAATATGTTTTTTGTATTCTGGGTTATATTCAAAGTAATCAGGATTAATTTCATTTATTGCTTTTTTTACAGATTCTATGTGTTCATATTCTGTTAATTGTATGGCTAATCCCTTATTCCTTTTGTGCAGTAGAGCGATGGTTAAAGTAAATAATACTAGCATTACAAAAAATAGCGAAGTCATTAAGTCGGAATAACTTGTCCAGAAGAAAGATTCTTTTTTAGGTCTGCTCATAATTAGCGAAAATTTAATAATAAGAATTTAATCAAATCCAAACTCGCAATAGCAAGAATTATAATTCCGAGTCCTGTACAAACAATCGTTACAAAGCGTTTGTATGGTGCTTTTTTCTTCGATTTCTTCGGAAAGAGCAAGTTGGGTATTACCATCCAAATGAACAGACCGAAAATTGATTTAAGAATTATTTCGATCATATTGTGATTAATTTGAAATCCAATTTATGATTTGTAAAATAAAATATGATAACCCAGCAAGAGATATTATACTACATCCTGTTACTATCGTAACTTTCATTAAACGTGGTATTTTTTGTTGTACAATACCGCCATTTAACTTTATCTGTGCAAATTTTTCGATACTTTCCGTGAGGCGGTCGATTTTTCCATTTTGCTCTTTTGTGGCGTTCTCAAATTTAGAAATACCGTCTTTAATAGCAGAAAGATTTTTTAATTCATCTACAATTTTATCAATTTCTTTGGTTTTTTCGCCTAATTTTTCTTGTTGTTTTTGGATTATATCAGCAAAATTTCGCATTTGGATTTCCAAATTTTCTTGTATTCTTCCAAGTGTATCAGATACGGACTGATCATATTTTTCTACAGAATCTCTCATCGAGCGATTAGCCATTTCGATATTCTCGGTCAGCCAATTTTCATGTTTAGCATAGAATTTACTTGCATTTTCAATAAACTGAGTGCGATTCTCGTAATTATCCAATTTTTCATTCAATGCTCTTACATTTGCAAGATATTGAGTTGTATTGTTCAGATATTGAGCCAATGTGCCGATTTCATTCGTGCTGTTTTTTAGAGCATTGTAAAGTTGAATGTTTTGCAGTGATACATCTTTGTCTGCGATTTGCTTTACCGCATCCATTAGTTGTGTCTGCAATTGATATGATTCATTCACTTGCGAAAGTGCTTTTCCGAAATGACTTGTATTTGCAGAAAAAGTTGAGTTGAAGTTTTGTAAATTATGCGACATCTCAATTAGCGCCCCAGATACATCGGATTTTAAACTTGGTAATAGTTCTTTTTGTATCCAACTTAGAAAAGTATGTTTCTTTTTTTCGACCTCTGCTTTCACGTTTTTTGCTCGCAATGAGCCAAAGGTTGTCAGTAAAATTCCCAAAATACTTGAAATCATTGCCAAAGCTACTCCGCCAAGTAAAGCTTCTACGCCATCTGCTCCCGAAGATTCGCTGTCAATGTTTATCAAGTCGCTTAATCCTCCACTTAGCCATAAATGACCTATTCCAACTAAAATGCCAACCATAGTTCCAACTAAACCCAAATAAAGCGGTATTGGTATCTGCGTGTTATATTCTTCTTCAGCAGCATCGCAGTTTCGATCAACGATATCTTTCATTAAAGAAAAATCACTGATACCATTTTTGTTGTTTTCCAAATATGAATTTATGGAAATTTGGATTTCTCTATAAATAGGATTGTTATTTTGTGCAGAAAGCCCTGTCTCATTTTCATACTTTTCTCGAAGGTCTTTTTTCGCAGGTTCACGGCTAAAATAGAGAGTTTCGCCACTTTCTTCTGAAAACCGAGTATAGTGGTATTTATGAACGTTAAACCCTGCATCTGAGAGCAATTTGTTCAGCTCTTCATCGGAGGCAATCTCTAAATTGTCAACTTTGCCCTTATTCAAAAGGCTATATTCATTTTCTTGATTGCAAAAAATCGACTTGAAAGCGTTTAATAAATTAAATGTTTTTGCAACAGTAGTAAGTTGCCAAATTACAATAATTACAATTATCGCTATAATGATATAATAGTGCATATGGAATTATACGAATTTAATTTTTGCAGGTTTGTTTACAACCCAATTATAGTTATCTTTCTTTACAGTTCCGGAGGATATTGTTCTAATTTCTTTTTTGTGAGGAACATCCGCGGGGTTATTCTCAAAAGTGCATATTTCAACAAAAAAGTCAGGATTCATAACGCCTCCGCAATATTCAAATTTAGCCTCATCGTTGTTTATATCGAAAATCTTGAAAGAAGCGCCGGATTCGTTGGGCAATTCTTCTTGTAGTGTCCTTTCATTCTTTGTGCGGAAGAATTTAATTTTTGATATTCTGGCTTGTGCATTGGTAGGTTTTTTTGCGCTTTCTTCCTTTGTCTCTGTTGTGTTTTGATTGCTTGGCTCAAAGTTAAAATTTCTGACTTTTTCTTCTAATTCGCCTTGTCTTCTTTCTAATTGTCGTAATTTGTCCTCAAATATTTTTACATCCGAAGATTTATCCTCCACGTCATCTTTTGTGTCCACTTTTTTAAATTTCTTGAAACGCTCCCACAAACGATATAGAAAGTATGCAAAAACGAAAAGCAATATTGTCTCTAATAAAATAATTAACCACATTAACCAATGAGAATCACTTTTATTTACCACTGGGACTTGAATAGGCGGAGAAGTTATCTCAGTAGTTTCTTCTACAACTACAGGGACATCTTGTGGCTTACTTGTATATTTTTCCTTCAGTTCTGCTTCTATTTGATTTATTAAGTCGTAGCCAATTGTGGTTTGGAAAGTGCCACTTATATCAATAATATACTCTATTATTTCCGGATCTGTTTTAGAAGAGATATCAACGAATTTTTTACTATCCTTTCTTGACTTTATTAAACTATTTGCTGTTTTCGTCCATGAATTTTTACTTAACAAATTATATAAATCTGTATATGGTAAATGATTTTCCAAAGAACAGTTTTCTAATTGTGGCTTAATTATGTTATTATAAGCATCTTTGTCGCTCGGACTTGCGTTCGTGTTTTCCATATAGGCTTTCGCATATCGACAGTTTACATAATCAACTATTTTATCAAAATCATCTTGTTTAATATTTTGAGCAACACATATAGTGCCGTACAGAAATATTATACTTATAATAAAAAATATTTTTCTCATAATTAATCCATTTTGTTGATTTCCGTACTGATTGCATTTAACAAACATGCAATAGGATAAAAGAAAAATGTTTCTTCAATTTCTGTGCTTGAAGTATCTGTTACGGATTCTATTTTCGCTTGTATCCCATTTTTAGTGAATGTAACCAAGTCTTCATCTCTCATACATACATTTTTTGCAACTTGTAATGTTTTTTGATTTAGGTTCAGTGCTGTTATGAATGTTTCTGCTACCACTCCTTTGGTGTATTTTTTTATCAATAAATCATCCAGTACGTAGTTAATGAATGCTTTAACTTCTTTGTTGGTATTCGATACGGATTCGTCTAAATCTATAGAAGAATAAGTGTCTATATCAGAGGCAAAAGTATTAGAATCAACTCCCATCAAAACAACAGGGTCGAATGGTGTCTGTACATAATCTTTATCAGCTGCTTTTATGCCGCCTTTACAAGTAACTTCTTTAGGATTAACTGTGTTTTGGATAATATCTAAGCCGCTATTGCCATATTTTTCATCATAAACTTTTTCGAAAACCAGTTTTGATAATTCAGCTAAAACATCTGTGTCCGCCACAATATTAACAACCCTTGATCCATTTCCGCTAAATGTAATGTGGCGAGGTAATGGCATTTCTTTTGCTTTCATAATTTGTGCTGCGTGATAAATTATTGACGTATAGAAAAGCACAAATACCAACTTTTGGTCATTGTCTTTCTTTAGCATTGAATTGAAATTGATTTCAACATTTTTCAAATCCTTGTTATTAGAAAGTGAAAAGAAAAACGAAGCGAGGTCGCCAAATTTTGAAGCCGTGATACTGTTAAGTATGTTTCTTATTTTGTACTGAGAATCGTTATTCTCAATTATTCTCTCAATTTCAGATTGATACTTTGATACAATAGGAGTAATATGCTCCCCGATGCCAAATATGGAATTTGCTGCAAAACGGAAAGAAGTTACATATTCTACTTTTTTATCTTTAACAAAAACAACGTCAGTAGTTCCACCTCCTATATCAATGGCAACAAGGTCGCTAATTGTGTTTTTGGTGTCTTTGTAGTACAAAAATGGTGCAACGGATTCGGGAAGGTTTTTAATGTTTGCTTTTAGAGTGCTTTTTATGTTTTCTTCCAAATCGTCAATATTGCTAGCTGAAACTCCAAGAAAATATTTAGCATAAGATAGATTCCATTTTTTAGCAATAGCTTTTGAACGGGTACCTGCCATACTTAATGGGTAAAACCATACTATTTTGGTGGAAGATAATTCGCCTTTATTCAGAAGCACTTTGTTTCGTAATATAAAACATAAAGAGTCAATGAAATAGCCCATTTCTTCTTCTGTTGCATCCCATTTTAATTGTGTTAGCACTTCGTTATATTTGGGTATATATCGTTTTTCGTATGGAATTACAATATTGGCTTGTAGAAATGGCTGAATGGTTTTATTTTTCTCCCTGTTTTTAGCCAATGACAGTGTTGTACGAGCAGGAAATTTGAATTCTTTATCTGCGCCAATATCTTTTGGAGTAAAATCGATATCAGAGACTAATGTATGAGTTTCTGTTTTTTCATGCAGGAATTGTATTTGGTATTCTCCTGTTGCAGATTGAATGTCAAAAGGTCTGATTGTATGATTGAAACTTGTTTTATATTCAATATGAGTATTTGTTGTCCCCATATCAACTGCGAATGTGAAAGATTCCGTATTTTCTTTTTCAGGCAGTGTCGGAATTAAAACGCCGCTCACATTATCAATTCTTATTCTTATATGGTCAAATGTTTGTTGATTTAAAGCGTAGGTTGTGCAAACGGAGTTCTCATTGTCAGAAGTATTGCGTTTTGTCCAATCATTTTCATTTAAAGCAATCCGATTCGAACCTTTATAAAAATCAGCAGAATATTCAACCTCTTTTTCACTAAATGGAGAAAATAGCCCAATTCGATAAAAAGCGAGTTTGTCATTTTTGAATCTCACATTTGGGAATATTGCACAGTCGAAATCCTGTTTTTTAATCAACGTCATTTCACTTTCTTTGTATTCTTTTTCAAAAATAACATCTCCATTTTGCACAGGAATTTTTAATGTTATTTTTACAGTACTATCTCCGCCATTAATAGTTATGTGCTTTTTTAAATCTTCCGAACTAAAGTATTCAAAATATTTTTCTTTTACCGGCAACAAGTAACAATTTGTGCTGTTCTTTAAATTTCCAGAGAAGAAACTTGCTTCTTGAATAGCGTGAGGGAAGTAGATAATTTTATTTTCCAAAAAATCATTTCTTGTGAGCCAATTATATCGTGTTCCATCAGGTAATATATTCCTATCTGCATCTTCTTTAGCGATAAAACTTGCCCATTTTGTTGTTTCTGTTAATGACCAATTTTCATATCCGCTGCCATTTCCTCCTTTTAGAGGCAAGATCAAAGGTAATAATCCACTTCGCAAGGTCGTTTTAACTTCAAAATTACTTGCAATAACCTTGTTCTCGTCTGTTTTTTGTTCGTAAATAGGTTTGCTTAAAATTTCATATCCTGCAATTGGATTATAATTATTCTTCAACTCCTCTATTGCTAAATCTGGATGTTCAAAAATATTATTTACTTCTTCAATTTTTTCAGATAGCAATTCTTTTTGTGCTTGTAGATAGTTATAAAAATCTTTAAAAACCCATTCAGACTTGTTGTTTACTGTATGGACTTCATTATTTGCTGCAAGCCAAGTGTATAAATATTTTTGAAATTCCCAACTGCGCTTGTGTAAAGGCAATACACCTGAATATGCTTTGTGGTTATTACTTAATTGAATATCTATTAGATTTTTTATCTCTCCTTTTTCATTTACCTTATTAAATTCGTTTGCCGAACTGAAGAACAATGTACATGGCGAAGTTGCACCAATCATTTCTCCGGAAGGCTTATATTTTAAAATGTAGATACATTTCATCTTGTCAAAATTATAAGCTTCTGCGTCATTTTCTAAAAATGTTTTCAGTGTTTTGTGTAAAGTTTTATGTCCGGCTTGGAGTTTGTGTAAATCAGTATCTTTATCCCACTTTACAATTTCAATTTTGTTCCGCCACTTGGCATAGGTGAAAAATATTTCCGCCACATCTAAGCTATCTGAAACAATTTTTTGATAAGCGGCCAATGCTCTTTCTCCGTTTGCTGCAACTTCGCTAAAAGCGGTTTTTACTAATGCAATTCTTGCAAAAGGTGAGGGAATAGAAGTTGGTTGATTTTCAGACTTGTCATTGGAACTTTCTATTGCATTTATCTGTTTATCATCATACATTCGTGATTCATCCCAATGTTTGAGGGAGTTTTGCAAATCGTGTTGCCCTTTTGTTTCACTTTGCAGACGGAAAACATATTTTGTATCTTGATTCTTTGCCATGATTCTTAAGATTTAAAGTTGATTAATGATTCTGTAGTACGGTAAAAAAGTTCGAGAAAACGACTTTCGTTACTCAATGCTTTGTCTGTTTTCGAAATTTGCCGGTTGAGTTCATCGTCAACTTTTCCCCAATTTTTATATCTAATTCTATCGCTCCATGTTAGCTTTGTTGTCAGACTAATATCGCCTTTTACAAAATCAAAGGCATTATTGCTATAAAGGTTGAAAGGAGAAAATCTACGATTTTGATTTTCCATTTCTTGTAGCCAAACAAAGAATGAAGATTGTAATGCTTCGAGTTTTCTTATTGCATTTTCTTTGCGAAAATTTTTATTAAATCGCCCATGAGCATACGGTTGGTATTTGCTCTCTTTTTCAAAAATATATTGCATATAATTTCGGAACATCAAAAAGCGGGAAAGGGGATTTATGAGCATTTTTTTTGTTTCATCTTCTAAATTTGCAAAACCGATTTCTGAAACATTCGCACCGATACCAAACTCTTTGTAAGTTGTACTTTCAATCTTATCGTCTTTTCTATGAATGTTTTTTTGCTGCAATTGTGGATTAACAAAGTCTAGTATTGACATTGCAGCTGCCAACTCCACAAAATGAGCGTTATTTTTTTGTCCATCACCACCCTTGTGGTGTTCGTACGTTGTAGTGTTCGTATCGGCAATATAATAGAGCGTGTCCAATTTTTTGTCCTCTGTTTTGTAATACGATAGTGCAGCTTTTGATTTGTCGATAAATGTATCGGAATTAACCAAACTATTATCAGTCGCTGCTCCTACATTAAAATAGGGCAATACCGAAATTGCTCCTATTGGAGCTTTATTTACTAATCCCCAATTTGCTAACGGCTGTCCGTCTGCATCTTTCTGATTAGGAGTTTGCAATACTTTCCGTAAAAGTGGAAAACCGCTTGCCCCTGTACCACCAAAAATGGAACTGATAATAAAAATGCGGTCGCCGTCTTTAAAATCGTTTGCAAAAGCCTTAAAAATATCGCTATCATCAAATTGATTTAACACAACACTTCCGATATTAGGATTTCCTTGAAAGCCCTCGGTCATATCCAATTCTAAAGTTTCTTTTGAAAAAAGAATATCCACCAACGCTTTATTTTCGGTACTCATCGTATTCTTGCCTATAAATTCATTGAATTTTTGAGTATTGTCTTTTAATTGCAAACAAAGTTCATCATTCAATAATTCAATTTGCGTATTGAAAAAACGATTTTTATATCCTTTTTGAGCGTCTTCTTTTGGCGCAATATTGTTTACTGCTATATAATTTTCTATCAATGTTTTTGTTCGTGTTAAGTCATGATTTGACATATCTCTATCAATCACGATGGGTACGATAGTATCCACACCACACTCTACGCCGGAAGCGAGCAACATTGTTAATGATTTCAGTACTCTTGATCCGGTGCCGCCTATTCCGAATATATATAATTTATTACTTGCCATGATTTTAAAATTTAAAAGGTGAAAACTTGCAATTGCGACTTCCCCATTTTATAATGAGAGAACAAAAAACAAAAGCGACAATGGACACAATGATATTTGCTAATCCGAATCCTAGACATTCAGCAACAGAAATAGCGGAAATATCCGAAGAAATATTGCCCGCAAGTAAATCGGAATAGCAGGTTCCAAAAGCAAGTAAAAAATTAATTATTAGCACGGTAATTAAAAAGATTAACCATTTAAATCCACGATTCCATCGAGGGTGGTTTAGAATATAATAATACGTTACACATGCCGCTATGCAAATAATTAATGCGCTTATGCCAACAAAAAAGAAAAGATTAGTCTCTGTGTAATCTCCTGTAACTTCATTCCATCCGCTTAAATGTTCGGCTAAATTTGAGCCGAATAGGGAAGAAAACCATCTGTAAATTGTTTCCATATAATTATTTTTTTAAATTAAATTTCATTGTTGTATAAATTGAATTTCCTGAAAAATTGTACGCTTCATAAATTCCTTCCACCAAATATTTAATGCCAAAAGTTTTGTTGATAGCATTGTTCTTATAAATATCAAGTCCTTCATCATCGTTAATCTCGTAAATCCATTGGGGGCGTTGATTTATGAGTACAATTTCCAATTCACCTACAGAAATTTTGTCCGTAGTGAGTTTCATATTGTGGGTATAATTTGTATTAGGGCTTGTGTTATGTTCGATTTCAATAAGATAATCATTGTTTGATAGCTTGTTTATCAAACGTGCATAACTTTCTATGTTCATCAGGTATTCATCGCCCAATAATATTGAGAAAAGAGACAAATCCATCCCGATAGTAAACATGAAATTTCCTTTATGCACACCTTTTGAAGCTTTTTTGATATTGAAAATCGAAGTTTTAGTTGATTTTTTATCACGGTCAAAAGAACCGAATTTAGGGCTATTCAAAATAGCATAATCAATTTCTTTATTTAGTGTGGGCAACAGTGTGTAAGAATGTTGTATGCCGCCACCTTTGAATTTTCTGTTGGGAATATGTGCTTTCAATAAAGTAATATTAGCTACATCGCCAATAACCCAAATGTAATAAGGGCGGGAAGTATTAATAGTTTCAGGCTTATCTTCGCGATTAAAATATTTTCCTTTAAAGTTTGAAGTTAGTTGATAAACCATGACCACAGTTTTAGGATATTTTTTTAAATAGTCAGCCATTGTGGTTTTAATCCCTATTTGCTGATTGACAAGATATTGCTGTGCATTTTTTCCTCTCCCTGGAGAGAAAATCCCGTCTGTTATCAAAATTGCTACATCATTTTGCTGCGTTTCAGAAAGTATGGTTTTGAATACATTTGAAATGTCGGTAGTAGCACGATTTCCACCTCTTGCCCGAAAAGTTGTTGGTTCAAGTTTCTCAATAAAATCGGCAATATCAGAGCCATGCGAAATAATTTGACTGTTGATATAAAAAAGATTTAATGAATCGGCTAAGTTTGATATTTTAATATCACTCAAATAGTTGTAAACTGCCTGTTCAAATTCAGTTATTCCTTCAACATATCCGTCCATACTGGCTGAATTCTCAATATAGACATTGATGGTAGGTTTTGTTAGCGCTACAGAATCTATGGTTGCATTAGTAGAAATAGCTATAGGCGTTTTCCGTCCTGAGTTGCCGCTGCAAGCAATAAGCAGCAGAGATGCAAAAGTAAAGAGTAAAAATTTTTTCATATTAATTTTCGTTTTTTATTATCATATTGTCTGAAAAACAGCTGACTTTATTCAATTGAAGCAGCAAGTGGATAGGTGTCTCAAAATAATCACTTTTTTGCTTGTAAATAAAAATATTTTAGACACATTTGTTAAATTGTTATAGATGCAAAGAGGACTTACTCCGCTTTTTGTGGCGTGGCAAATCCTCTTTGTATTTTGTATATAAGAAAGTCTTTCTTTTTTCCTAACTGATTGATTGCATATATATATATATATATATATA
>JGI994J12354_10003772_pt1 | contig 13965 bp, 13 predicted proteins | sample IntmicLarv3ML3BL_FD_12354 | JGI IMG/M metagenome (IMG submission 12354)
TTTTTCCCTTTCGCCTTCCGCGGGAGTNACTTTCTTTTTGGCGGAAAAAGAAAGTAACCAAAGAAAAGCCTCCCAAAACTGAAACTTCGCCTACGGCTCGTTCCAATGTTTTGGCCATTTCCGTTCTAGCCTATTTGATTTATCCCGAACAAATCATTCGGCTAAATTGCCGAATGTAGGAACTCATGAGCGGAACGAGAGTGAAGCGAAATACCTTGAAACCCCGGGGAATAAGTCGAGCGTAGCTGAACGTTTCAAGTAGCGAGAGCAAAGCAAAGCTTGTTTTGCTTTGCTTTGCCGAGTAACGCAGAAACGGAAAGCGTGGAGAGACTTCCTCCCCGGAAGGCTTTTTGGTTACTTTTTTGCCCAAAAAAGTAACAGAAATAATATGGCAAAAAGGGAAAGTTAGCCCCAAAAAAGAAAAAGCTTTATGCAAAAAGGAAAAAACAATAAAGGGTCTTTGATCCCAAAAGAAAACTAATCCATCTTGAGGACTGCAAGGAAAGCCTGTTGCGGAACCTCTACGTTTCCTATCTGGCGCATACGCTTCTTGCCCTTTTTCTGCTTTTCCAGAAGTTTGCGCTTACGGGTAATATCCCCACCGTAACACTTCGCGGTAACGTCCTTGCGCAATGCTTTGACCGTTTCGCGAGCGATGATCTTCGCACCAATCGCCGCCTGAATCGCAATATCGAATTGTTGGCGAGGGATCAACTCTTTAAGCTTCTCGCACATTTTACGACCGAAATCATACGCGTTATCACGGTAAATAAGAGTAGAAAGCGCATCCACAGGTTCACTGTTGAGAAGTATGTCCAACCGGGCAAGCTGCGAAGTCTGGTATCCTATCTGGTGGTAATCGAAACTGGCGTATCCACGTGAAATACTCTTGAGCTTGTCGTAAAAATCGAATACGATCTCGGCAAGAGGCATCTCGAAATTCACCTCCACACGATCGGTAGTAATAAAATTCTGACTCTTCAACGTACCCCGTTTGTTGATACACAGAGTCATAATATTTCCAAGGTATTCGGTTTTCGTAATTACCTGCGCATTTATATACGGCTCCTCGATATAATCTACATGCGTAGGTTCCGGCAGTCCCGACGGGTTATGAATAAAGAACTGCTCACCCTTAGTCGTATGTACCTTATACGAAACGTTCGGAACGGTTGTAATAACGTCCATATCGAATTCGCGATACAGCCGCTCCTGGATAATTTCCATATGGAGCAGTCCAAGAAAACCGCACCGGAAACCGAAGCCTAGCGCAAGCGACGATTCCGGCTCGAACGTAAGCGAAGCGTCATTAAGCTGCAATTTCTCCAGTGAAGTACGGAGGTCTTCGTAATCGTCGCTCTCGACAGGGTAGAGGCCCGCAAATACCATCGGCTTCACATCCTCGAAACCTGCGATTGGAGAAGCAGTCGGATTATTGACCGACGTTATCGTATCTCCCACTTTGATCCCTGCTGCAGATTTGATACCTGAAATAATATAACCCACGTCGCCCGCCTTAATTTCATTGCGGGGCGACAGTTTTAGTTTTAGTACACCGATCTCATCGGCATCGTATTCCTGTCCGCTACTGAAAAACTTAACTTTTTCACCCTTACTGATAGTACCGTTCATTACCCTGAAATATGCTATGATCCCACGGAATTGATTGAAAACAGAGTCGAAGATCAGTGCCTGTAAAGGTTCTTTGTCGGATCCTTTAGGAGCCGGAACCCTCTCGATAATAGCTTCGAGTATATTTTCGATACCCTGTCCGGTCTTACCCGAAGCGGGAATAATCTCGTCACGGCCACAACCGATAAGGTCCACGATCTGGTCTTTGACCTCTTCGACCATAGCCGCTTCCATATCGATTTTGTTAAGAACCGGTATAATCTCAAGGTCATTACCCAGCGCAAGGTAAAGGTTACTAATGGTTTGGGCCTGAATCCCCTGGGAGGCATCGACTATAAGAAGCGCACCTTCGCACGAAGCGATAGCACGGGACACCTCATACGAAAAGTCGACGTGCCCTGGAGTATCGATAAGGTTGAGCACGTAACTTTGGCCACCCATAGAGTAGTCCATCTGGATCGCGTGGCTTTTGATCGTGATTCCTTTCTCGCGTTCCAGATCCATATCGTCCAGCACCTGAGCCTGGGCTTCGCGCTCGGTAATGGTTTCGGTGAATTCCAGCAACCTGTCGGCTATCGTACTCTTACCGTGGTCTATATGTGCGATTATGCAAAAATTACGTATGTTTTTCATTGGTTATCTTTCGTGTCAGGTTACAAAAATAATCAAAAATAGGGAGATAGAAACACTCTCGGGTTGCAATACCGGAATGATAACTTATATTTGTTGATAATTCGATAGTCAGGATGTTGTTGAATTGGAATTATTGAACCTCTATACCCTGGAAAATATGCCTGCAAAAAGAGTTGCTTATGATTGGACGCTGGAAATCTTAACCCTACTATGTTTTTTAGCCAGCTTTTATCCCTTGCTTTTTTACGCCAGTTTAGGTGAGGATGTTCTATTTCCTGTCCATTACAACATAAACGGCGAAATCGATGGGTGGGGTGGACGGCGGTATTTATTGACATTATCGTTGGTAAATATATCATTTTACATTATCCTCTCTATTTTTGAGAAGTATTACAAATGGTGTAAATACCCTTTTAAAGTAAAAGATAATGATCCTAATTCCAAGTATATTTACAGGGATGGAGTACGCCTGATGAGACATATGAAATTCTTTATAGTCCTTATCCTAAGTTATTTCATAAACTCTTTTTATGCCTTTATTCTCGGGAAAGGCAACGGGCCGAATAACAGTATTATGGTCTTATTGCTTATAGGGTTAGTCGCCTCGGTGATTATATACAGTGAAAGAATGTTGAAATACAGAAAGTAAACATCTAAATATTTAAGAAATATAAACCAATGATAGCTTCATCAGAATTAATAATAAACAGCGACGGATCGGTTTTTCACCTGCATCTGCAGCCAGAGGAACTGGCCGACACGGTAATACTGGTAGGAGACCCNGACCGCAGCNATATGATAGCGGAATATTTCGATACGGTAGAATTGAGCCGGTCGAACCGGGAATTCCGCAGCCATACAGGAACGCTCAACGGCAAACGGCTCACGGTACTATCGACAGGCATCGGGTGTGACAATATCGATATCATAATGACCGAACTGGATGCGTTGGCTAATATCAATTTCGAAACAAGGGAAATCAAATCCACACACCGCACGTTAAGGATCGTAAGGCTTGGAACTTCCGGGGCGATTCAGGACGAGATAAAAATAGGCGATTATGTTATGTCCGCATGGTCGGCAGGATTGGACGGACTGCTGAATTTCTACAAAGGAGTGGAAAAGGTCAGCGACGCGGCGTTNGAAGAAGAATTTATCCGCCAGACCGGATGGGCCGCAAGGCTCGCGCGTCCTTATTTCATAAAGAACGACCGGGAACTGGTCGATCTCTTTTCGGATTTTGCCATACGCGGAGTTACCGCGACAGCCTCAGGGTTTTATGCCCCGCAAGGCAGAGTAGTACGATTGCCTTTGGCACAGGCGGATTACCTGGAAAAAATCATCGATTTCCGCAAAGACGGCCTCGCCATAACCAATCTGGAAATGGAAAGTTCGGCCATCGCCGGACTGGCAGCTCTGCTGGGGCACAGAGCGCTGACCGTATGCGCTATTATTGCCCAAAGGAATGCCGGAGAAGGGAATCCGGATTACGTGAATATAATACGCAAATTGGTCGAAACCGCTTTGCATAAACTTACAAAATAATTATCTTTGTTATCTAGAAACCGTTTGAATTTTATTCTAATATTTTGTCATGCCTCTTTTGCGNGCTTTTTCACTTTAAAACGAGTTAAATAGAANCCACTATTCGCCTCGTTTCGCAGTGAAAAATCATCACAAAATGGACTATGACNACTCTAAAGAACAAAATTTAAATAGTTTCTAAGCAAATAATTAAAAAATCAACCTATGAAATTCACCATATCGAGCAGCGTTCTCTCTTCGAACCTTCAGTCTATCGGGAAAGTAATCAGCAACAAAAACACATTGCCAATACTGGATTATTTCCTTTTCGAAATGAGCGACGACAAGCTTAATATCACAGCTTCCGACCTTGAAACGACTCTATACACCACACTTGACATCGACAATCTCGACGAACCGGGCTCGGTAGCTATTCCAGCACGCAGGATCACCGATTCGATCAAAGAATTCTCCGAACAACCACTTACTATCGAAGTGGATAAAGAATCATGGGAAGTCACCATAAGCTGGAAAACAGGTAAACTCTCGATCCCCGGTATTACCGGCCTCGGATATCCCGAACAGCAGGCTCTCGACGCTGCCGGTACGACTTCCGTTTCGCTGACTTCAGGGCTGCTTAACGAAGGCATAACCCGCACGATATTCGCCACGGCCGACGACCAGCTTCGTCCTGTGATGAACGGTATAAGCATAGGATTCTCACCAGACGAGATCACTTTCGTAGCTACCGATGCTCACCGTCTGGTAAGGTTTATCGATAATAGCATAAAATCGGAAAACACAGCGTCTTTTATCCTGCCGTCTAAGCCGGCAATGCTTCTTAAGAATATTCTTCCCCGCGACGCAGAAGAGAAAGTAGAGGTAAGCTTCGACAGCAAGAACGTAATATTCACGCTTCCGCGCCACCGCTTGATATGCCGCCTTATCGAAGGCAATTATCCTAATTACAACGCGGTTATCCCAAAAGACAACCCTAACAAACTGGTTATCGACCGTAACGAACTTATGGGTTCTATCAAACGCGTTGCAGTTTGCGCGAACCAAGCGAGCGGGCTTATCAAATTCAATATTGCCGACGGTAACCTTAATATCACCGCGCAGGATCTGGATTATTCGGCATCGGCCGAAGATAACCTTGCGTGCGATTACGCCGCGGACGCCATAGAGATCGGATTCAAATCCCCTTTCCTTCTCGATATTCTCAGCAATATCAATTCGCAGGAAGTAGTAATCGAACTGGCAGATGCGACACGCCCGGGAATTTTCCTTCCGGTCGACAAGAACGAGGAGTCGCAATCACTTCTGATGCTCCTTATGCCGATGATGATCAACGTATAAATCACTCCTGTCGGCGGCCGCAAAAGCCGCCGATAATCTTATATTTACTCACGAAATTACCAAGTATCTCCTGAATGGAACTGAATCTTAAGCGGCCTATAATATTTTTCGACCTCGAAACCACCGGTATCGATACGGTAAGGGATCGCATAGTCGAGATATCGATGATTAAAGTGTCGCCCGATGGCAGCAAAGAGGTAAAAACCCGGCGATTGAACCCCGAAATGCCGATTCCTAAAGAGTCTACGGCAATTCACGGTATCACCGATGCGGATGTGGCCGACTGTCCCACTTTTAAGAACATCGCCCGCTCTCTAGCCGATTTCATTGGCAACAGCGACCTGGCGGGGTTTAATTCCAACCGGTTCGACATTCCCCTGTTGGTGGAGGAATTCTTCCGGGCAGGCATAGATATCGATATTTCGAAACGTCATATGGTAGACGTACAGAACATATTCCATAAGATGGAGCAGCGCACCCTTGCGGCGGCATATAAATTCTATTGCGACCGTGAGATAGAGAACGCCCACTCGGCCGAGGCCGACGTTACGGCGACTTACGAAGTCCTGCTCGGGCAGCTAGAGCGTTATCCGCAGTTGGGAAAAGACGTGAAGGAACTGGCTGAATTCTGCGCCATGAACCGCAATGTGGATCTGGCCGGGAGGGTAGTGCTCAACGAAAAAGACGAGCCCGTCTTTAATTTCGGGAAACATAAAGGACAACCGGTCGCCAAGGTCTTCGAGCACGAACCCAGTTATTACAGCTGGATAATGAATGGCGACTTCCCGGTTCATACAAAGAACATTATCACCGAAATTCGCCTTAAATCACTGGGGAAATGACAAAACGACTTACAGTCATAATACTCTTGATCGCGTCGCTTGCCGCGTTTCTTGCTCCGGAATCCTATGGCCAGGTGTCGGTCGTGCGCTCGCGGCAGACTATCGATCACGACGGATACGAATTCTACCTGCATACGGTAAAAAGGGGCCAGACCCTCTATTCGATATCCAAAGCTTATGACGTGAGCGAAGCNGCGATTATCGANTATAATCCTTTCGCGGATAGGGGAATCAAAACGCGCCAATCTCTTCTCATACCTACCGAAACGACTTACAATGCGTGGAAATCCGGCCAGAGAAAAGAAACTCCTACGCAACAACTCCAACAGCATCAATCCGTAGGCGGCGACATGCCTGATGAATCCGCCGGCAATTTGGCCGAAACTGGGCTGCCGACAGAACAAGGGGAAGAAGAAATAATAGTAGAAATACCTCAAAAGGCTCCGTTCGACGGCAGGGTAAAACCCCTGGAGCGCAACGCAGCGGTGAACGTAACGATGATACTTCCGTTCGATTCGCCCGGAACCGGCACCAACAAAAGGTTTGCGGATTTTTACAGCGGCGCATTGATCGCTCTTAATTCTCTGAAAAAAGAGGGCATAAGCGTGAACCTGGATCTTGTATCATCGAATAAATCCACCGACGAAATACAACAATTGATCGATCAGGGAAAACTGGATAAAGCAAACCTTATTATCGGCCCTGTGTACGCGGAACAATTCGCACCTGTCGCCAAATTCGCCGCCGAAAACGAGATTCCGGTGGTCTCGCCCCTGGGAGCGGTCGAAGCGGACGACAATCCGTATGTATTTCAGGTATATCCCACCCGGGATACAAAATACGAAAAATTGAGGCCGTTGCTCAATAATCCCGAGGCTAACGTGATTGTGATGCGCCATATCTCGCAAAACGACCAGGCGGCATACGACGAAATGCACTCGGTATTGCCGGTGGGCGTGCGAAGCATAGATTATTCGAAACAGCAACACGTTAGCGTTATCAGCAATATGCTCGACCGGGAACGGGAGAATGTCATAATCATACCGGTGAGCAACGAAAACATCGTGGAAGAGATGCTATCGAGGCTCACTTCGATAAATATGCAATCGCGCTACAAAATTTCGGTAATCGGCACATCCTCGTGGGCGAATTACAATAACCTGAATCTGGATATGTATTTCAGGCTTAGCGTACAATACGTCACGATGTACCATGCCGACCGCTTGAATCCGCTGGTCAATGAATTTTACCGGGAGTATATCGGAAATTTTTCCGCTCTGCCGACCCTTTATTCATTCCGTGGTTACGACGTAACCAAATATTTCATCGGAGCACTGAAAACCTATGGCGAATTTATGCCCCGGCAAATAGAGGGATACGATCCCGCCATGCTTCAGGTTAAGTATGATTTGCGCCAGGACGGTTCCGAATCGAAATTCGTAAACCGCCAGTGGACGGTCGTGAAATATATGAGTAATTACGGCATAGAAGTCTACTAACGCCACATAAGGGCGCTTTCGAACGGGGGGCGCGCTTTACTCTAAAATTCGGTTTAATACCCTGACCCTTAGGCTTAGGTCGGAAACTAAAAAATTCCTTGGATACCTCGGGGCAAGCCCCAGGGTAGTTTATTTAGTTTTCAGGTTCAGAAGTGACTGTACATCGACCTGGGTAAAATCATCGATTATCAGGTCGTAATCCTTATGTTCCGACTGCGAGTAAGTGGTTGCAAGTACTACCACCTTCATTCCGGCACGGCGTGCCGCTTCGACACCCGCAAAAGAATCCTCCAGAACCAGACAGTCCGAAGGTGCGAGTCCAAGCAGTTTTGCCGCAAGAAGAAATACTTCGGGGTCAGGTTTTGCGCGGGTGATCATATCTCCGTCGGCAATCGCATCGAAATACTGTGAAATCCCGCATTTATCCAGTACAAATTCAACGTTCGCACGCATTCCCGAACTTCCAACGGCTATTTTTATACCTTTTTCTTTGAGCCCTTTCAGCAGGTCTACAAGACCCGGAACAGGGGTGATAGTAGAAGCAAATAATTTTCGATATATCTCCTCCTTTTCATCGGCATAGCACCGGATCGTTTCGTCCGAAAGGGTAGGGTCTGTCAGAATTTCTTTGAATATATCATCGTTTCCCATTCCAAACAATCCGCGGATTTGCCCCGGCGCAAAATCTACGTTATGTATCCTGCACCACTCAACAAAAGCATCGACGTGCACCTTGGAATTGTCAACCAAGACACCGTCCATATCAAAAATTACTCCTCTAAACATATTCTTCAGTTTTTAAAATCTTTACAAAAGTACATAATTAATTCAAAGAGACACCCTGTTTGATTACTACGAATAAATTACATTTAATTAGTCTGAAAAATAGTACACCTTTAGCTACAATTTTATATATTTGAATAATATAAACTAGACCTCGGCAATCTTTGAAAGTAAACTTTCACGATTTCGCTCGGTTTGTATTATATTTGTAGAATATAGGGTGCGCCTCGGGGGCCAGAGGCCCTTTATTGCATTGCGAGCATCTATTACGCTCGACTTTCGCTATATTTGTATAAGTTAACCATAGGCAGATTATATTAAAAGCACAAATTGAAATCTTCGCACCATATGCCGGAACCTAAAAGGGCAGCACAAAAAATAGAGACCCTGCCCGAACGGACAATAGAGCGTCTGAGTGAATATCGCAGAACCCTGCTTGACCTATTGGCTCAGGGCCGCACTCATATTTATTCGCACGAACTTGCCGGTATGCATGGAATTACCGCTGTGCAGGTCCGGAGGGATTTGATGCTTATCGGATTCACGACCGACACAAAAAAGGGATACGACGTCGAGGTGCTTATTGATTTCATCGCGTCGATTCTCGACAGTCCGGAAATCCGTAACGTAGGCATAATCGGCATGGGTAACCTCGCTCAGGCGATAACGCATTATTTTAACGGTAAACGTTCGAAACTCCGTATCACGGCCGCTTTCGATATAGACCCCGAAAAAGTAGGGCATACCGTAGCGAATATCCCATGCTATCATATAGACGATTTCGCAAGTGAGGTCGCCGCTAACGATATTAAGATAGTTATTCTCACTTCTCCTTCGGCGGTTGCTTCAGATATGGTAGCTCCGATAACCGCAGCCGGAATCGACGGGGTACTTAATTTCACCTCGACGCCGCTCAATTTTCCGTCGCACGTATATGTCGAAGATTACGACATTATAACCCTGCTGGAAAAAGTAGCTTATTTCTCAAAATAATATCAGGTTCGGATGAAGGTGCATTACGGTTTTCACGGACTTCCTCCGATTCCGTCTCCTGTGGTTTCGGTAGGCTCTTTCGACGGGGTTCACCGAGGGCACCGGTTATTAATCTCAAGGTTGGCAGAAATCGCCAGTGAGAACCGCGGCGAATCGGTCGTGGTAACTTTCGATCCCCATCCCCGCCAATTACTTCGGGGAGAGAACAGGCTGCTAACCACGCTTGAAGAAAAACTAATCCTGCTGGCCGAGACTGAACTCGACCATGTTATAGTCGTAAACTTTACCCGTGAATTCAGCAAGATAAGCGCGGACGAGTTTATGGATAATTATCTTAAAGAGCGGTTAGGCGCACAGTTTTTCCTCTCGGGCGAAGGTCATCATTTCGGTAATAATCGTTCGGGAAATATCGAAGCTGTAGCACAAGCGGGACTCGACAACCAAAAACTTATCCGCTACGACAATATAAGCTCCACCGCGATCAGGGACGCGATAGAGCAGGGGGACATGGCTCTTGCCACCGATATGCTCGCAGGGAGTTACCTTATAATAACGCCCGTTACGGATCGGTCAAAACTATTGCCGCCTCCGGGCGAGTATGTCACAACATTGGACGGAGGCGAGCCCGCAACCCGTTGGGTAGACAGGAATGTGTTGGACGGAGGCGAGCATCAGCTAAGAATATTCTAAATAGGTTCCAGACTAGAATAAATGTCTTTTTCTAGTATTGTTCAGTAAAACCAGGTAAATATTTTGATTTCGATAATTGTATCTAAATTCACATTCTTAAATGCGCAAACCTAGTTAAGTTACGATTTAACTAGGTTTGCAACTTTAAATAAGTGGCCATATACCTGTTTGCATCAGACCCATATTAGCTTCCGGTTCTCTTCCCCCCGAGGCGCTGTGCGCCTGGGCGGGCAGTAGAAAGATGTCTGGAAAAGAGGAAGCGGTGTTTGATAGCCTGATTATCATCAGCAGAAAGAGATAATCAGCTTAAACTTTTTCAAATAGTATTCCGGCATAATTTTCATGATTTGCGGCATATATTCGGTAAGTTCACCTATTCTTAATATATTTGCATTATATAGGATGCGCCTCGGGGCCAGAGGCCCTTTGATTGCATTGCGAGCCTATATTACGCCCGGCTTTAGCCATATTTAAATAATATGGGAGGCGGTTCGGACAAATCCTTGAACAAGTTCGGGATTTCCCGCTCACCTTTAGCCATATTTGAATTCTACCTAAGAAAACTGACTTAGCATAATAAACCACGCGACATGAGATTAATCATTCAACCTGACCACACTAACATTTCTAAATGGGCCGCTNCCTATATAGCGAATAAAATATCAAAAGCCGCTCCGACCGCAGACAAACCGTTTGTTATCGGCCTTCCTACCGGTTCGACACCAATAGGAACGTATAAAGAACTCATAAGCCTCTGCAAGCAGGGAAAAGTCTCTTTTGCAAACGTCGTTACGTTCAATATGGACGAGTATTGCGGAATACCTCGGGAGCATCCACAGAGTTACTATACCTTCATGTGGGATAATTTCTTCAACCATATCGATATTAAAAAAGAAAATGTCAATATGCTCAACGGCAACGCCGCTGATCTGAGTGCGGAATGCGCCGCTTACGAAGCCAAAATCAAAGCAATGGGCGGAATTAAATTATTTATGGGCGGAATCGGTCCCGACGGACACATCGCCTTTAACGAACCGGGTTCTTCGCTTACTTCACGCACCCGTATAAAGACCCTCACCCTCGATACGATAATCGCAAATTCCCGCTTTTTCGACAATGATGTGAATAAAGTTCCAAAAACCGCATTGACCGTCGGCGTGGGTACTATCATGGATTCGGAAGAGGTGCTTATCATAGTCAACGGGCATAATAAAGCACGCGCATTGCGCCACGGGATAGAGGAGGGGATCAATCATATGTGGACGATCAGCGCACTGCAAATGCACCGCAAAGGTATCATAGTGTGCGACGAAGACGCTACCAGCGAAATAAAAGTAGGCACCTATAAATATTTCAAGGATATCGAAAAAGATAACCTCGATCCCGCATCTCAATTTTAATCAAAAGAACTACCTCGGGGCAAGCCCCAGGGTAGTTCATTATGCATCTCCTCCGGATTGGTATCCATACTTAAATACCATATCCGAAAAACAAACATAGTACTCCCAATATGAGTCTTTCTCTAAAATCGATTCCGTTGTATGTCCTGATCCTCGCCGGAATGGTTGTCGGTGTGCTGATCGGATTTGTGGCGGTCGAGACGGAAGGGCAGTCGGTAATTACGGATTGGATAAAACCTTTCGGTGAGATTTTCATGCGGCTGTTAAAGTTCGTGGCAATCCCTCTGGTCTTCGTTTCGCTCGTAAAAGGTGTGGCCAATCTGGGTAACGTGTCCGCATTATCGAAATTGGGGCTAAGAACTATATCATTGTATATCGGAACTACGATAATCGCAGTTGTAGTAGGGCTCACACTGGCCGAAGTGATCGCGCCGGGAAAGATAGTACCTTCGGAGAGCGTCGGACGGCTTCAAGATAAATACAATGCGACAGTTGCCCAAAAGAGCGTACTTGCCACTCAAATAGAGGAGAAAGCGCCTCTGGACTCTCTTGTCGAGATATTCCCCGAAAATCTGATAAATGCGATGAGTAGAAACGACAATATGTTGTCGGTGATATTCATAGCTCTATTTGTCGGCGTAGCGATCCTGATAGTCGGCAAAGACGCAACCGCTCCGCTTATGAAAGTGATCGACAGCCTTAATGCGGTTATCCTCAAAATGATAGACCTTATCATGAAATTGGCCCCTATCGGTGTCGCGGCGTTGATTGCGGGGATGGTTTCCGATACGGCGGGCGACCTGAACCTTTTAGGCGCTCTGGGATTATATGCCCTGACTGTGATAATCGGTCTTTTGACCCTGATCTTTATTTTCTACCCACTTCTTATAAAACTGTTTACAAAAATACCGGTATCCAAATTCCTTAAGTCCATGATCCCGGTACAGTTGATGGCGTTTACGACCAGTTCGAGCGCCGCCACTCTTCCGCTCAATATGAAAACGGCGAAGGACAAGCTCGGTGTATCCGAAAAGACAGTTTCGTTCGTACTTCCGGTAGGTATGACTATCAATATGGATGGCACGAGTTGCTATCAGGCCATCTCGGCAGTTTTTATCGCGCAGGTTCTGGGAATAGAACTCGGACTTCAGCAAATGCTTATATTGATCATGGCCACAGTAATATCGTCGATAGGAACTCCGGGGATTCCGGGCGGCGGCATTGTGATACTTATTATGGTGCTGACTTCCGTAGGTATTCCGCCCGAAGGTCTGGCGCTTATTCTCGGAATGGATCGTCCGCTAGACATGCTCCGCACGGCCGTGAATGTCACGGGCGACGTGGCGGTGGCTGCGATAGTGGACCAATCGACAGATCCTCATAAATAACTCGATCCTGTAATAATGAACTACCCCGGGGCAAGCTCCGAGGAATTCTTTAAAGATCAGTAATATGAAAAAAGTGGTATTTATATTTATAGGCCTCTTGTCATTTACATACTTTGCCTTTGGTGATGAGTATGTGTATGAATATGTTTATTCGACCCGGTCTACCAAAACGGTTGAGGATAACCTACAGCCGAACGGCTCTTATAATTTCGCCGGCAAAAAGTGGGACGAAAAACTTCTTTTCGGGGATTTCAATGCCGATATCGAGTTTTTTCACCAGCCATCATTTGCTGGTGTGTCGGGTTTCCGGGTTTTTCGGGATTCATTGAAAGGAGACTGGATACTGGAAATAAAACGGGTATGTAATCATGATGAGGTTAACAAAAAACTTGATCGAGAATTTCCTTTGCAAAGAGTAGGGATAGATACAGATTTTTCCGAAGTCATGGAAGAGCTTCAAAGAACGGGCGAACACAACAGAGTCATGCTTGCCAACCAGAATAGGGAACTTCCGGGATTGCTAAAGGTCGAAACTATCTCTTACCAGATATATGATTGGTTTGCCATCCCGCTATACGAAACAATCCGGAACGCGATAGAATCCTATCCTATCGAAATAAAAACACGGGGTATGATAATGGACGGCAATACAGCGGTATTCCGCTGTAGGGTGAACGATAAAATTTTGACCTTGAACTACCATGTGCCCGAAGGAGAGATAAAGAAATTGACCGATATCTGCCTGCAGGTAATAATCGATGCAATGATCACCGGAAATTTCGATCCCGGACGATACCAAAGAGAACTGAAAGTCGTAGACTTTCGAACAGAATCAGTAATTTTTCCCCGTCGTTCGTCAAAAATTTAATGCAGGCTTATGGGCCTGCATTAAATTTTTGTGGTTAGTACCTATGATTTATTGAAATACCATAATATCTTAAAATGCTGCTATTGTTGAGGTTATTACAAATGCAGAGATAACTAAAGTATTTCTAAATATCATTGCATATCTAAATTATTGGGTGTACTTTTGGGTGTAGATAAATTTTGCACCCGTTTTTTATACCTATGAATATTAAACGTAATATAACCCTTTCCCTTGAGGGGCGCAAACACACACACAGCGTACATCTACCCATAAGAATTATGCAAAGATTATTGTTTTTATTACTGCCTGTACTGATTTTGGTAGGATGCCGTAAAGAGGTCATCGTTTATGTAG
>JGI994J12354_10003773_pt1 | contig 13965 bp, 15 predicted proteins | sample IntmicLarv3ML3BL_FD_12354 | JGI IMG/M metagenome (IMG submission 12354)
GTCACCCCCGCTATTGACGGTTGCGGGTACAGGGCACGCCAAGCTCCCCGGTCAAGCCTAACGACACACCAATTGAAGGAGGATATTTAATATCTTTCCGAGAAATATCTTTTTCAAACATCGTTCGGCTTTGGGGGCGTGGTATGTATTATATATGGCCTCCTACATGATGGTATTAACCGTGCTATAAGTTAGCACGTATCAAGGTGGAAAGATGGCTGTATTCGGACTAAGCGATCCATACATCATAAGTGCATTCATCGCATGTTTCCTGTGCGTCGCGCTATGTGTCGGATGGGGGTTATTCAGAAAGAACGAAGATGATGACGAAGGTGAGGAAAAATGAGCGGCATGGGTGTATCTGTCCCGCTTTTCATCGGAGTAATGGTAATATTCGTTGCGATAACAATCGCTCTTGGATACTACGGATACAAGAATACCAAGACCAATCAAGAATACCTTTTGGGAAGACATAAGACCAATTCGGTCATCATCGCACTTTCATACGGTGCCACATTCTTGAGTACGTCTGCGATCATAGGATTCGGCGGACAAGCCGCCGTTCATGGATACAGTATTCTTTGGTTGTGCTTTTTGAATTTGTTTTTGGGATTGTTCGTTGCATTCGTCGTATTTGGAACCAGAGTAAGAAAGATCGGGAAAAGAGTGGGAGCGTCTACCTTTGCCGATCTCCTCGGTAAGGTCTATGGTTCAAAGAAGATACGCGGTTTTACGGCAGCCATAATTGTGATCATGATGCCTATCTATTGTGCGGCTGTACTGAAGGGCGGAGTCAATACGCTGGCAGTCATTGTAGGGTTGGAAGAGTACTATGATCTTATTCTTATCTTGCTTGCCGTGATTGTAGGAATGTACGTCGTATACGGCGGAATAATCGCTGTGATGTACAACGACGCTTTACAAGCGGGAATAATGTTCATCGGAATGGCTGTGATATTGATCGTCACGCTTGTTACATTGGGAGGTTTCGGTGAAGCCAATTCAGTGCTCATCGACTTATGGAATAATTACGATCCCGCTTCGGCAGGAGTACAAGAAGGATCCAATGGCTGGGGAAGTTTTCCATCGTTGGGAAGTCCTGAATGGTGGACGGTAGTCTCCACATTTGTATTGGGAGTGGGCATAGGTGCTCTTACTCAGCCTCAACTCGTAGTGAGATTCATGTCCGCAAAAGATGATAAAATGCTGAATCGTTCTTTGATCTACGGAAGCATTTTCATGCTTGTGATTGTCGGGAGTGCGTATATCGTGGGGCCACTCAGCAACGTGTACTTCTTCAACGAATATGGACAACTTGCGATCGAAGCCATAAAAGCGGATGGATTGGGTGTGGACTTTATCATTCCGAAATTCGTTCTCGAGATTTTCAATGATATTGCCATGGGAGATATCATGATCTCCGTGTTCTTGTTATCTCTCATCTGCGCCGCGATATCTACGATCAGTGCACTAATGCATACTATCGGTTCCGCGGGAGGATTCGATCTTTACACATTGTTCAAGAACAGGAAAACAATGACGCCGATAGATTCTCAGTCGATGAAGGTGAATCGTTCGTTCACCGCCGTGGTGTTAGTGCTGGTGGTTGTATATTGTTACCTAATGCCGAACGATATCATTGCAAAAGCGACATCGTTGTTCATGGGAATGACAGCTGCAGCCCTACTGCCGGCATTTGCATACGGATTGTACGCAAAACGTCCGCGGAAAGATGCGGCATTCGCAAGCATTGCCGCAGGTACGGGAGTGTATCTGTTCTGGGCACTGTTCATCAATGCGGGTTCGTCCATATTCCTCCCCGTATGTCAATGGATCACGGGAAACAAAGTATTGTTCATGAATTCCAGCATAATGTATGTGGATGCTCTGATCGTTGCATTACCGATTGCAACGATAGTATTGATACTGGTGCTGTTGTTAAGGAGACCTATATCTGATACGGAGTCTGCACCAATAGAGTAAGGAGTACTACCATAGTCATTATAAACTCTATATCGCATACAAGAGTTTATGAGTGCAAGACCGCTCTTAGTATCGATTATTGCCCTGCTCACAATCCTGAGCGGAGTAATAGTATTGGCAGTTGGTGTATTCACAATATGTCTTGGATCGACAGGATGGGAAGGACTTGTTTCCAACATTGGAGACTGGTTCCCGATACTCGAAGACATATCTTACGGGCTGGCAGTGGGTTCCGGAATCGCTATGGTGATTTTCGGCCTTCTGTTGTTCCTGGTAGGATATGCTTTGTGGATCGGATGGTCGGTCGCATGGTACATAACTGTGATTCTGTACATTATCTCGGTGGTATTGGCATTGATAGTCCTCGTGACCGGTGGTTACGTGGCTGCAGTGCCGCTGATAATCTCCGTGCTAATCTTATTCTACTTGTTCACACCAAAAGTCAAAAATTTCTTTTTAAGTTAAACCTCTCTGCCCGTGTCAACGGGCAGTCTTTATTTTTTTTCCTTTATTGAGAAGAAACAGATTACGTTTGCCGTTTTTTCTATGAGATTTTGAGATAATGTTCGAATCGGAAAATACAGAGGAAGTCGTAAGAAGTTTATGAAACGGTTTCGCCAAAGGTTTACCAGTTCTGTGCCTGTATCTCGAAATAACTCTGAGGATGTTTACAAGTGGGGCACACCGCGGGAGCCTCTGCTCCGACATGAAGGTATCCGCAGTTGAGACATTTCCATACCGCGACGGCATCCTTTTTGAACACGGTTCCGTTCTTCACATTCTCGTAGAGTTCGAGATATCTTTTCTCATGGACAGCTTCTATATCTCCCACAAGTTCGAAAAGACCCGCTATCTCGTCGAATCCTTCTTTCCTTGCGGTCTCTGCGAACTCTTTGTACATTATGTTGAACTCGTAGTTCTCTCCGCCTGCGGCATCCTTGAGATTATCGAGAGTTTTGGGGACACATCCTCCGTGGAGGGCCTTGAACCAGAGTTTTGCGTGTTCTCTCTCGTTCTCAGCAGTCTCCATGAAGATATCCGCGATCTGATTGTATCCTTCTTTCTTCGCCTGCGAAGAGTAGAAAGTGTATTTTGTTCTGGCCTGACTTTCTCCTGCGAATGCCGTGAGAAGATTCGCTTCCGTCTTGGATCCTTTTAATTCCATTGAATTCACCTGCGGGTATATCTATCCCGTGAATAAAAAGAGATTTCTTATTACGATATTTTAGGTAATTCACTTGTTCCTTTTTAACGCGGAGAATCTTCCTTTCTTTAGATTGCCGTCGGAATCGAATTTCTTCTTCATCAAAAGGTCATAATTTTTCTTCGCACTCGCGTTCCCCGGATTCAGTTTCAGAACGATCTCCAACTCCTCTTTTGCTTTTTGATAATCCCTGAGATCGTTCAGCAACAATACGGCATAATTCTGATGATACTCGTATTTGCCGGGTGCGGCATCGATGGCCTTCTCGTAAAATTCTCCCGATCTCTTGAAATCGAGTTTCTGCTGCCTGAGGAATCTGGCGTAACCGTTGTACACTTCAGCGTTAGGCTCCAGAATAAGAAGTTTCTCATACTTTTCGCCTACCTCTTTGTTATTCTTCTTGTCCTTTATCAAAACGGTAACGGACGCTTTCAGCGCGTCGATGTTGTCGGGGTCGGCTTCCAATATGATGTTGAGCTGCTCTATCCCCTTATCGACCTCCTTCGCATCGTATATCAGGGTTCTCGAGAGTGCTATTCTTGCTTTGTCCGATCGAGGATGATCTTGAAGATACGACTCCAGCGTGGATATCGCTCCCGAAACGTTGTTGCTTTCCGCCTGTCTTTTTGCCTTTGAGATCGCTTCATATTCCGGATCAGCCATTGTTCTCTTCCTCCTCATTTTCTTCCGACATCTCTTCCTTGTACTTTGACGACAGGAAACTTTTCACTATTCCGTCCCTGAACCCTCTGTGGAATGTATTGACGTAAACAAAAGAAGTTATCCCCGCGATCAGTCCCATGAATGTCACATACCCCAAATATGTTGTCAATATACGCGAGAAGTCCATTCCCATGTATACGGACATGGTAAGCAGCATCATTATGAACGTCACCGCAAAAAATCCCTGATACAGTCTCCCTCTCATTCCTTTCCAGAGATAAAGGTCGCGCGGCGCATCGGACACTATTCTTGCCCCTATCGACCTGACTATGCTCCATGGGATCACTAACGGGGACATGAAAAGGGAAAGCAGTATGCTGATGAACAACATCTCCTCGAAAGGTATCACCTGAAGGAATACCGGATTTATGAAAATGTACGAACAAATGACAATACCCAGAGTAAACAAACTTACCGCAATGCTCGTGAACAGAGGTTTATCGAACTTGTCATCATTGAATTCCGGTTCCAATTCCACGGATTTCACATCGATTATATCCGGAATCTGAAAAAGCCATTCGGGAATGCGGTTGCGTCTTTTTTCGGGAGGATATTCAAGTGCCAGAAGTACCTTATGGAAATAACTTCTGAAATATCCGACGATGACGGACACGACACCGTATGCGACCAGGAAGATCATCAGTATGATCGAGTAAACGCTGACCAGCAACGACCAAATATTTTCCGTACCTCCGAACACATCGAAGAATCTCACCAGGAATCCGCTCGGAGAGAAAGCAGTATCGAAATTCAGAAAAAGAACGGAGAATATGATGGGCAGGATAACTATCACTGGGATCACGATATATTTCGATATGGCACCTTTGTCGGAAAGGAATACACATATCACTCCGAGGCAAACGAATGCTATGACAAACCCGAGACATATGCTGTAAAGCACTCCCACGAACGAGAAATTGCCCAGATAAACAGTGAGTATTGCGATGAATATCCCGCACACAGCAAGGAAATACGGGAAATATTTCACTATGAGTTTGTCCAACTTATCGTGCTTGGTGGTCTCGTCGAGATTTATTACCCCCATAATGTACGACTTACGTCTGGTTCTCGGGGTCTTCTCACCCCCTTTCTCTCCACCGCACATATGTTCCCGACAGATGTCTGAATATCTATACTGTTCTGTTCGATAGTTATATTATCGGTAAGTCAATGCGGTATCATGACGGAACAGAAGGGTCTGAAGAATCGAGGTTATTCTCATTCCGATGTCGATGAAAGACGTAAGGCCGTTGAAAGAATATCCGGGGCCAGTCTCGAAAGTATATCCAAATATTGTTTCAGTTCCGAGAACGCATCGAAGAACATAGAGAACATGATAGGTGCCACTCAGATACCTTTGGGATTTGCGGGGCCGGTCATCGTCTCCGGAGATAATGCAAAAGGCGAGTTCATCGTACCTTTGGCAACGACGGAAGGCGCATTGGTAGCCTCCATTTCCAGAGGCATGAGCGTCATCAATGACGGCGGCGGTGCAAAAGTGAAGATATTCCAAGACCACATGACCCGAGCTCCGGTGTTCAAAGTGAAAGGTGTGAATCATTCCGCCGAGGTCATCGATTGGATCTCCGAGAATATGGATTCTTTGTCGAAGATCGTCGGCACCACCACGAGCCACGGTAAACTGCAATCGGTACAGCCATATCCCGCAGGAAGGAACCTGTTCCTCCGTTTCACGTATGATACCGGAGATGCAATGGGAATGAACATGGCAACGATCGCCACCGAGGCCGTATGCAAGGAGATAGAGGAGCGCACAGGCGCAATATTGGTGTCTGTTTCCGGGAATATGTGCAGCGATAAGAAACCTGCCGCAATGAATATGATCAACGGCCGCGGAAAAACGGTCGTTGCCGAAGCAGTCATCCCGAAGGATGTTGTAGAGAACAGATTGCATGCAACAACCGATCTAATAGTAGAAACAAACGTCAGAAAGAATCTTACCGGCAGTTCCATGTCCGGTACCCTCGGAGCGAATGCTCATGCGGCGAATATGGTTGCCGCGTTGTTCATTGCTACTGGACAGGATCCGGCACAGGTCGTTGGGGGAAGCATGACACTTACAAGTTGCGAGAACGTTGACGGAGATCTTTACATCTCAGTGAGGATGCCGTCGCTCGAAGTAGGTACAGTCGGAGGAGGCACAAGACTGCCATGTCAATCGGAGGCCTTGCGGATCATGGATTGTCTAGGAGACGGCAAGGCACGAAAGTTTGCCGAAATAATTGCAACAACAGTGTTGGCAGGAGAATTATCAACCCTGTCCGCACAGGCCGCCGGGCATCTCGGAAGGGCGCATAAGGAACTCGGACGATGATAGTATGCCGGTGATCAATTTCAAATACGGTGATCTCTGCTCCCTTTTGGGCCAGAACGTTCCTCAGGAAGTTCTTGTGGAGAAGATACCGCTTATCGGTGCAGATATGCACGATACGGAAGGGGACAGCAATGACATGTCGGTGGAATTCTTTCCCGACCGTCCGGATCTCTTTTCGGTGGAAGGATTGGCAAGAGGCCTCCGTGCATTCCTTGATATCACTCCGGGAATGAAAGAATATCGAACCGTCAAAGGCAACATCCGCGTCAAGGTCGACGAAAGTGTGATGACCGTCAGACCGTATTTCTCTTGCGCGGTGATAAGGAACATCGACGTGACCGATGATCTGATACGATCAATGATGGAACTGCAGGAGAAACTTCATCTTACCATAGGAAGAAAAAGAAGTAAGCTGGCAATAGGCATCCACGATCTGGATAAAGTTGCGCCTCCTTTCGTTTACAAGGCCGTATCCCCGAAGGAAGTACGATTCGTACCTTTGACCTGTACAGAAGAAATGGATCTCGATCAGATCCTCGGTTCGCACAGCAAAGGTGTCGAATACGCCGAACTTCTGAAAGGGAAGAAAAAATACCCGATCATTCTGGACAAGAATAACAATGTCCTGTCTTTCCCTCCGATCATCAACGGTGCACTTACCACCGTAACGACCGGATCCCGTAATCTGTTCGTTGATGTCACCGGAACGGATCAAAAAGCCGTTAAAGGTGCGTTGGATATTGTTGTAACATCATTAGCGGAAAGAGGAGGCACCATAGAGACTGTTGAGCTCGAAGGCTCATTGGCATTCAGATCTCCCGACCTTTCACCCCGTAGTGTATCTATTTCGGTGAAGAGAGCGGAGAAGTTCATCGGTGTTGAATTGGGATCAGAAGGCGTGATCCGTGCTCTGAAAAGAATGGGAATGAATGCCGAATCGACATCAAAGGATAATGTGAAGGTTCAGATACCGGCCACAAGACTCGATATCATGCATGAAGTGGATGTCTTGGAGGATATCGCGGTAGGTTACGGATTCGAACGTTTCGGAGGATCATACTCATCCGCTCAGACAGCAGGAAGCCTGAGTCCCGATTCGCTGTTCTCGGAGAAGATCAGAGATATCATGATCGGATTGGGATTCAGCGAGGTCACAACCCTTACCTTGAGCAACGAAAATGACGAATTCAAATTGTCCGGACTTCCTCCAAAAAAGTCTACTCAGATCCTGAATCCGATCACGGAGGACCACACCTGCCTGAGATCGTATCTCATGCCCAGTTTGATGAGGATCTTAAGACACAACAAACACCGCGACCTTCCTCAGAGGATATTCGAGGTAGGGTATGTTTCATCCGATCATAGTTCGATTCCGCATCTCTGTGCGCTTTCCACAGCCTCGAAGGTCTCGTTCACTGAGATCAAATCGGTGGCTGAATCGATAGTGAGAGAACTTGCGGTGAACTACGAGTTATCATCCTGCAGTTACAGGACCTTCGTTGAAGGAAGAGGGGCAAAGATCGTAGTCGACGGAAAAGAGGTCGGGATCTTCGGAGAAGTATCGCCGAAGGTTGTTATCGACTTCGAGATCACGCATCCCGTGATAATGTTCGAAATGGACCTTTCTTCCCTGATCTCCGGTAAAGAAGGGAGACTGTTCTGATGGATGTCGGAGACAGATTTCCGTATTTTGCCCTTCTCGATGAGAACGGCGAGATGTTTGACAGTTCATCTCTCAAGAATTTACGATACATAATCTACTTTTATTCCAAGGACGGGACTTCCGGGTGTACGCTGGAGGCCAATGAGTTCTCTTCGATCTATCCGAAATTGATGCTTAGGAACATCATCGTCATCGGCGTAAGCAAGGATCCGCCAGCTTCGCACAGGAAATTCATCGATAAGAATTCACTAAAATTGAAACTTCTCAGCGATCCCGACCACAATTTGATGGAAGACGCGGGTGTGTGGGGAACCAAGATGATGTACGGAAAAGAAGTTCTCGGAACAAAACGTTCCACATTCATCGTGGGAAAGGACGGGAATATTGAAGCTGCATGGAAAAATGTCAAGGTCGCGGGACATGCCGATGCCGTATTGGAGAAAGCGATATCCCTAAGCCGATCTCCATGATCATGCTTGAAGAGAACAACCGCAGTATTGACGGTATATAACGGTCCCTTTCCTTCCTTCTTCTTTGGAAGGTTCCGGAAGAATGTTATGATTAACAGAAGCTATCTGAGGAAAACCGTCGAAGAACACTTCGTTCGCCGATCGATCTCTTACTTTCAACGATCTGCCGGATAATTCGATACCGATGCAGTTCGTGACGTACTTTACGTTCAGCATCGCTGCCAACCCGAATACGATACTATCTCCTTTTTCAGTGGATGCGGCGAGTATGGTCGCCGGAACTATTCTTTCGGATATATCGGCCAGGGATTCGCAGTACGCTTCCCGATGGAATTCTTTTAACCGTTTATCCTTCACATGGTATATTGTATCGGCACCGTATGAGAATATCTCCTCGTAAAGAGGTTTAAGTTCCACGTCTCCGAAGATCACTGCAATCGTTCTCCCGTCATTGAGCTTTGCTGCTTCCCCCAGGATTCTGAAGGATGATGATGTTACAGACGTTTGTTCTCCGTTTCTGACGGTTTCGATCCAAACAAGTACGCCTTCAGCGATCGATTGATCCAGATCGTATTCCCGCAGCATGCCCGGAGGTAATCTGCACCCATCGGGACTGTCACAGGACCCTGTTTGACAGCTTCCTCCCTCACATCCGCCCATTGGATCATTTCCTGCCGTTGTAATTCTTCATTCGAGGTATCATCGCTGCCAAGACCGATTGTTCGGTGAGTGATTTCCTGTCCATCAACCCATCGCTGAGAATGCCGATCGCACCCTGTTTCTTTCCGATATCGCTGTCTCCTCTCGCTTTTTTCACTGCGTCTCCGACAGTATATCCTTCTCTGACCAATTCGGAGATATCGTCGGGATATCTGAATCCGGAGCCCATACCCACACTCAATACCCCCGTTTTATCCAACACGGCACAGTATTGAATGTCATACAGCCCGTCTTCCGTTTCGAATACTCCCGCTTCGATACCGAACGACATATCGTGAGAGCCCAGGGCACTCTTTGCACGATTAACGGCACCTTTCCGCGTGTCTCCTTCCGAGGGTTGCGGAGGAACCCCGCTGTCAACATCGACAGCCGTTACCCTCACGTCCCCATATATTCTTTCCAAGACCGTTCTGACAGCTTCCACCTTCACACGATTGGCGGAACCGACGGCAATATCTATCGTATCGATCTTCCCGTTCCTCCCGTATTTTCCTTCCATGATGCACGAGGAACTGATCTTCGAGCCATCCGATGCCTTGGCCATCGGGATCGTGTACAACTCCATCGGTTTGATGCCGCGAGATTTTCTTTCCTCATTCACGGTAAGCCCATTTTCGAATGTTTCTTCAGAAACGACAAGTATCTCTGCCTTATCCATAAGTTCCTTCGGACCGTAGATATCATCAATCTCCATTATTCTCCAGGGTTTTTTCGTCTCGGAAAGGAATATCTCCAGTTCTCTTTTCCTCATGTAGAACGGTACGGTCTCGTTTCTTCCGGAACATGACATTCTGTCGCTGGTCACCCCTATCAGGATCTCGTCGCCGACCTCAAATGCCTTGCGGATGAGTTCCTTGTGGCCGTCATGGAGTATGTTGAACGTGCCTGCAACAACGGATATCATCTTATTGCCCGCCACCGAAGGCGTAGATGCCCAATACCACCAAGGACACCGCTACGATACCGATCCAAATGAAAATGAGTTTCCTTATCTTCTTCTTGGCATCTGCTCCGGCAGATGTCTTGCATTCGTCGGTACAAAAATATCCGTCTCCGACGAACGCTTTACCACAAATACGACAATGCCTGTGTTGAGGTATTTTTTCTGTATACTCTGCCATGGTGCCTAATCAACAGATAAGGATAAAAAACTTCAGCATGAACCTTGAAGGATTTCTTTGTCTCAAAGGTCATTCTGCGGGCTGCTGGTCCTTTTTCTGTCCATCGCATTGTGAACTATTATCATGCAATGATCCGCATGAAGGCTGTGAGGTCCTATTCCAACAGTGATCGGGGATCTTTCAAAGATGATGTTCTCCTCATCCTCCGACAAGTCTCTGTTGTCGCTGAGAATGAAGATCGGATCTTTTGGAATGTCAGATCCGAACACATCCGTTCCGTCCTCTCTGAGATATACGATGTCTCCGACCTCGCTGAGTTTTGATACGACATCGGAGAAAGACATCTTTGACACATACACTCCCGGAGAGGATCTGACCTCTTCTCCTTCGGGTATCTTCTTCATCAACGCGTTCCTGATGAGCGAAGATGTGCTTCTTTCATCTGGATTCAAATATCTTACTTCGCTGCCCGAGAATCTCACCGTTTTGGGAGCGTTTTCACCGCCCTGAAGCACAAGGAACAACTCCACATCCTTCCTTATATCGTGACTGAGGAAAAATGCTGAATTGACGCATCTCACAAGTATGTCCAGTCTTCCGGCTCCGCCTGCGATATCGTCCAATTTAAAATCACCGGTGGTGATCGCTTTATGCCCAACAATAACAAAATAGATCATCTGATCACTGCTGAAGGTCTTCCAGATCAACGTTGCCGAACTGTTTCATCATCTGTTTGCGCATCTTACGGTCCTTTCCGATCGAACCCATGAGTTTCTTGCTCTGATTGAACTGCTTCAGAAGACCCCTTACATCCTGAGTCGCAACACCCGCTCCCGAAGCTATTCTTTCGATCCGTTTTCCTTTGATGATGTTCGGATCCTCTTTCTCATCATTTGTCATGGAATCCATTATCACTTTGTATTTACTCAGTTTCTTCTGAGATTCCTCGTAATCGATCTTGTTCTCCATATTGCTCATGCCAGGTATCATGGACATGACCTTCTGGAGTGGCCCCATTTTCGATACTTCGGACATTTGATAATACATATCGTTGAGAGTGAACCTTCCGGAAAGCATGTTCCTCGCAACCTGCTCCATGGCCTCTTCGTCCTCAATCTCCTCTCTGGCCAATTGAACAAGTGACGCGAGATCTCCCATGCCCAGAAGCCTGGAAATGAATCGGTCCGCATTGAATGCCTCGAGATCCCTGATGTGTTCTCCGGTACCTATGAAGATTATACGCGCTTTTGTTCTGGAGACAGCGGACAATGCGCCTCCTCCTTTCGCGGTTCCGTCCATCTTTGTGAGGATCACGCCCGTGATGCCTACAGCCTCATGGAACGCGTCCGCCTGAGGGCCTGCCTGCTGTCCGACCTGTGAATCCAATACCAACACCCTCTCATCGGGTTTGGCCGCTTTGGCTATATCCTTCAGCTCCTGTATGAGGTCGTCTTCCAGGGCATGTCTTCCGGACGTATCGATTATGACTATCTTCTTGTCAGAGAATTTCTCCATTCCTCTTTTTACAATAGCGGCAGCGTCCTTCTCTCCGGGTTCGCCGTAAACATCAACGCTTATCTTGTCTCCGAGTTGTTTGAGCTGATCGTATGCTGCGGGTCTGTAAACATCGGCACCTATGAGACCGACGGAAAATCCTTTTTTAGAAAGGAAAAGAGCAAGTTTTCCCGTCGTGGTGGTTTTACCCTGACCGTAAAGTCCGACCATCATGATCGTCTGGGGCTTGAGCGAAAGCCCTTCTCCGTTGTCCAGAAGCGCGACCATTTCCTTGTAGATTATCTGAATCACGTGCTCTTTGGAACTCTTTCCCGCAGGCGGTTTCTCGTTCAGTGCGCGATCTTGTATCCGATTGGTCAATTCCAAGACCAGTTGGACATTCACATCTGCCAGAAGCAGCGCGCGCTGCAGCTCTTTAGAGACCTCTCTGATGAGGTCTTCGTCGATGACGGCGGAGTTTCCGATACGGCTTATCACGTCCCTGAGGGACTTACCCAATCCTTCCAGAACCATTAAATCAAACCTGAATAGACACAATCATATTTAGAGTGTAGTAAAAAGTGCGGGAAGAGGCCAGTCAGTCAGAAGGGATGGGATGCACTCTACAAAACTGACCTTTTTCCCCGTACCCACTTGATTGATTGGTAACTATATAAACGTTTCAATGAAACGGGCATAATTAAAGGGCTATTTTCGCTCAACTCCTATATATTGAGTACATAAATAGGCTATTTTGGCTTCATTTCGATATTAACCCGCCAACGGCGTTTCACTATTTGCTTATTGCGACCATCATAAGCATAAGGCAAATATTGATATGAAAAAAATATATCGAAAAATGATTAAAGAAGTTGTAAAAAGAAGCGGTAACATCGGAAAACTCAAATCATTGTGTGCCAAAGCCGCCTCTAAGGGATCGGTTCGATATCGTCAAATAATCGGGATATTCGTAACCTATTCAGAGTCTGGGTCATCGACATCCTTTCATCGATAATCGAACGGTTCAAAGGATTTTCCGGTCACGTTTTTAATTAGAGTAAAAAAATAAATTGTTTGTCCCCGCATCTCTGCGGGGAATGAATGTTTAAAGGTAGCCCGATTTCTGAAGCGCCATGAGATCGTCGGTACTGAGTTTCTCTCCCGACTTGAAACGATCAAAGATCTCTTTGGCCTCTTTCTTGGACTCGGTATCGACCTTTCTCTTCTTTGTGGCCGACTTCTTGTTCCTCAGGACCGATGCATCTTTGTCTATCTCGTGAACGGATTTGATCTGTTCTATGTGCTTCTTGTGCTCTTCGTCCGCCGCCTGTTTGCATTCGATGAATTTCGCCTGGGCTGCATCTGCCTCTTTTCTCAATGAATCAACCTCTTCGTAGAGTTTCATCATCTTGTCGTGAGAGGACTGTGCGGCTTCCGCGTGCTCCGAGACCAGGCGGTGTGCGGCTTCCGCTTCCACCTTTGCTTCTTTGAGCTGCTGGATGACCTCTTTGATCTCTCCGCTCTGCTCGAAGGTCTTCTCTCTTTCATCTATCTGGCGGGCTATGACCGAGATCTGTTTTACGATCTCGTTCTCTTTATCTTTACCTAAAGATTTCGTCTGTTGGGTGTACTCCAGATCTTGAAGCTGCTTCTTGAGCTGTTTGACAGGAACCTCATTCTTATCCTCGCTGGGTCTTTCTGGCCTAAGTGCCGATATCTGATCCTTCAACGCGGATACTTTCTGATTCCACTCGTCCCTGAGAACCTTTGTCTCCCTGACCTTCTGGTTGAAAGAATCGCGTTCTTCCCTGCACTTGCCTGCTTCGTTCACAAGCTCGCGCACTTTGGAGTTGAGCGCATCTCTTTTGCTCTTCCATTCCTTGGTCTGGGCGTTCAGTTCGTCTCTGAGGCGCCTGTGTCTTTCTGCATCATTATTCATAATGCTGCGTTTTTGCTCAATGTCTTCCAGGTTTTCCGATGTCTGAATGTCATCTTCTTCTTCGGCCGATGCGGATACTTCATCCATAATCTCCGACTCGACATTCTCCGTCTGGGTCTCCACAACGGTCTCTTCCGCGGGAACCTCTACCTGTGCTTCCTGTTCTGCAAGAACAACTGTCTCTTCGACCTGTTGCTGTTCTTCCTGAGAATCAATCTGCTGTATTTCCTCCACAAACTCATCCATAAATCATCACTCAGTTGTTCAACTTGGCCATAATCAAAAGTATGGCCCACTTTTGTGCCACTATAAG
>JGI994J12354_10003774_pt1 | contig 13965 bp, 7 predicted proteins | sample IntmicLarv3ML3BL_FD_12354 | JGI IMG/M metagenome (IMG submission 12354)
GAATACCAAATGAGTACTCCTAATAACGATTACTGGTGGTGGGCAGACGGGCTTTATATGGTAATGCCGGTTATGGTCAAATTGCATAATATCACAGGCAACGACCTGTATCTCGAAAAGATGCGCGAATACTTACACTTTGCCGACAGTATAATGTATGACTATGAAGCAGGGCTTTACTATCGCGACGCAAAGTATGTTTATCCGAAGCACAAATCGGTTAACGAGAAAAAAGACTTCTGGGCACGCGGCGATGGCTGGGTGTTTGCAGGTTTTGCAAAAGTAATTAAAGAGTTTCCTGAAACAAATCCGCAGCGCGATTTCTATATCAACCGCTTCCGTGAGATGGCAAAAGCAATAGCAGCAAGCCAGCAGCCCGGTGGTTACTGGACAAGAAGTATGCTCGATGCGGAACATGCTCCGGGACCTGAAACAAGCGGAACTGCATTCTTTACATATGGGCTGTTGTGGGGAATAAATAACGGTATACTATCAAAAGAAGAATATGCGCCAATCGTAGAGAAGTCATGGAACTACCTATCAACAGTAGCGCTACAGCCTGACGGCAAGGTAGGATATGTTCAACCGATAGGCGAGAAAGCAATCCCGGGACAAGTTGTAGATGCGAATTCCCAGTCGGACTTCGGAGTAGGTGCCTACTTGCTTGCGGCATGCGAAATGGTTAGGTATTTGGAGTAAGGACTACTTCCACTCAGTACTATTTGAGATAATATTGTTGGTATTTAGGGCGATAGCAATCTTTGCTATCGCCCTAAATGGCTAATAGGTTAATTCTTTGCATATATCAGAAATATGCCGTAATTTTGATGGTTATTTATAAACTGTTAAACTAAATTATACTAATACTATGAAAAGAATTCTATCTATTTGCCTCTTATTTTCTTTATTCTCATTGGCGATTAACGCAAAGGTTCCGACAAATGAGAGAATACGCTTAAATGACAACTGGCTATATCTTCGCGGAGATATCGGGAATATATGGGAAGCTGTGCGTCCTTCGGTGCAAGGTGCGCCTGAAACTGTGCCATTGTGGGAAAGTGTAACGTTGCCTCATTGCTTTAATGCAGAAGATGCCGTTGACCCTGACGTAAACTATTATCAGGGTCCGGGATGGTATAAAACGCAGCTCGATTTGAACAATCCGTATTCCAACGGACGTATTGTGCTTGAGTTTGAGGGCGCAGGACAGAAAACAGAAGTATATGTTTACACCGAGAAGGTTGGTAGCCATGTAGGAGGATACGATGAATGGAGTGTCGACATAACAGATGCCGTAGCCAGATATAGGGCTGACAGCGAGGCTGTGAAGCGATTCAATGGCAAAGTGCCTATCTCAATCCGTTGCGACAACTCTCGCGATGCCGAGATGATACCTTCCGACCTGTCAGATTTCAACGTCTATGGCGGTATATATAGGTATTTGAACCTTATCTATCTACCTGCACTTTCTATTGATGATATTTTTATCAACGCCTCTGTTGACAATAAAGGAAAGCAGGGTAGGTTAGAAGTTAACATGAGCACATATAGCCCTGATGGTATAACTTCGGGAACAGTAACTGTTACGATAAAAGACCCTTCAGGGAAAGAGATAATCAGTAAAACATGCGACGTTAGCGAGAGCTTGCTTCTCTCTGAAGTAATTAAAAAGCCAATGCTATGGTCAACCGAATCGCCGCATCTGTATACATGCTCAATAAGCTTGACTTCGCCTGCGGGTGAAATTAGTGCGACAGAGAAGTTTGGATTTCGACACTTTGAGTTCATTGAGAAAGGTCCGTTTATGCTCAATGGTAAGCGCTTGTTACTGCGCGGTACGCACCGACATGAAGATCATGCCGGAGTCGCGGCAGCAATGACGGAAGATATGATACGCCAAGAAATAAAGATGATGAAAGACATGGGCGTGAACTTTATTCGTCTGGGACATTATCAACAATCACGTATTGTTCTCGAGCAATGCGATAGCCTTGGGATACTTGTGTGGGAAGAGATACCGTGGTGTCGCGGTGGTCTGGGAGGTGCAACGTATAGGGAGCAGGCAAAGAGAATGCTGAGAAATATGATTATCCAACATCGCAATCACCCTTCAATAATTCTGTGGGGGCTGGGGAATGAGAATGACTGGCCTAATGATTTCGAGACGTTCGATAAGGATGAGATTCGAGCATTTATGAAAGAGTTGCACGACCTTTCGCACGAAATAGATGATACTCGCCTGACTTGCATCCGCCGTTGTGATTTCTGCAAAGATATTGTAGATGTTTATTCTCCCTCGATCTGGGCAGGGTGGTATCGCGGCATAATAACCGACTACAAGAGGGTATCATACAACGAAATGCAACAAGTTAAGCACTTTCTCCATGTTGAATGGGGCGGCGACAGTCATGCAGGGCGCCACGCTGAGGACCCTTACCGCTATCTTGATGCAATCGAAACCGGTAAAGGTGCCGACGAAAGAGCCGGCGACGCATCACTATATGGTGGCAGTGCACGTGCATCAAAAGATGGCGAGTGGAGCGAATCTTATATCTGCGACATGATAGACTGGCATCTTAAGGAGCAGGAAACAATGCCTTGGTTGACCGGTACGGCGTATTGGCCGTTTAAGGATTTCTCAACTCCGGTGAGACCGGAAAATCCTGTGCCGTACATGAATCAGAAAGGGGTGGTGGAGCGCGATTTCACGCCAAAAGAAAGCTACTATGTTTTCCAATCGCGATGGACAACTAAGCCTATGATACGCATATATGGCCATACATGGCCTGTGCGCTGGGGCGAAGAAGGAGAGCTGAAAGACGTGAAAGTGTATTCAAACTGCGACGAGGTGGAGCTATTTCTCAACGGCGAGAGTAAGGGAAAAAAGAAACGTAACTTGTCTGAGTTTCCGGCAGCCGGACTCTTCTGGCAGCTACCGTTCCGTACCGGAGAGAACACAATCCGCACTGTAGGCCGCAAAGGGAAAGAGGTTGTTACGGATGAGATTAACCTCGTTTATCAGACCGAGAAGTGGGGAGCCCCCGCACAGATAGACGTAACTTTAACGCCCGCAGGCAATGATGAGTTCTGGGTAGAAGCAAAACATCTCGACGATAAAGGTGTATTATGTCTTGACAGTAGAGAATACTTTGAGTTCCAAGTGGCAGGAGACGTAAAGATGATTGCTAATCAGGGAACGTCCTCCGGTGCAAGAAAAGTACAAGCATACAACGGTCGTGCTCGCATAAAAGTGTGTCTTAACAATGGCAAGAATGGGGTAGTGTCCGTACTATCCGAGGGCAAAGAAACTAAAGTCATGACCGTAAGATAAAACTTTCATAAGTATATGGTTAATTAGAGGTAGTACACTCTTATTATTAGGGTTACTGCTGTCGTGCGCCGGAGTATTTCTTCCCGTGCACGGGAGGTGTTTCATCTCGTGCTCCGGAGTTTTTCATCTCGTGCTCCGGAGTTTTTCGTCTCGTGCACGGGAGTGAATCACTCTCGTGCACGGGAAGAAATCTTCGTTAACACGGGAGTAGTACCTTTTCGTGTTTAGAGTGTGCCCTTCCCGTGCACGGGAGTAGTATCTTTTCGTGTTTAGAGTGTACCCTTCCCGTGCACGGGACGAAAAACTCCGGTGCACGGGAGTGTAACCTTCTCGTGCACGGGAGTAATCTATATCTTAATTAACTGTCAGAATGTCTTTGCTTATGCCGAACTTCTCGGCGCAATGTTTGTTGCCTTTGGGTTCTACGTGCACAACGATGTCGTATATGTTTTCTATACTTTCTTTTATACTGTTTTCCACGTTCTGGGCTATCAGATGGACTTCGGTTAGAGACTGTTCGCCGTCGGCCTCAATGTCGAGCACTACATTGTACATATTTCCAATCTGGCTCGAACGTATACGATGGGGATTGTATGCACCCGGAACTCTTTCGACGGCTTCGATAATCTTATTATAAATAGATGTGTCTGAGATTCCATCCATTAGCACAACATTTGCATCGCGAAAAATTCCGACTGCCGAGCATATAATGTAAAGGCCGATAAGTCCGGCAATAATAGGGTCGAGTATTGGAATGTTTAGCATAAACGTACAGACCAGCCCAATCAATACTCCGCCCGAGATAATCACATCGTTGCGCATATTAATCGCATTAGCTTTCAGCATTGATGACTCTGCGCGTCTGCCCTGATGGAACTGATACAATGCGAGTAGCAGTTTGCCAACTATCGACACGATTGTTACCCAAATTGCAAGCATAGATGGTAGTTCCTGCGCTTTGCCGGAAATAATCTGTTGGGCTGAGGCAACAACAATTTGACAACCCATAAAGAATATGACGAACGATAGGATTGTGGAGGCTACATTCTCGGCTTTCTCGCGCCCATAGACATAGTTGGCGTTGGGCGGGCGGCTGATAATTGACGATGTAAACAATATCACTATCGAAGTAACCACATCCGAAGCCGAGTCGAGCCCATCGCTTAGCACTGCCATACTTCCTGATATAATTCCGACAATGACCTTCAGCAGCGACAATACAATGTTCCCGATGACGCTTATCCATGAAGTACGCAGCAAAATCTTTTTCCTGTCAACCATCTTTATAATAACGCTTTTTTCAATATATCCTCTACTTCATTGGGGAATATACCTCCCTCATGCACTTTCTCGCTGTCCACATAAAACGTTGGGACATAGTAATAATCATACTCGTCAGCCACTTCGGGCTGTTCGGATTCTTCTATCATTTCGATTTGGATGCCTTTGTAGGCTTCTTGCTGCTTTAGTTCATCAATATACAATAATGCTTTTTTGCAGAAAGGGCATTGCCTTAGATAGAATAATTTTATATGCTTCATATGTGATGGTTATTATTCTGCAATAACGAAATCGAGTTGTTTACGTTGCAGGTTTGCATGTGCAATCTTGACAGATATCGGGTCTCCGAGGCGATACACTTGATTATGACGCTTACCTCTAAGGCAGTAGTTCATTTCGTCAAACTCGTAGAAGTCATCATTCAGGTCGCGCATCGGCACAAGCCCTTCGCACTTATTTTCATTCAGCTCGACATACAATCCCCACTCTGTAACACCTGAGATAACTCCGTCGTAGACCTGCCCGATTTTGTTGCTCATGAACTCCACTTGCTTATATTTTATTGATGCCCGTTCTGCATTAGCCGCAAGTTGTTCTCTTGCCGAAGAATGATCGCAGAGGTCTTCGTATTCCTCACGATTAGCACTTCTGCCTCCCTTCAAATAACGCTCCAATAATCTGTGCACCATCATATCAGGATAACGGCGTATGGGTGATGTGAAGTGTGTGTAAAACGGAAATGCAAGCCCGTAATGGCCGATGTTTTGTGTTGAATACTTCGCCTTTTGCATGGAGCGGACGGCAAGTGTTTCAATAAGATTTTGCTCGGGCTTTCCTTTTGCCTTTTCCAAGAGTGAGTTAATGTTTTTAGTCATTTCGCCTTTACCGCCTGTTGTCTTGAGTTTGTAGCCCAAGCGACTTATAAACTCAGCGAAGTTTTGCATCTTATCAGGGTCCGGTTGCTCATGTATACGATAAACGAAGGTCTTTTTTGTATTTCCTTTTGACATCTTTGCCACCGCCTCGGCAACGCTTTTGTTTGCCAAAAGCATAAACTCTTCTACAAGGTGATTAGCTTCTTTTGAAACTTTGAAATAAACGCTCAAAGGTTTGCCTTTATCGTCAATCTCGAACTTCACCTCATAACGGTCAAAGTCTATAGCTCCTTCCTCGAAGCGCTTTTCCCGCAGTTTTATTGCCAACTCGTTTAGCTTGAGGACTTCCTCCTTGTACTCTCCCTCTCCCGTTTCGATAATCTCTTGAGCTTCTTCGTAAGTAAACCTGCGGTCGCTGCAAATTGCAGTGCGAACTATACGAGAGTCCACAACCTCAGCCTGCTCGTTCATCTCGAATATCGCAGAATAGCATAACTTCTCTTCATCTTGACGTAGCGAACAGAGCTTATTTGAGAGACGCTCCGGTAGCATCGGTATAGTACGGTCAACAAGATATACGGACGTTGCGCGCTCTACAGCCTCTTTGTCAATGATGTCGTCAGGCTTCACATAGTGCGTAACATCTGCAATATGCACGCCTACCTCCCAATTACCGTTGTCCATCCGGCGCAAAGAAAGTGCATCATCAAAGTCTTTCGCATCTTTAGGGTCTATCGTGAATGTCGTTACACGACGGAAGTCTTCACGCTCGGCAATATCTGCTTCTGTTATTTCATCCGAGATATCATCTGCCGCCTGCTCTACTTTCTCAGGATATTTGTACGGTAGTCCGAACTCAGCAAGTATTGCGTGCATTTCAGTATTGTTATCGCCGGCAGCTCCCAACACATCAATAACTTCGCCAATAGGGTTCTTTGCATTATCAGGCCATTCTTTTATTCTGACAACAGCCTTCTCTCCATTCTTACCTCCGCTTAGGTCGCCCTTTGGTATGAATATGTCGTTTGCTAAAGTTCTATCTTCGGTTACCAAAAAGGCATAATCATGGTTTATTTGCAATGTGCCGACATACAGGCGCTCTTTTGACTCCAAAATCTCCAATACCTCCGCTTCCGGTTCTGCACCTTTGCGGCGTGCAAAAAGCTGTACACGGACAGTGTCGCCGTCCATAGCATGCTTGGAATTACGCTCTTCAACGCGGATAGGTTCTCCGTTATCTTCAGGGATAAAGGCATTTTTGCCATTGCTGCGCCTCTGGAATTTGCCCACGGCGATAGTGCCAAGACTATTATAACGAAAACGTCCGCGGTCAAGCTCAACTAATACATCGTCTTCTGCGAGGGTATACAGTATATCGAGCACTTGCAGCTTTTGCACCTGCGCCTCAATGCCTATCTGCTTGCTCACCTGCTTATAATTATACACAGCTTTGGGGTCTTTATGAAAAAGATCAAGAACTGCATGTGCCATGAAATCCTTTTTCATGCGCTTACTTTTCGTTGACTTATTACTCTGTGGAGCTTTATCCTTACCGGATTTTTTTCTTTTTATGTTCATTATTAATTAATTATCTTGTATAGTCTATATTTTGTACTATCAGTGATACTGCTATAGATGACAAATATACACTATTTTATAATAATGTTTTTATATGCCCCTAATTTATTTATGAGAAGCACTTTATATTTATTGCAAAATCCGGTACATTTGCAAGGCTTCTTCAAAACAACCCCTGGGCAGTATGGCGAAGGTGATGTCTTTATTGGGGTTGTCGTGCCATACACACGCAGCATTGCAAAAGCCAACCTTAAAATACCAACGGCAGAGGTAGGCAAGCTATTAAAAAGCAAATATCACGAAGCTGGATTATGCGCATTGCTCATACTTACTGAACGCATTAAAAAGGCATCGGAAAGTGAACGCAAAGAGATATTTACATTCTATTTGAAAAATGCCTCTCGTGCAAATAACTGGGATTTGGTAGACCTGTCCTGTCCGACTATATGCTACAGTGATACTACGCACTTCATTACGCTATGCCATAGAGCATTACCCTGAACATGAGCGTCAGTATTTTCTGAAAAAGAAATAACGTTTATCAGACTATTGGAAACTTTGAGTACACAGGGTCAACTAAACTCATCATTATACTTTAGTTTTACATCTGCCATAAATTGCTTTATGCGCGGCTCGTCCTCTTTTTTGCATATCAGCAACACATTGCCACTCTCAGCAATAATATAGTCATTAAGTCCTTGTATAACAGCTAATCTATTACGATTGCCTAATGCAACAATATTATCTTTGCACTCATAAAGCATTGCCTGCGTTTTAAGTACGGCATTATTGTTTTCGTCCTTAGGTGCTATATCGAACAAGGAACCCCATGTACCAAGGTCTGCCCAGCCGAAGTCAACACATTGCATATATACATTATCAGCCTTCTCCATAATACCGTAGTCTATAGATATATTTGGACAATAGGGATAATGGGAGTTAACATACTCCTGTTCTTCAGGAGTGTTAAACTTATCAAGCCCAAGATCGAATCGTGTAGATATCTCAGGAAGAAACTTTTGAATGGCATTCATAATAGTATTCACATTCCATAAGAAGATGCCTGAATTCCAGAAGAACTCTCCACTGTCCATGAACACTTTTGCCAGCTCAAGGTTGGGTTTTTCTGTAAAAGTCTTCACCTTTGTAAATTTTCCAATCATTGTATCACTACGTTGTATATAGCCATAACCGATTTCCGGACGACTTGGTTTTATACCAAGAGTAACAAGGGAGTCATTATTTTTAATAAAATCGAAACCTTCGCCAATAGCCCTGAGAAACTCATCTTCCTTAAGGATAAGATGATCAGACGGAGCGACTACGATATTTGCATTGGGATTGCAAGCTTTTATATGATATGCGGCATAAGCTATACAAGGTGCCGTATTACGTCGTGTAGGCTCAAGCAACACCTGTTCATCACGAAGCAATGGTAGCTGCTCTTTAACTAAACTCGCATATTTTTCGTTTGTTACAATATATATATTTTCCATTGGAATAATCTTTGCAAAACGGTCAACTGTCATCTGTAACAGCGAACGCCCCACGCCAAAGAAATCCAAAAATTGTTTAGGAAACCCCTCTCTACTAAATGGCCAGAAGCGACTGCCAATCCCCCCTCCCATAATTACGCAAAAATTATCCTTCATTGCTTTTATCGAAATTTGCTTTATATTCTAAAATCATTTAACCTTACAAAGGTAGTATAATTATGATACGCCCCAAAGAAAGAATGTTTTATTTTTCCCGTAAAACAAAAAATCAAAAGCTTGCAAATTCAAAAAATATAATTACCTTTGTCCCCGTCTTAGCCAAAAGCCCAGATGGCGGAATTGGTAGACGCGCTGGTCTCAAACACCAGTGTCAGCAATGACATGCCGGTTCGATCCCGGCTCTGGGTACCGAAGCGGAGGAAGTGTTAAAACTCTCTTCGCTTTTTCCTTTTAATCCTCGTAACTCATAGGTTTGCTTATATATTAAGTCTAACACAGAATTGTAAGAATTGGTTCGATGTGGTTTTCCATCAAAAAGTTATATGCTTTAGCTGTTTTACAGTGCTTTATAGACTGTTTCTACCGTGCCTTGTACACGATACTTATCGCGGGGTATTCGCGGTACGTACCGCGGTAGGGGTGCGGTACGTACCGTGGAGGGGGTACGATAGGTATCGCAGATAGGTTGCTGTATAGTCGACTGTTGTTTGTAGTAAAAATTGTACAACTGTCAGGGCAAGTCTAAACTTTTAGAACTGGGATTTATTCTTTTTTAAGTACTCTGAGGGCGACATTCCGTACTCTTCTTTGAAGCATTGGCGGAAATATGCCATATCGTTGAAGCCGGTTTTATATGCTGCTTCCGAAACGTTGTATGAGCCGCTTAACAGCAGTTGCAGACTGTTCTTTAGTCTCACTTTACGAATGAATTCGTTTGCTGATATGCCTGTCAGGCCTTTTACTTTTCTGTAAAATGTTGAATGACTCATGTTAACTTTTTCTTTTAGAAAAGAGATGTCAAGCTTTTCCATATCAAGATTATCTTCTATCAATGCCGTTAATTTGGCAAGAAACTCTTCGTCTAATTGGCTTATTTTGATGGAATACTGTAGGTTATCATCTTCAAAAGGTTTATGGTTATTTGCCGTCATACTGCTTACTAACCTTTTCCTCGAATCCAGGATATTATGAATACGACTCAACAGAAGTCTGGCACTGAATGGCTTGGTTAGATATGAGTCTGCTCCGCTTTTATAACCCACTTCTTTGTCATAAATGGAGTCTTTTGCCGTCAACAAAATAACCGGTATATGGCTTGTTCTTATATCTTCTTTCACAAAACGGCAGAATTCTATACCATCTATTTCGGGCATCATTATATCACTTACGATAATATCGGGGATATCACGTTGAGCAGAATCAAGACCTTCCTTACCATTAATTGCGGTAATAATATTATATTCAGGAGCAAGAGAAGTTGCTATATAATCACGAATATCAACATTATCTTCAACGATAAGCGCCGTAGGAAGGTCATTATTACTATCTTCGGCAGCAACAATAATACCTTGTTTTGACTCTGTCAGATATTTCTCTTCATCATGTAAAGCGTCGGGATAAACATTTTCGGTTAGCAGGCGTAATGTAAATGTTGAACCTTGTCCAACAGTGCTCTTAACAGAAAGTGCTCCTTCGTGTAAATCAACTAGAGACTTTACTAAGGCTAATCCTATACCGGTGCCAGAGGCTTGATGCTTACTTTTAGCTTGATAATAGCGTTCAAAGATATGCAGAAGAGATTCTTTGTCAATGCCATAGCCTGTGTCTGAGACTTCTATTTCTGTATAATGAATGGTTTTCTCTGTAACAGATCGTAATGTAAGCTTGACTTCGCCTTCGGGAGTGTATTTTACGGCGTTTGATAATAAGTTGTTCAGTATGCTAACTATCATATCAGTATCATAGTAGAGTATTGTATCGTCTGTTTCTATATTGATACTGAACATAACGTTCTTGTTTTGGTTTAACTCTTTATATCGTAGACCCGTTTCTGTTACAAGGCGACCTAAATCTCCCTTTTTAACGGTCAACTTTCTGTTTTGTGTCTCTGTCTTTCGAAACTCTAAGATCTGATTTATTAGATTAAGAAGTCTTATGGCACTATCATATATAATAGTTATCTTACTTTTATACAAGGTTGATAAGCCGGAGTCGCAAACTAAATCTTCCAGCGGCCCAAGGATCAAAGTCAGTGGTGTGCGAAGTTCGTGAGTAATATTCGTATAAAATCTGAGGCGCTCGTCGTTAAGTTCTTGTTTACTGCGGCTTTCTTTTCGTTCCAGTTCGAGCGAACTCTTTAATGACAACTTGTTTTTATATGAACGAAGAAGTATAAACAACGAAAAACAAAAGACAATCACATAAAATAGTTTTGCATACCATGTGAGCCANAAAGGNGGATGAATATAAACAGTCATTGATGCAATGTTTGCTTCGTCCCAGTTTTTGTTTTTCATACGCGCCTTCACCTTGAATTGATATTTACCATAAGGTAGGTTTCTAAAGGTAATCTGATGCTCTCCATGAGTATTATACCAAGAATCGTCCAAACCTTCCATCATATATGCATATTCAACATGATAACTTTGGGAATAATCCGGTACTGAGAATGATATGCGGAAAGAATTGTTGTTGTAAGGCAAGTTAATCTCATCGTTCTCAGGAACTATAAGGAATTCCTCTTTGCGACTCTCCGTTTGCCTGTTAAAGCCTTTACATTCTATGATTCTTACAGGAGCGATTTGAGGTTCTCTTGATAACTCTTGTGGATCAAAGTAGCACACGCCATCTAATGAACCGAAGTACAATGTGCCGTTTGATAAAGAGCCTACAGCATCATTGTTGAAATTACCTTCAGGTATGCCATCGCGAAAGTCATAGTTGTCAAACTTATGCTTTTCCATGTCCAAAAAAGATATGCCATTGTCGGTACTAATCCATATATTACCTGTTGCATCTTCATGGATAGCCCTCACACAAACATTCTTAAGTCCGTGTTCATAGCCGTACAACTCAAAACGTTCAGGATGATTAGTGTCTTTTATGTAACCTAAGCCATTCCATGTTGCAGCCCATATTCCACCGTTGGAATCTATAAAAAGGTCGTTTATTGAATTAGAGCAAAAGCCGTTTGACTGTCCAATATTATGTATGCACTTTTCATTTTCGTCAAAAACGGTTATACCACCCCAATGCGTTGCAATCCACAGTTTCTCTTGATGGTCGCGGATGAAACCGCTTATTGATATATCGTTCAATTGTTTGACTATTTCACTTTCAAACCTGACAATACCATTCTCATAAGTATATATTCCATATTCAGAGCCTATCCACATCCTTTCGTCGACATCCCTAAAGAGAGAAAATATATCAATATAATCAATATCAAGTTTTATACGCTCAACCTTATTGTTCTCAATATCCAACCTTAAAAGACCGTCATCATAAATGCCGAGGAATAGATCGCCCTTCGAGCCGCCTTCAATACTGAGAACTCTTCCGTAAGGTCGCGAAAGATGCGGAGTAAGGTCTATTTTATTTTGTAATATATTATCCTTAAAAACTGCGATTTCATTCTCACTTCCAACCCATACAAGCCCTTTTTCATCTGCATAGACATCCCAAACCGGTTTACTTTTAGGCATACCGCCTTTATCAGTCATATAAGGAATTGTATGAAATACAGGCTGAGTGTGGCTTATGAAGTCTATTCCTGTGCTATAGCTGCCTACCCAGATGTTGCCATAAGAATCCTGAAGTAGGCTTCTGATGTTACCGGATGAAAGGCCGTACTTATCTCCGGTAACGGCAATGTTGTGGAATTGCAGCTTGTCGGAATCAATAAAACCTACATCACGCAAGTCAAGTATACTGATTCCACCTATATCACTTCCTATCCATAATGTACCGTCGTTCATCTCCTTTATCCTATATATATGGTCGGAAAGCATTGAATTCGGGTTACCGTCTTCGTGCTTAAAGACGAGGAAGCTTTCGGTTTTAGGATTATATAAGGCCAATCCCAGGTTCGTGCCTATCCATATATTCTTTGTATGATCTATACAGATTGTATAAACACTATTTCCCGGCAAACTGTTCGGATCATTAGGGTCATTAACAAAATTCTTTACGGTTTTATTCTTTGAGTCAATTATACTTAATCCATTTCGGGCGTGTCCGATAAATAAACATCCATTCCCATCATCATAAGTACACCATTTAGGATAATCAAGCTCTTTTATTTCCTCATTGGGCAACTGTGTGAAAACTCTGTTCTTTTTATTATAATGAATGGTATGTCCTCTGAAGTTTGTTATCCATATCCCCGTATCAGCAGCAGACGAGATATTATTAATGTCAAGTGCGGCCAAATCACCCGTCAACATATCGTTTTCAAACTGCATCGTTGTACAATTATATACGCTCAGCCCGCTTTTAGTTCCTATCCACAATTCGTTTTCTTCCTCATCATAGAAAAGAGCGTTTAACGAATTGCTTTTTATGTCCGAGTTATTTGTATTATAAACAATAAAACGATTACCATCAAACATGTTTAACCCCGCATCAGTTGCAATCCATATACAACCTTGTTTGTCTTGAACTATATCGACCACATAATTGTTCGATAGACCATCCTTAACCCCAAGATGCTTAAATACATAAGGCTCTGCTGCAATATTACATATATATATAATAGGCCAGATAAGTAATATTATAAACTTATTTTTCATAATCATAATCTTTAGGTAGACAAAAATACTATAAACATCCATCATAAAACCAATGTTCTTTTCTCAAGATATGTGCTTTTGACGAATCCACCACGCTACAGACAAGTTTACCTACCCATTCTGCCCGATTTGCCATCTGTCAAACTAAACAACCTCTCTTACTTTTGCCACATGTAAAGATGCAGACATCTTGATACGTGTTACGTATTTCGAAGTTATATGATAGGCTTATGACTCTAAACTCACATTAATTAAATTATTTTTAACCACAAATTTTTGAAACTATGACTAAACAAGAAACCGCAAACAATAATCTATTGTTTTGCAAAACAAAAGGAAAGACCGGCAAAAATAGGAGGCTATCCTTNTTTTGTTTGTTATTATTGTTCTTTAACCTGCATCTTTATGCACAAACAATTACCGTTACCGGCATTGTAACAGACTCAGAAAGAGAGCCTGTGATTGGAGCAAACGTCGTTGAGAAAGGCACAACAAACGGTGTAAGCACCGATCTGGACGGCAAATTCTCCCTATCTGTCAATCCAAATTCTACACTGGTGATCAGTTATATCGGGTATCACAGTCGCGAAGTCGTGGCAGAAGGTGGAAAGCTA
>JGI994J12354_10003775_pt1 | contig 13963 bp, 12 predicted proteins | sample IntmicLarv3ML3BL_FD_12354 | JGI IMG/M metagenome (IMG submission 12354)
CTTCGGCATATTTTTTAAGCATGTCCGGTTCAACTGCGGCATAAACCGTCAACCGGACAGGAGCGGCAACGACTGGATCGGTAAGAAGAATTACCGACAACACAACCGCGCAACACAGGAAGGAAAGAACTCGCGTCATACCTTACTCCAGTTTGAATTCTTTTTTTATGGTTTCAATAAGCAGTCGCGCAATAGTTTCTGCGCTGGAGGTATCTTTTTTGTTACAATTAAGCGCTATAACACAATCAAGCACTCTTTCGCGCATGGCGGAGCTGCTGATGCCTTCGGTACGCGGGAAAATGACCAGCCGTTCCGGGGGAATGTGGTTGGAGTTGTCGTTTCCGTGCACAAGCAGTTCGCAGGCATGTGCATCCATGAAAGCTTCGTCAATAAGCCAGTTGCAGGGAACAACTTCTTTCACGTAGCGTATACTTTCAAGAAGTTCCCTGCGTTCGTCAAAGGAGAGTTCCGGTTTGTATCCCTTGGTCTTTTCAACTTCATCATCCGTGGTGAGCGCGACAACAACATCGCCAAGCTCAGCGGCCTTCTTCAATAGCCGGACATGCCCGTGATGGAGAAGTGTTGCCGACATATCCACCATTATTCGTTTTGTCATGTGATACCCCACTTGGATGTTGGCTCGTTTACCTTGATGTGTGTCAGGACAAACAAGAATCCAACACCTTTGGATTCAAAATACCCACTATTTAGTGAACCTACCTCATTTTTGTGTCAGAAATATAATCCACTCTCTTATGGGAAAAGTTCTTTTGGTAGTGTATTCCGTTCAATACGCGCACCTTTCCGTATTTTTGCCTCATCAAGTTTGTGCCAGCTTTTCGCGTCAAACAAACTGCCCTGGATCGCAAAAGGTGTGATGGAAAACCGGACTGGTCCGTGCTGGCGGAAATTAGCCATGCCTGAACCGTAGGTCCGGACACGGAGTGCGTTTTGTTCCAAGGTTTCCGCCAGTGGGTCATAACGCTTTTCCGGGCAGTTTCCGGATTCCCGGCAAATTATGGACAACACATCGCCCGAAACCATGTGCCGGGTATCCACTGCCAGCGGGGCACGGCTGTTGAATCCCTTGGTCAGAAGCAGGGCTTCCGGCTTGAAAGGATATTTTTTCAACGCGGCGAATTCCGGCGCTGTGGTACGGGTGCTATCACCCACGCTGTGATCGGACACAAAAATAATTTGCGTATTATCGTAAATACCCTCTTGTTTCAGCCATTCAAGCCAGTTTCCAAAAGCCCGCATGACACAGAGTTCCGCCGCAACGTGCTCGGCAATGGCCCCGTCTGCCCGGCGGGTTACCGTCCGTTTTTCGGTGGGCATGTTGGTTTCAGGATCAAGCTGCCAGGGAGAATGGACACTCATAGTACGGATGTATTTGAAAGTGCCGCGCACGGGGCTCTTCTCTTGGTCAGTCGGCTGTTTCGCCTGATTCTCGGTCTGATTTTCAAGAATACGGGAGGCTTTGGGCAGAAGGTCCAGCAACGCGAAAGCCCCTTCGCTGGGAATACGCTTTTCAAAGCTGTCCATCCATTTGCCGCCCTGGTAGATATGCCGCCTGACAACCCACGGCGCGGCGCGGAAAACGCCGTAGCTTGTCAGGAAAGGCGTTTCCGTCACAGCTTCCTGCACCGAAAGCCCTTTTGCCTGCCGCCAGGCATTGGTGTAAGCAAGCCCAAGGGACGGCCCCACCACCAGAACCTCATCCACTCTTGGGCAATAATTACGCATCAGTGCGATATCCAGGCCGTCCACATCCGCAAGGGCCACATCAAACCCCTGCTCAAGAAACAGATTGGGCAGAACCGAATAGGCGCGGTTTACGGACTGGGCCAGCGAACCTTCTGCCCAAGTGTTGAAGAAGACCGGGCTATACTCCTCCCCGCCCAGAATGGCGGGAACGGAAAGGACGGTGACCGGGCCGGGACTGACCGTATCCGGATACCAGGTGAATCCTTCAAAAATCTTCTGAGATTCCGGAATTTTTTCAAAAACTTCTGCAAGGTGGTCGCCAGTGAAAGCGTCAACCATGAAGACCACAACGTTCAGCCCGGTTCGGCTGAACCCAAGCAGTCTGTCGTTATATGCGGGTAAAAGCCCAGCGTCCTTCCGGGCGAGAATATCCTTTTGCTCGTCCGCCGCGAAGAGTCCATACCCGGCGGACAACACCAGAACCAGGGTCAGGGCATTGATTGCCGAAGCCGCTGTCGTCGCCTTCCTGACCAGCAGGACCGTGCCGCCTAAGGCAATTAGCACTACAAGGGCATCCACCACAGGCGCCCAGCGGGAACTCAGCTGATCGGGGTTCTGGAAAAACACGTCGTCCAGCAGGCCGTAATCGCCCGTTGCCACAAATACATAACCCAGGCCGCTAAGAGCCACCCAACAGAACACGCCTGCCAGAAAAGGCCGGATACGTTTATGCGCGTAGCGGAAAACAACGGCCCACAGGATACAGAATGCCGCCAGCCGAAAGACGAGCCCCCCGGCAAGGGTCGGCAGAGGCTGCCGGAAAAAATCCACATCCGAGGCGAACAGAAAGGCCGGGGTGTAAATGAAAATGAGCGCGCCCACAAGCAGAACCGAGGCGTGGTACACGGTTCCGGCGTGGAGAACCCTACCTGTTCGCCGGCAGACCATCCTGTTGTAACAGGCCATGGCTGCCCGGGTAAAAATCCGGGAAAGCAACGGGCCGCAGAGCGCCCATGAGGTAAGGCCGCCAAACCATGCCGCATACCAGAACATACATAACCGCATGGGGAAAGAAGACATTTTACTGTTCTGTGATAGTCCCCAGATACCTGCGAAGACCACAGCTCCGACAACGCAGGCAAAAAAAGGAAGATTGCGGCGAATATCCGCTTCTACGGATTCATCTGTGTTGGTTGTGGAATTCGTATCTGTCGGAACATTTCCAGCCTGTATACTATTCTTTTTGTCCCGCCCGTTTTGGCGTAGGGCAACGGCTCTGAAATATACCGCCAGCATAGTTATCAAGGCCGCCGCAGCCATGGTCCACGGATGCTGCCGCCGAAATACAAACTCTGCCAGGCAGAACGCCAGTACGCCCAGAAGTAGGGCAGCGCAATCCGTATACCGGGGCAAACAATGGTCGTACCGCCGCGCAAGGGAATCCGTGCTGTTTCGAGCTTGGAGATTCACAAAGGGAGAAGTGGATATCCGCGTGTCCTTATACACGAAAAAGCGGTAATACATGTTTTTGAAGCAGGAAAAAATGTTGTTGCATGTCCAGTAGACGAGCAACGCGGACGAGGCGTTATACAAGAGCACAAGAAACAATGCGGAAAGCCCGTAAAGTTGCACCTTGTCGCGCATAGTAAGACGGGACGTATAAATGAGGGTGGAAAAAATATTGACCAAAGTCATGACAAAGGGCAACAGGTTGCCCGTTACATTTTTGAAGGACAGTAACGCATCAGGTCTTGAAAGGTCTGCAATAAACCCAAAGGAATGCCCAACCATTTCCGGTGAGGCAAAAAGCAGATGATAGGCGGCAAAGAAAAAGGGAATCTGGATTAGCAGGCCAAGGCTTGTCCGTAAAGACATGGCGGGCGTGTAATCGTGAAGACGATATAGGGAGCGCAGGAACATGAACCGTTCCCGGCCATGATACACGCTTTTGATCTCCGCGATTTTTGCGGCCATTTTGTGCTGGATGGTCCGTTCATCCTCCTGCCAGTATTCCGCAAGATGATATACGGGCAGAAGCGCAATATTGACCGCAAGGCTCAACAGCATAAGAGAAAGCCCGGAGGAATCCGTGGCATCATACGCGGCTGCAAGGGTCACCCCCATACAGTGTTCAAGCGGCGCAATCAAAAACGCGTAGACAAAATCCACCATGCAACGGTTCCTTTTCAGATTTGCCTGTCAGAAACAAACGGCTGTTTCTCCAAAATCATGCCACCTTTTCCGCACGCAAGTCATTAAGCAGGGAAATAAGCTGCCGGGCCGCTGCTTTTCCAGCCATGCCGTAGTTAAACAGGCTTTCCCCGCGCACTTGCCGGATGTAAGGAACGAATGTTTCCGGCTTGGGCAACGACTCGATCAGTGCGGGAAGATCACAAAGTTTTTCTTCAAGAGCGCGTTTCGCACTTTCCGGTGCGGCAGCGCCCCCGCCGCCGGTTTCAATGCACTCCCCAATGCGCGAATAAAGGCCTAGTTCCCAGACAGGCCAAGGGAGGTCGGCAGCGTCGAGGCCGCGTAAGTCTGGATCAAAAGTTAGGGTTATCACTGGTTTTTCCAACACAAAGGCATAGTCAAAAATAATTCCGGAGATATCGGAGATCATGATATCTGAATCGCGCATAGCGGAATGGGGCGAAAAGGCTTCATCCCACGAGACATTGGGATACCCCTGGAGCGCGGTTTTCAACATCTGCAACAGGTCTTTTTCCACTTTCCGGCTTTGCGGGTGGGGACGGATGCACACACTGTGACCGGATTCCGCTAGCGGCAGCAAGGCGCTGAGGCCAAACCGCGAAAGTAGGCCGTTGCTTCCCCAAGTCGGAGAAACAAGTATCCGTTTTTTGCTCTCTCCAGCAACCTGTGTAACAGGAGTCCCTGATGGAAAATGACTGGCGAGCACATCTACATAGCAGCATCCGGTTTCCAAAAGCAGCTTGGGCGGCGTTCCGCGTAAAGCTTCAAGCGCGCGCAGGCTTCGCATCTGATGCGGACCAGAGCAGAACACGCTGTCAAACCAGTCAAAGGAGAAACACTTATAAATACCCATATCGGTTGGAGAATGTACCACATGGGCATAATGCCGCACACCGGGAGAGCGGCGGATCTGCAACACATCCAAGCCCGGCGTTGTCAGGACGCAGATATCGGCTTCCAGCATGTTCAGGGTGGTAAAAGCTCGGTTGCCCTCGCCAATGTACCGCAGCTGTACGAGAGGCGATTGCAGCAAAAGGCCGGGGTCCTCTTCGTCGGAGGTCAGATAGGTGCACGGCACGTTCTGGTTGATTAGGGCGTCTATTATGGGGGAAAAGGTCGTCCAGTACTGCCCGCCTTCGCTATAGAAGACAATGCCGCACCGCTCGATGCGCAGGCGTTTGCCGATCAGGACGTAAAATGCTCCCGCGATACGGTAGTAAAAGCCTTTGAGCAGGAAAAAGGCTGTGGCGGCAATACCGATGACAGCGGAAAGGAGCATGCTACCCGTGCCGGGGTCAAGGTAGGCATACGCTGTTTGCGGATAGAGACAGAGAAGCATCCCGGCACAAAGCACGGCCACGGGCAAACGGGAACGACGTGCCGTGTGTGTGCGTGAAGCCCCCCTGCCACGGCGGAAGGCAGGGTTGTCTTTTTCTGCGCAACGGTTCAGCGTGGTTTTGGCTTGTGACAACACAGAAAACCTTTGGTAAAAATACGTATAACAGACTTTTTCCGCGGGTAAGTCTAGCAGGGAATGCAGCAAAAGAAAAGAAGAGCTGCCCGTAGGGGTGGGCTATTCTTTTTTCTCTCTGTCCAGCTTCAAGGCTTGAATACGTTTGACAACAGTAGAGTGTGTAACATTGGCGGCTTCTGCCATTTCCCGCGTTGTGCGATATTTTCCGACGATTTCTTGCCAGAAGGCTTTTTCAAAATTTTCCCGTTCATCCCTGTAAGAGCGACCCAAAAGTGCGCTTAACCGACCTGGTTCCGGCATGCCGCGCACGTGTTCCGGAATGGCCGCACAGTTGATTTTCAGAAAGGGTTTGAAGTTGTGGGGATTGATGGTCTGTGCTCCGTTGCATAGTATCAGGCGGAAAAGAACGGATTCAAAGGCGATGCGGATCACCGGTTTGCCAATGAGGGTGTTTATCCCAGCGGCAAGGCACCGTTCAACGTCTTCCCGGAAGACGCTGGTAGGCACTGCATGAGCTCTCGACCTCAACGGAATTTGGCAATGGGCTGGTTTGGATCAAAGAGGGGGAGCTTTGACAAGGCGCGCGCCATGCCCTATCGCAATTCAGAACGTCCGCATCTTTTTGTTTTTTCGCAACAGGGAACGTTACAGGGATTCTCCATGCATAACAAAAACTCTACAGATTCGACATCTGCCGTGAATAATTTCTGCAAGTGTATTTCAGATCAGATTCCATTATCAAGGAACGGGAGAAGGTTGGCAACGGCACCGGGGAAGGAGTGCTTTTTTGTGAATACGCCTTCCGCCGGGACAACGCTCTGGCTGACCTCGCGATGAAAGAGGTCGTCTGGTTGACCTTCCTCCCGGGAGCGAGCATTGGTATGCATGCCCATGAGAAAAATGAGGATGCCTATATCATCATCTCCAGAAGCGGTATTTTTATCGACTCCAATGGCACGGAATTTCCCGTCAAGGCCGGAGACACCACCATCGCCCGGAAAGGGGATTCGCCCGGGTTGAAAAATACAGGAACCGAACCAATGCTTGTGCTGAATGTAATTGCGCAACAGTAACCGCGTTGCACAATTCGATAGAGAGGACAACGTAAGCCCTTCCCGTCTGGCGTCCAAACGGGAATCAGAATTTTGACCATGTTCCGGCGAGGATTGAACATTCGCTGAGGTCCCTAGATTTTCCGTATAGACCCACAGGAAAATTTAGTGTGAAAAGGGAATTTTAGGTTGACTCCCGAACAATATCTGAGTAGTTAATTCCTCTTGTCGGGATGTAGCGCAGCTTGGTAGCGCATACGCCTGGGGGGCGTGGGGTCGAAGGTTCAAATCCTTTCATCCCGACCAGGAATTACAGGGACTTACAGTGAATACTGTGAGTCCCTTTTCTATTAGGGTTCCACCGGGGTTCCGCGAAAAAGAAAACGCGGGTTGACCAAGCGGGCGCGCGATTTGGCATTACGGGGCGCATGATTTAGCACACAAGGATAGAGGGCGGGTACTCTTTTCGGCGGGGCGTTGACGCGCCCCGCCTACCTCGTCAAAAGTCATTTCCCTAACATCGCCCTGACACAACGCATACCAAGGAAGTCGGCCCAAGCTTGCATCATCTTGCAGCGTTTCGGCAAAAGCTCTGACCGCTGATACGCAGCGCGCGCTTGGTTGCGGTCAGCGTGGGCACACCACACCAGCAGGACGTCACTAGCCCACAGAGCGCCGCCTTTTATCTCTGCAAGATTTTCGGCAATGGAATCTTTCTCTATGCTGACAATTATCCTGTCGTAAAATAGTAACTGTAGCTCTTCACAAGACCCTGCTCGTCAAAGATAAATTCGCAATTCCACATTTCTGCGCTGTAGAACCAACGTTCCCCTTTTTCTTGCATAGAAATTTCCAGTTGCAGGTTGTTGTGATTCTTTTTCATCAGCGCACGAACCTGCTCCTTACCGAAACCGGCCGTAGCTATGGCTATGCCTTCATAGACAAACCCCGGCTTGGTCAGGGTAAAACTTTTACCATAGATCTTATACGGTTCCCCCATGGTTTCCCATAGGAACGAGTTAGGTAGCCCAAGCAGATCAAGTTGCGCAAACAGAATATTATCTATGCCAAAGTATTGTATCTCTTCGGGATTGTATTCACGTTTGACTTCGCCGGGACCGAATGCGCGGACAATTTCTGGCAGGCTGCTCCCCAGACCGTGCTTGTATCCTTCGTGGTAGGGTATTTTTCTCGCCGCCACGTCCTCCTCTGATGTCAGAGGAGAAATGGTGGCAAACTTCGCGCTCACAAAGGGGAAAAATCCCGCCTTGAAACGTTTGTCCACAGAAGACAGCGGCACAATCCCGCCATCTTTCACGGCAAAGGTAATCCTATACCACTGCGATTTATCAGTGGCATTTACGACCGGCCACTGTTCGGCGATAAACAGATCACCCGAATTAGCTTGGGCTACAATTCCGTCGCTGGCCTGAGGCAAAGGTCTTAAGTTGACGTCTTTTCCAGTTATAGCAAGCTTGACAAACCCTTCAGGCGCGGCCTGAGGTGGGGCAGTGTCAGACTGCATGATACAGCCTGAGCATAAAATTGAAAGTACGATTCCAAGCAAAAGAATTCTTTTCATGGGCCACTCCTTCATCTTTCCTCAATCCGGCGGTTAGCAAAAATAAGCATGCCATTTCCGCTTTGGGTAACGCTACTACCCGCAGGGTGATTTTTTATATCAGAGCGTTCTAGTCCATTCTGGCTGGCGGAACATGTTATAAACTACAGGCACGATCTCATGCATAAAGCGGTTGGCGGTTGGTGGATGTTCCGGGAGGCGGGAAAGCGTGACCAGGAGGTCTTGCGCTGCTTTCTTGCAACCCTTCACAAGCGCCAGCCCCGTACCGCTCTGCGCTATGCCGGTGAACGCATGGATCAGGGAGAACGCAAAAAATAGATAGCAAAGTGAAGGGGAGATTGATTCCACGCCAAGAAACAAGAAGCTTCCGAATTAGCGGGAGCCTTCATCTCTTTGTCAGGTTGGGGTTAGGCTCTCGGTTGGTGATCGCCGCACCGTCGGGGGCTGCTTTGTTTTTCTAGTGTTCTCGACAGATTTGTTCTAATATACTTTACATATATCATTAAGTAAAATAGGATAAAGAGAGGAGGGAGATGTTTAAGAGCAACCTCAAGGCACTGATGGAATTGAAGAAAGTAACATTTAGAGAGCTTGAACAAGCTTCAGGGATTTCACGTCAAACACTCTCAGACGCCCGGACTGATTCCGGCATAGCCAAATGCCGCTTATCCACATTAGGCAGGATTGCACAGGCGTTGGGGGTAGGGACGAAGGATCTTTTTGGAGGCGAATATCAACCACCAGAGGGATAACCTCGTGTTGCGAATTCTTCTTTCCTTTTTCCGCCACAGCATCGGCTTTGTTGCTATAATTATTTACTAACTATAATATTTAACAATTTTATCTTCCCATGAAAAATACCCTACGCATCGCTACGCTTAATCTTATTGGTATAATTCTTCTTGCTTCTTATGGTCTCACCGGACAAGAAGGGTTCTGGTTCAAGCTTGATACAGCGGTTTTTTATTTTTTTAATAGTCATTTGGTTAAAGGTTCTACTTTTGTCGATGTCGTTGCCTTTACAAACCTGCGTATCTTCGATGCGGTGCCTATCATTGTCATGGGTCTTCTTTACTTGCATTATTATTTGAAGGAAGACATCGAAGGTAGGAAAAAAATGCTATGTGTTGGCATTGTTATGTTGTTTGCTGCGATTATGTTCAAGCAAAGTGGCCGTTTTCTGCCAATATCCCACCAAAGTCCAAGTCTCTTTTTTGAGGACGCAAATAGACTTGTCAATCTTACTGACCTGCCTACAAAGGATTCCAGTAACAACAGCTTTCCAGGAGACCATGGCGTGATGCTCATGATCTTCGCCGCCTTCATGGCGCGTTATTATGGGCTAAGAGCGTTTTTATGTGCAGTGGTCGTAACCATAATTTTTTCCATGCCCCGAATAGCAAGTGGCGCACACTGGTTTAGCGATATTTATGTTGGTTCCCTTTCCATCGTTTGTATTGGCCTCAGCTGGCTAGGCAGTCCCCTCGTTTCAGACATGCTGGCCGCTTTTGTTGATCGATTTATTATCCCAAAGCGAATATACCAAGTCCTTCATCTTGACAGGCATAAGCAATGAGGTGCGCTAAGTGAAGACGAAGCTGCTATATGACGAGGTGGAGGGGGGAAGGCGGTAAGAAATGAAGACCCGCCAGCAGGGAGGATGCTTTGATCTGACGTACGGATTTTTGCGGCTGTTGTCCCTGCCCTTTTAGTTGCATATATCTTTGGGGGCTCCGCTATGGCACACGATACGCTTGAGAGCTTGGCTGGTACATGGACTGAAGTGAACCCTGAAAGAAAAATTTGCCATCCCTATTCCGAAATTTTTTCCATCCCCCTATGAAGCCTTTATTGATGGCGACAAAATCGTCATAACATGTCACAATAAAAGCATTTGCATATCATTTTTAGATTGGATGGCAATGTGTTGAAAAACACAAAAAAACGTGAAAATTGGCAAGCGTATGTTGAATTGCACCAACATGAACAGTTCGGCCCTGGTGTATTAACAGGGTGCCTTTTTTGCAAAACTCCCGTAGCCCCCTTCCGGCGTCCGTTTCGGGGATTCCTTTTCCGGCAATGAAATTTTGAGGGCTGTCAAGATTTCAGCAGTTACATCCGTTGGACCACCTTCCACCAAAGAGGCTGTTTTATTCAGCCCCCATGAAACAAAACCGTCCTCCGGGTTTCCGGAGAACGGTTATATGGAGTGGAATTGTTCTATGGTTATTTCGCGGCTTCGTCTGCAAGGCTCAACAGTTTGGCAGCCATTTCGCCGCCGTTTTTCACATAGGTTTCGCGGATGGGAGCGGTCGCTTTAACGAACGCGGCCAGTTCTTCGGCGGAGGGGACGTGGATTTCCACGCCAGCTTTAGCGACGGTTTCCTGGGCTTTGGTTTCGGCGTGGGCGACCTGGGCGCGGATATATGTTTCCGCATCAACGGAGGCTTTGGCAATGGCTTCCTGCTGTTCCGGCTTCAGGTCTGTCCACCACTTGAGGTTTGCCTGGACCAGGAATTCGGCTGCCGCGTAGTTTGCGAGGGTCATATATTTCTGCACTTCAATGACTTTACGAGAAACTGCGGCGGGCATGCCGGTGTTTGCTCCGTCAATGGTGCCGCGCTGGAGCGCGAGATACATTTCAGAGGAACTGATGATTGTCGGTGCGCCGCCAAGGGCCTTCACGGTTTCGGCATCACCAGCGGAATAGGCGCGCATGGTCAGCCCCTTGAAATCTTCAGGGGTCTTCAGCGGACGTTTGGAGTTGAAGAACTGCACATACCCGTAGTCCACCCAGAAGAGAACCTTGGCGTTGTACTTGGCAAAGGCTTCGTCAAAGATGGCGCCAGAGGTCCCCAGGAATTTTTCTAAGGATTTCAACGTGGGGAAGGCAAAAGGCACATCGAAAATATCAACGGCGGGAAGCATTCCAGACCACTTGTTGACCGGAACCAGGCCCACTTCCACGCTGCCGCTACGGATGGCCTTGACGATTTCCGCATCGCGGTACAATGAGGCGGAATCATAAATTTTGACGGACAGTTCGCCCTTGGAATATTCTTTCACCTTGTCAGCGAAAATGACCATCCCGGCGGAAACGTGGTGGTTTGGGGGAAACTGGTTGGAAAGTCTGAATTCCATGGCGGCTTGGGAAGGTGCGGCAAGAAGACAGAAGCTTCCGGCGAGAAAGGCTGCGGCAAGTGCTTTAAAGGAAAAGGCTTTGAGCATGATGCAGTTCTCCAACTGAGGGTTACAAATTTTAAGATATTATATACGGATGCTTTGTGCCCGTAAATATAAATATAGGAATCCACCTCCACGTTTCACATAGTATACTGCGGGTGAGGGTTTTTAAGCCTTTTGCGGCGAAATGTAGAGGGGCGGAACCTGGTTACTGCCGGGGTAGGAGGAGATACACCGCGCCTTTGATATCCATATGCCCGGCAACGTGCTCGGCTTCAGGTCCGGCACCGCAGAAGAGGTCTATGCGGTGGCCCTTGATGGCGCCGCCGGAATCCTGTGGCAGAGTCAGGGCCGGGAAGGGGCGGGTATGGAACCCGTCTGGTCCAGGTAGCGGCGCGACAACCATGGTTACGCTGCCTTGCGGTATGGTATTCCTGTCCACAGCTAGACTGACCCAGGGGGTGATGATGCTCCCCATGCTGCCGACAGGTCCGTAATTTTCCGCTCGGAAAAAGACATAGCTCGGATTTTCGTCAAAAAGGGCTGCACGCTGGCTGGGATTTTTCGCCAGATAGTCGCGGATGGCCTGCATACTGACCCCGCCTTCGGGCAGGATGCCGCGTTCTTTCATGATGCGCCCAAGGGAGACGTAGGCGCGGTTATTTTTGGCCGCGTACAGCACATGAACGGTGGAATTATCCTTGAATTTCAGGCGACCGGACCCCTGGACATGCAGAAAAAATGCGTCGGTTTCATCCACATAGGCTATCTCCAACCCTTTGCCGTGCAACGCGCCTTTGCGGTCGATTTGCTCACGGGTGTAGTAGCCTTTCCCGGCGCGCAGATCCGGTGGTCGTTTATACAGCGGATAGGATAACTTCCCCGAAGGGGTGCGCGAGGCCTCAAGCGTGGGTTCATAATAGCCGGTGAAGGAAAAATCCGGCCCCAGGCGGACCCACTGGAACGCGGTTGCCAGCAGTTGCGGGTTGGCGTCAAGGGAGGGCAGCAGACGCCAGAGCAGATCCGCGCTTCGCGCAATGTCTGCCCAGGTGACGGTGAGGCCAGGGAAGGACAAGGCCACACTGTTGGCAGGGCGTTTTTGGGCGTAGGACAGGCTGCGGGTGACAGCCGCGTCCATATCCCGCCAGGAGGAAAGCCCTTGGTGTTTTGGGGAAAGCTGGCGGACAAGGTTTTGTGATTCCGCATCGGATAGCCTGATAGCCGCGTTCACTTCCAGCGGCGTAAACAGGGCGGGAACCGGAAGAAGTACAGCATTATGACCGGACCCGGATTGCCCGTTTATGGCCGGTAACGTGGTTTTGCCGCATCCGCCAAGAGCAAAAAGGGCGGAGAACAGGACAAGGAGCGTGGAGCGCATGGAAAGACTTTGTTTCATGGGTGTTGGCTTTTATAAAGGGATGGCATAGAGTTGTTCGATACACAAAGATGCCTTATGACGCCATTCTGCAATAAGCCTGACATGCGGATATGAATTTTGCAACCGAATACAGGGAAAAAGTGATGACTGAGGATCAGAAGAACGCCAGATGCCCGGAAACGGGCGGGGTTTGGCACACGCACAGGGTTTCCTACGGCGAAACCGACACAATGGGCGTTCTGTATTACGCGGAATATATGCATATTTTTGAACGCGCGCGTAGTTCGCTTATCCGGGCGAGCGGCATATCCTATTCCAAGGTGGAGGCAAAGGGCATCTATTTGCCTGTGCGGGAAGCCTATTGCCGATATCGCGCGCCAGCCCGGTATGACGATCTTACCAATGTGCGGGTCTGGATCAGCAATTGGGGTAGGGCTTCAGTGACGTTCTCCTATGAGTTTTTTGCCGAGGACAAGCAGACCCTGCTTGCGACTGGCATGACCCAGCACGCCTGTGTGGACAATACGGGCCGTCCTGTATCCGTACCGACCTGGCTCAGAGACATGTTGCAGGTATAGACAGTGCCGTTACAAGCTGCATTGTGTCCTCTGGTTGCGCTGGAACGTGTTTTGTTACACCACCCGTTGCGCGTTTTTCGGCTGGCGGGGAAGTTCCCGGCGGTCAAAGGCTTGTTTTGTGTTTACTGACATCCATACCCATGTTTTTCATCCCGCTGTCGCGCCCAAAGCCGTGGCGCGGTTGGCCGCTCTGGGGTTTACCCCGCCGGGGACAGGCGTTATTGACGATTTGTTGCTTCGCGCGGAACGCGCGGGCATAGGCAGGGTGGTTTGCCATACAGCAGCCCTGACAGGCGATCAGGTGATCCCGGCCAACAGTTTTGCCATAAGCCTTGCACGCAGACAAAAGACGCGGGACAACGAACCGGCGATAGTTTCCTTCGGCTCAGTGCATCCTGATTTCCCTCGCTGGCTCCTTGAGCTTGACCGGCTGGAAATGGCCTCTGTCCGAGGGATAAAACTCCATCCCAATTTTCAGAACCTCGCCTATGATGATCCGAGGCTGTTTCCTGTCATGGAAGCTGTGGGGGAACGGTTTATTGTCATGTGCCATGTCGGGTGCGAGAGACCACTGGCAGACAACCCGGCAAGTCCGTACAAGTTGGCGAAACTTGTCGGGATGTTCCCAAAGGTTAGGTTCATCGCGGCCCACCTCGGCGGATACGCGGACGGAGTTGTTGCGCTAGACGCATTGGCGGGCAAGGATATCTGGATTGACACCTCCAATACGGCGCGTACCGGTGAAGCGGCTTCCCGGAAGATCATCGCAAAGCATCCCTTTGACCGATTGCTGTTCGG
>JGI994J12354_10003776_pt1 | contig 13949 bp, 11 predicted proteins | sample IntmicLarv3ML3BL_FD_12354 | JGI IMG/M metagenome (IMG submission 12354)
CGCCCGTAATGCGGAAGGGCACCAGCGTCTTGCCCGTGCGGAAGCGGATGCCCGCGGCGGCCAGCGCGGCGGCGGCCTGCTCGCGTTCGCCGAGCGTTGCAAAGGTCATCACGGCGGAGGGCTTTTTCTCCTCCAAAAGCAATTCATGCGGCGGCAAAACAGGCGGATTCTCCAGCGCCTGCATGACCTCCAGCTGATCCTTTTTGATGTGGATAACGGGCGGGCGCAAAAACTCCGAGAGGGTGCGCGTCAACAGCGGGCGCACGCTGTCGTCCGCCTCCAGCGCCTTGACCCACTGCGCGAGCAAGCCGCCGAAATCCTCCAGCTTAAAATACCAGTTGGCAACATCCCGCATCTGCGGCTTCTGGCCGGAGAGCGTACTCTTGGGGAAGAGCAAATCGCGCGGCATATACTGATGCCCCAAATCGCATTCGTCCGCGTAGCCCTTCTCGCTCTGGCAACCCTCAATCGGGCATTTGCCCACGACCTGCCGCCCGTTGAGCAGCACGTCAAATTCGGGGTCGTAAAACTGTGCCGTGGTTTCCTTGCTCAAATAGCCCGCATCATACAGCGTTTGGAGGACCTCCTCGGATAGTGCGGCGTGCACCTCCTTTGCGCGTCCCAGTCCGGAGGCGGCAAAGAGATTCGGCGCAATGAGATAATCCGTCAGCGTCTGCTTTTGCTTCTCGTGGTTGCCCGTCACAAAATCTTCAATGGAGCCGTCAAACGCGCCGTCCTCGTGCAGCTTGCGATAGTTTTCGGAGATCGGCGAGCCGTAGCAATCCGTGCCGGAGACGAAAATAACATTCTCGTGCCCGAGGCGGTCACGCAAAAAGCGCGCGAAAAAATCCGCATGCACAAATACGCCGCCAATGTGCCCGAAATGCAGCTCCTTGTTGCCGTAGGGCATCCCGCCGGTAATCACCGCGCGTTTGGGGAAATTCGGTCTGTTGTTTTCCATAATATGTGGCATTCCTTTCAAGCGCCGAGGGAGTATGTGATGAAGGCGGCGCCGCTGTTTTGGTGGAGGATTGCTTGTAATGCTATGACACTTTTATTGCTTTCGTGACAAAATCAGATTCCACTTCCCCGTGCTTATTCTCATAAAAACCCGTCAGTGAAAATCCCGCGGAAATTTGCCCGCCGATATAACTTTCCAGGGTATGTCCATATTCAATCCAATTACCTTGATTGTCATGCTCATATGACTTATAAGGCAATGTATTGCACGCGATATATGTTTGTGCTTCTTCGTCAAACTCACAGATGAAATTCACCGGATTCGGTGCACACACAATCAATACGCCATGCTTTTTCAACACCCGGCAGCATTCCCGGAAAACCGGAAGCACATCGGGCACATACATCAGAGACGGCGGATTGACAATCATATCAAAGGTTTCGTTCTGAAAGCGGGATAAATCGCACATATTCCCTTGCTCGATTTGGATGGCAAGCTGCTCCCGCTGCGCCGCCAGCTTATCCTTCGCAAGCATATTGGCGGATAAGTCAAACACGGTAACCTTTGCGCCGAGCGCCGCAAGGAGCGGCGCTTGCTGCCCTCCGCCGCCTGCCAGGCACAGCACTTCCTTGTCATTCATCTCATCGGATAACCATTCACGCGGTGGCATGAATACGGCCTCCGGCGGCTTTCCTTGCGCGATGTATGCTTGTATCTGCTCATGCGTAACAGGCTTGGACCAATCCACATTCTGCTTTGCCAAATCATCTATATTTTTTTGGACTTTCGCGAATACCAGTTCATTTTCCAAAACAAAGGCCTCCTTGCGTTCTTGATGCGTGGGCTTCGGGAACAGCGGACGCGCACTGCGCGTCTCTGCTACCGGGTAGAGCTTAAAAACTGACAAATCCGCAAGGTATCCATGTCGTTCGCGTTGTAGGGGCGGCATACCATGCAACCCGCCGTTCGGATTTAAGGTTTATGCGTTCCTACAAAATCGGCTCCTCATCCACATCAAAAGGCAGCCCGTCATCCATCGGCTCCTCCTGCGCGGCAGCGGCGTAATCGTCATCGCCCAGGGCGCGCATTTCCATGAACTGCTGCTTGGTAATCAGCACCTTGCGGGGCTTGGAGCCCTCGTGTGGGCCGACAATGCCGTGCTCTTCCAGCTCGTCCATCACGCGGGAGGCGCGGGCGTAGCCCAGCTTGAGCTTGCGCTGCAGCAGCGTTGTGGATGCCATTTCCGCCTCCACCACCACGCGCACCGCCTCGTGGAACAGCTCGTCCACCTCGCCGTCCTCCTCGCCGCCTGTGACGGCAGCCGCACCCTTTTTCTTCTGGCCTGCGGCAAGGGCGTTTTTCTCCATCTCGTCCATCATTGCCTCGTTGTATTCCGCGTTCAATTGGTTGCGGATGAAGTCTGTGACATCCTCCACCTCGCTGTCCGAGATAAAGCAGCCCTGCACGCGCACGGGCTTGGACATCCCCACGGGATTAAACAGCATATCGCCGTAGCCCAGAAGCTTCTCCGCGCCCGCCATATCCAAAATGGTGCGCGAGTCAATCTGAGAGGAGACAGAAAGCGCGATGCGGCTGGGGATGTTGGCCTTGATGATGCCGGTGATGACATCCACAGAGGGGCGCTGCGTGGCAATCACAAGATGCATACCCGCCGCGCGCGCCATCTGCGCCAGACGGCAGATGGAGTCCTCCACCTCGTTGGGCGCAACCATCATCAAATCCGAAAGCTCGTCAATGAAAATCACAATGCGCTCCAGGCTCTTCAGCTCCGGGTTGTTCTGCGCCAGCTTGTTGAAGCCGGTGATGTCGCGCACGTTGTGCTCCGAAAACAGCTTATAGCGCTTTTGCATTTCGCCCACCGCCATGGCAAGCGCGCCCGCTGCCTTGCGCGGGTCGGTTACCACAGGCATGAGCAGATGCGCAATGCCGTTGTAGACGGTGAATTCCACCTGCTTGGGGTCAATCATAATCAGCTTTACCTCGTCCGGCAGGGCGTTGTAAAGGAGCGAGATAATCATCGTATTCATACAAACGGATTTGCCGGAGCCGGTGGTGCCCGCAATCAGCAGATGCGGCATTTTCGAGAGATCCGCCGTGATGATGTTGCCGGTGATGTCCTTGCCCAGCGCCACGGTGAGGCGGCTTTTGGCGTTTTTATAAAGGTCGGAGCCGATGATTTCGCGCATCCCGACCATGGATTTTTGTTTGTTGGGTACCTCAATGCCAATGGCGGATTTGTTGGGGATGGGCGCTTCAATGCGCACCCCTGCCGAAGCAAGGCGCAGGGCAATGTCGTCCGCCAGCTGGGTGATACGGCTGATGCGCACCCCGGCGCTCGGCTCCAATTCATAGCGCGTGACGCTCGGTCCGCGGCTGATGGCAATGATTTCCGCCGAAACGTTGAAGCTGTTCAGCGTTTCAATCAGCTTCTGCCCCGTCACATCCGTCTGCACATTGCCGCTTGCGGGCAGATTGCTCGGCGGTGTGACATTCAGCAGACCCAGCGCAGGCAGGCGGTAGACCGCACTGTCCTCGGGTTCGGGTGTCTCCTGCGCAGCTTCCTTTTCGGGCGGCGCTTCCGTCTGCGCAGGGGGCGGCGCGGCGCGTTCTTTTTTGCGCCGGGGCGGGATAGGGAAAACCTCCGGGATGGGTTCACAGACGGGAGGCGGCTCACTGTCCAGCGTGGGCAGAATAAAATCGTCGTAGGAGTTGCCTGCTTCGGGTGGAATATCCGCCGGAAGGGGGGGCGGGTCAAAGCGTTTTTTGCCCTTGCCGCGTCCGAACGGTTCCAACGGCTTCAGCGGCTCCAGGGGAACCTCGGCAACGCGCACTCTGGTTTGTTCCCGCGCTTCCTCACGTTCCAGCAGTGCCTGTGCGCGTACATCCAGCGCACCCTTGGCGCGCTTGGCGTTGCGCGCCAAAAAGCGCAGCCAAATCAAATGGCTCGTTCCGGTGAGCAGCATAAGCAAAATCAGCAAAGTCAGAATTACCACAATGCCCGCAGGCGTTTTGCCCAGCTTGCCCAATGCTGCGCCGATCAGCGCGCCGAAAAATCCGCCGCCGGCGGAGAGGTTCTGCGCGCCCCAGGCATCCCGCGTTTGGGTGAGTATGGCTTCGTCCAGCAAATAGCTTTCGTCATTGCCGAAGATGTGCAGTGCCGCGCCGCAGAGCAACATAAACAGCGCCGCGCCCAGAATGCGCGGAGCTTGGTGCACAATGGACTTGTCCAGCGCAACCAGGAAGGAGAGCAGCAACAGGAGCAGCCCGCCCACATAGCTGCAGAAGCCGAACAGATTCAGCATCAGTGTATGTACCGCGAGCCAGACACCTGCGCCCTCCACCAGCGCGATGCTCAGCCACAGCACCGCCGCCGCCAGCAGGATGATGGAAACCAGACGGCTGCTGCCTTTCGGTGGGGGAGGAGACGCGGCCTTGCCCTTTTGCGTCACCGGTTTTTTCGGGGGTGTTTTTGTGTTTGCCATGATGCTTTCTCAATACCTCACACAAGTTTTTCTATCATGCCCGCGAACAGCACCAAAATGCCGATGCCCAGGCAATAGTATCCGAAAATTTTGAATTTATCCTTCTTCACCAGCAGCTCCAGCGCCTTGATGGCAAAAAAGCCCACCACTGCGGCTGTGGCCACGCCGAACAATATCGGCAGCCATTCGGGTTTTTGCCCGGATTCCAGCGCGTCCTTCAATTCCACCGCATTCGCCGCCAAAATGGCGGGGATGCCCAAAATAAAGGAGTAGCGCACCATGTATTCTTTCGAAACGCCGCAAAGCATTCCCGTGGCAATCGTGGAGCCGGAGCGCGAAATGCCGGGAAAGCCCGCCGCCAGCATCTGCGCGATGCCCACCGCCAGCGCGCTCTTCTCATCCACGCGCCTGTGCGGCAAGGTGCCGGGTTCGTTTGCGCGGTGCGCACCAAAGAGTAAAAGGCCCGCCGTGAAGAGAAAGCAGAAGCCCTCTATAAAAATGTCGCCGTCCTGCGCCAAGGAGCTGAGCGCATCCATCAGCAAGCGATCCTTGCCGATGGGCATAAGCAGCAGCAGCAGCGGCAGGCAGGAGAACACAAACATCGCCAGCATATGCCGCGTGGGGCGCATCTCTCGCCACTTGAATTTGCCCGTCACGATGTCCTTCACCGTGAAAAGTGCCTCAAATGCCAGCGCGAGTATGGTTTTGTAATATACCAGAAACACCGCAATCAGCGTCCCCATATGTAAAAGCACCGTCAGCAGCAGTGCCTCCTCGCCCTGCACCTTCAAAAAGTGCTGTGCAATCGAAAGATGCCCACTGGAGGAGATGGGCAAAAACTCCGTCACGCCCTGAATGAAGCCCAAAAAGATGGCCTTCAGAATTGCCGTAATGGTTTCCAATATCATTCACCGTTCTTTCGTATGAATCCTGCCCGGCATCAGGGCGGGGTTGAGATAATCGCGCGGGTCGGTGGAAATCAGGCGCGCGCAGACCGCCTGCCCGTTTTCCCGCGTACAGCAAAGCCATTTCGCGCCGGAAAGCTTGTGCTGTGTGCATTTTATCGGCGCGGCGGGGAAAATCTCCGCCGGGGAAATGATGCTCCAAATCATTGTGAGCTTACCGCCCTTTCCGTTGTGATGGCTGTGCCTTGCGCCGTAGGGTAAAAGCATTCGCCTTTTTGAATCAGTGCGACCTGCGGTGTAGGGGTCGATGTCCCCATCGACCCGATGCCGGATGGATTACGCAACACATCTATTTCACAGAAGTCGGATGGTATTGCTGTTTTTCCATGGTTTTTCGCGCAGTTACCCATCCTCGGGTCGATGAAGGGCATCGACCCCTACAGAGGGGTTTCACCTTGGAATTTATGTGCGAGGCGAAAAAACGTTTAGGTTTCATCCTCCTGCGCCCTCACCGCGTCAATCTGCCCATACAAACACGCCATCGCGTCCGAAAGCGACCCAAGCGAGCCAATCAGCCCCTCGCTCACGGCCTCCTCGCCGTGCAGGACGGTGCCCACATCCATCACCAGCGCCCCGGTCGCCAGCATCAGCGTGCGAAAACGGTCGGCATCAATGGCGGAATTCGCCGTCACAAAGCGCACAATGCGCTCCTGCATCTGCTCAAAGTAGGACAGCGTCTGCGGCACGCCCAGCACAAGGCCCGTCATGCGCACGGGGTGAATCGTCATCGTGGCGGAGGGTGTGATGAACGACTGCTTTGCCGAAACCGCCAGCGGCACGCCGATGGAATGTCCGCCGCCCAAAACAAGGGAAACTGTCGGCGTTTTCATGCCCGCCACCAGCTCCGCAATGGCAAGCCCCGCCTCCACATCGCCGCCCACGGTGTTCAGAATGATCAGCAGCCCGTCAATCTCCGCGCTCTCCTCAATGGCAACCAGCTGCGGAATCACATGCTCATACTTGGTGGTCTTGTTCTGCGGCGGCAGAATATAATGCCCCTCAATCTGCCCGATGATGGTCAGGCAGTGAATGCGGCGGCCGTCCTTCTCCACGGTAACGCTGCCGCTGTCCAGAATCTCCTGCGCATCGGCTTCGCGCTCGGCCTCGTCGTTGTCATCCGCCTGCGGCAGGTCAGGCTCCTGCGCCGGAATATGTGCCGCGTTTTCCCAAGCTGTCATCCGATTTGTCCCCGCTTTCCTCCATAATAACATTAGTATGGGGAAAGCGCGGGAGGATATTCTACAAAGCCCCATCTTATTTTAACATACCAATATGCCCCAAATCAAGAGAAATGTAAAAAAAGACAAACGCGCCGCCCGGTGTCCATCGCCCGGCATCGGGACGCGGAATGACATACGGCTTCGCCGAAGGATAAATGATATACGCCAGCGGCGTAATATGCCTGCGGCGTATGATATGCGCGTTCGCGCATGAGTGTCCCAGAACAAAAAAGCGGACGTACCATCCGGCACGTCCGCCCATCGAACCACGCTATTTGATGATAGATTGCAGCACCGCCACAAACTCCGCCTGCGTGAGGTTGTCGCTCTGCACATAATAGCCCACGCCTTGATATACAAACGTTGCAACATAGACATCATAATACCCGGCGGGGGTGCTGTCCTTCTCGCTGTATGGGCCGTAATCCATTCGGCGGCAGCCGACCGTGAGCGCAACGCCGTTGATGTGGGAACGCGCTTCGCTGTCCGGGACGATAATGCCGCATTGCGTGGGTACAGCACCCTTGGCAGCCTCTACCACCAGAGTGCGCCAATGCTCCGAAGCCTCTTCATCGCGGATTTTCTCGCTGTAATAGGCGCTGAAAACCGCGTGAGCAATGCTGCCGTCATTTTTGAATGTGACCTTCTGCTTCTCGTTGCCCGGCTCCTCCCGCAAATCCGCCGGGACGGCAGCGGGATGGAAGTCTGTGCCGAGATAATCGGTGATTTGTGCCTGCGTCCAGCTTTCGGAATAATGCTCCTTGGGGTCATAATACAGCCGCGCCCCACCCCGCAGATCCGCCTGCGGAAAATACAGCACCCCATTCGCCAGCCGCACAGTTTGCTGATACTGCGAGCCCTCGGACGGCTTCGGCTTCGGCGTGGGCGCGGTGGAGGTCGTTGGCGCGGCAGTGGTAATAGGCGCGGTGGAAGTGCCGGGTACGGCAGAGGCAGACGGCGCATCGGAAGTAGCGGTTGCGCTGTCGGATGTCGCCGCCGCAACGCCGGACGGCGCAGTGCTTTCCACAGGCGGCTGCGTCCCAAGCAAACGCGGCAGCAGCGCGGCGGCGGCAATCACCAAGACCGCGCAAGCGGCAACGGACAGCAGACGCGGCAAGGGCACGTGCCGTTCGGGCTTTGTCCGCTCCCGCATCCTTCGGCGGGTCTCGGCCAGCAGCGCGTCACTCGGCGCTATCGGGTTCATCAGTTCTTTGTATTGCTTCATCGAAATAAGCTCCTTTCAATTCCGCCCGCAGCAGGGCGCGGGCGCGGGTCAAGCGGGTGCGCACGGTGGATTCCCGCGCCTGCAAAAGCCTTGCAATCTGCTTGACCGAAAAATCCTCATAATAAAACAGGTGAATCACACTGCGGTATTTCTGCGGCAGCTTATACAGCGCAGCGTATAAATCCATCTGCGCCTCGCACTCAAACGCAATGCCCTGCGGCACTTCCGCCGGGGACGGCGCGCGCGCGGTACGCCACAAGTTTTTGCAGCAATTGAGCGTCACGCGAATCAGCCAGGCGCGGCGGTGCTCCTCGCTTTCAAAACGGCGCGGCTTTGCGATATAGCGCAAAAACACCTCCTGAAACACATCGTCCGCGTTCTCCTGCGTCTTCGTCTGCGCAAACGCCAGCCGATAAACCATATCGGCATAACGCCCAATGACATCCTCAACGCAATCGTCTGTACACAACGACTGAACAGCCATCCGGCATCCCTCCTCCCATGTTGAAAAAGCGCTTTCACTAAGAATACCCGCTTGGCGGGGAAAAAGCTACGATGAGGCAAAAAAATATGCGAAAGCAGTGGATGATAGCAGGGCGTGGTAATCTCGGCGCGCCGGAGCATTCTGCCGACAGCGCACCAAGTTCACCTTGTTCTGGCACAATGCGCTAAAAAGGGTTGACAACGGTTATTTCAAGCGTTATAATGTTAAATGGAATGATAATTTTTTAAGAAAATTAATAGTTTTAAAGGTGATTCCGTTGTAGCGTTGATAGTTGGATTCGCCAAAAATGAAGAAGGCCATAAAAAATAGGAGGTGATAGAGATCGGAAAAGTGGCGCAGGAAAGCTGATATATTAGGGGAGGTGGTTGGGCAAAGTTGAAAACTCCGAAAATGTCGAAATCCGCAACTCAGAACAGCGTTTTGAGGTGTCAATATAAAAAAAGAAGTGTTTATTGTGTCAAAAAGAAGAAAGCTCATAACGGTTGCTATAATAACTATCTGCGCTATAGTGCAATTTTCCATAATAAGTCATGCGGCATATCTTGAAAAATATGATGTGACGTTGGGGACTTTGCAGTTGACAAAAGAGTTGGCTCGAGGGGAAAACAATGCAACTCAGCACACACAAATTTCTTTATATAGCTCTTCGAGCGCAAATTATATTTACATTCAAACACAACTTCTTGGCGGAGGTGTAGTCACAAATGGCTGGGCTCAAGTGCCTAGGCGGCCAGATGCAATGTCTACAGACCTAACAGTAGTGGATTATAACCAGTATATTGGGATGAATACACAGCTAAAGACATTGGCATATCAAAAAAATGTTCTGCCCAAAACAGCGAAAGGCCAAATTTGGTTCTAAAATAAAACAGCGGATATACACAGCGGATTTTATATCCGCTGTGTATTCAGTTGTTTTGGTGAAGGTTGTGGTGGAATATGTTTTTGATGTCGCAATTCAAGCTGTTGTTTAAGAGCAAAGAGTTTGCTTTAACACTGGCTGGCATGATTGCCCTTTCGGTTTATGTCTTTCTATCTTTTTGCGCAAGTTTGTATGGTGCAGACGATGTTTTTGTTCTTTCCGCCGACAAAACGTTTATTCTTCGCTCGGAGTCGAACCAATTGTCTGCCATATTACCTTTTCTTCTTCCGTTGGTAATCGTAATTCCCTTTGCGGACTCATATGTAGTTGATAAGCAATACTACATTTTGCCTAGCATTATGTCGCGAACTACAGGGAAAAATTATTTTTTCAGTAAAATGCTCGTTGTTGCGTTATCGGCAGGAACAGTTATATTTATTCCATTTGCAGTCAACATCCTACTGGGTCTTTTAGCCTTTCCCGTGAAAAGCTCGAATTATTCTTTATATGCATTGTCGGGCAATCAATCGATTTATTACACATATTATATGGATAACATTCTGTTTCCTGAAATGTTTGTAAAAAACCCCTATTTATATAATTTTGTGTTTCTCTGCCTTCTAACGGTATTTTGTATGCTGTGCGCCTGCCTGATATATACAATTTCATATTTCATAAAAAACAATCGAATATTATTACTTTCATTGGCGTTCATTGTAAATAATTTCATTGTAATATTCTCAAATGCCATCAATTCGATTGAGTTGTCTCCGTTTGCTTATTTAATACCGCTCAACAATGTTCGGTATAAGCCAATAGGCTTTTTGTTTTTTTTATTTGCGGCTATCATTTTTTTCATTATTTTGTTGTCACCTGCTTGCATCAAAAAGCTGAACGACGTTATAGAGGGTTTGTAAATGTTAAGAATACGCTTGTATCGCGAGAGAATACTATTTTTGGTTGCTGTCAGCGTTTTGTCGTCATTATTACTCACCTTTATTGCAGTACAGGCACTGTTGGATAATCTGTTTCTCAATCAGTTGCAATCATTTTATTTCATGTATGACATGACGGACGCCTTGTCGGTTATTTTACAGATGATTCCATTCACAATATTTATTGTCAGCATGAGCGGAATATTTAAGTTGGGAATAAAAACGGAACTCACATATTACTTCACAAGAGAGCAAAATTTGAAAAAGTGGTTTTTTAAAAAGTTTTTTGTTTTAGTTGTTTTGTCACTATTGACACTTGGTGTCTTTCAAATTGTCGGTATAGTCTTTTTGTATATTTATTCAGGTGAGAGTGCCGAAGCATTGCGAAACACCTTTTTACCTAATTTTTATGTGTTTTTGCTCGCTTGGCTTTTTGTTTTCACATTCAGCCTACTGATAAATATGCTATCGCTTTATGTGCCTGCAAAGGTGCTGTTGCCGTTGTTTGTATTCGCAATCTTTCTCCTCGGATTGCATTATGTGTACGAAAAGACTGCGGGAGTATATGTCTCAATAAATCCGATAACACACTTTTTTTTTAAAAATCATGTTGAGTATTTAGACTATGCTCCGCTTGAAGATGCAACTATTGTTATACCGGGTCTTATGACGTGGCATTCGGTGATGTTTTTTTTGATAATCATAGCAGTTATTACCTTAATTGGATACTGGAAAATAAAAAGAACAGATTTGGGTCTTTTATTGGAGGATTAAGCGTGGCATATATTGAGTTGAATGATTGTTATAAAACAATTAATGGAACCACTATATTAAACAATATAAATCTACATTTTGATGAAAACAAAATAATTGGCTTTGTCGGGAAAAACGGTTCAGGAAAGACGATGTTGTTTAAAATATTATCCGGCTTGGTGAAGCTTAGCAGTGGAGAACTAATCATTAACGGACAGCTTGTGGATAATTCAAAAAGCTTTCCCCAAAAGGTTGGGGTGATGATTGAAAATAATGGTTTATGGCCGAATCTATCTGCGTATGATAATTTAGCTGTTTTATCAACGGCGCGTAAAGGATTGTCCAAGGAAGCTATTTATGATGTGATTTCGAAGGTGGGTTTAGAGCAGGCAGGGAAGAAAACATTTATTAAGTATTCTCTTGGAATGAAACAACGGCTTTTGTTGGCGCAAGCAATTATGGAAAAACCAGATATATTAATCCTTGATGAACCGACAAACGCTCTCGACAAAGAGGGCGTGGCACTTTTTAAAGAAATAATTGAGAAAGAGCGGGACAGAGGGGCAACAGTGCTGATAGCAAGCCATTCTTTAGATGATTTCGATAGCTTTTGTGATGAAACTGTTTTAATGGATGCTGGTAAGGCAACTCTGATACGGAAAGAGTGAAAGAATTTTGTATAGCTTGAAAAGATTATTAGGACTAAAACGTGTATTGACTGTTTTTGTTGCTGCGTTACTTGTGTTTTCTGCGATTGTTGGAGTTTTAACAAGAAACAGCTATACGCAGGCTATTGCCGATGCATACAATAATTCTGATGCATTCTTAGTCCTTCCCCATGAATATTATGGTGACGATATGGAGGACGGTATAATCGCTAATCTTAATAGTGCGGATATAGTGGTCAGAGTTAAAAAAGCAGGAAAAACAATATACGAATATCAATCAATGAAATGCTTACTAAGGGCCGTTGAGGTGTATCATGGGGATATTTCGCCTGGTGATGAATTTCTTTTCTACCAATCCGATTATTTCGCATACCATGCGAATGGGGTTGTTGCCTATTTTAATCATTCGTACTTTAATCCGATAGAATCCGATTGTGAATACATTGTATTTGCAAATAAACGAACTTTTCATCCGGAATATCAGAAAATACTGAGTAATGATGTTTATGTTTTCGCGGATCGAGTTGTCTCTTGGTTTCGTGTGGAATTCAGCAAGCCTGAACCCATTGACGTGATAGACATTTTGGATGGAAAGGTGAAGTATGTTGATATAAGAAACGATGAATTTAACTGTATTTCCTATGAACAAAGAGATTTTATCAATACGATTAAAAAGAAAATAATGGAAACGTTTACTTAAAAGTTGGAAGTCTCGAAATTTTATAGAAACCACTTCGTGAACAATATTTGATTAACTGCGTGTTGTGAGGATTTCTTGCAAAAAAGAACGAAAATAAAAAAGCTGCCTGCCGAAAGCCCTGATTCTTTCGGCAGGTTCTGTATTTTCAGGCACCAAACCCCGCAAAATCCACCCGCCGCGCATCTTGACAAAAGCTGCCAAAAATCGTATCATTATATAATTGTAAATAAAGCAGAAACCAATGCCGAACCAAGGAGGAAAAAACTATGGTACAATGCATTCCGAGCCCCGTACTGCTCAAAAACGGACGGGAGATGTGCGCACTGCAGACGGAGCAGAGCATCGCCGCCGGCAGCGGCACCATCGCCATGGACATTCTGCAAAAGCACAACAGCGCCGCGCCCGGCGAGGGGCTGCGCCTGCGCTTTGACGCGCTCGCCTCGCACGACATCACCTATGTCGGCATCGTCCAGACGGCGCGCGCGAGCGGCCTTGTGCAATTCCCCGTGCCCTATGTGCTCACCAACTGCCACAATTCCCTGTGCGCGGTCGGCGGCACCATCAATGAGGACGACCATCTCTTCGGTCTTTCCGCCGCGCAGAAATACGGCGGCATCTATGTGCCCGCCCACGGCGCGGTAATTCATCAGTATATGCGCGAGGCGCACGCGGCCTGCGGCGGCATGATTCTGGGCAGCGACAGTCACACCCGCTACGGTGCCATTGGTACGCTTTCCATCGGCGAGGGCGGCCCGGAGCTGGTGAAGCAGTTATTGTGCAAAACCTACGACATTCCGCAGCCGGAGGTCGTTGCCATCGTGCTGGAGGGCGAACCGCAGCCCGGTGTCGGCCCGCAGGACGTGGCGCTTGCGCTCATTGGCGCAACCTTCGAGAGCGGCTTTGTGAAAAACGCCGTGCTGGAGTTCGTGGGCAGCGGCATCGCCAATTTGAGCATGGAATACCGCATCGGCATCGACGTGATGACCACCGAAACCACCTGCCTTTCCTCCATCTGGGCAACGGACGAAAAGACGCAGGAATATCTCGAAATCCACGGCAGAGGGCAGGACTACAAGGCGCTTGCCCCGCAGGAGAAGGCCTGCTATCACCGTGCGGTCAAAATCAACCTCTCCGAAATCCGCCCCATGGCGGCGCTGCCCTTCCACCCCAGCAATGTGTATCCCATCGAGCAGCTTTGTACGGACGGCGGCGACATTCTGCGCACCCTAGAGCAGGAAATCGCGGCGGCTGCCATCGAAAAGGGCGGCGAGGAGGCTGTGTATCTGCATCTGACGGATAAGCTTGTGAACGGGCGTATGCAAATCACGCAGGGCATCATTGCGGGCTGCGCGGGCGGCACCTATGAAAACATCTGCGCGGCGGCGGACATCCTGAACGGCGGCAATGTCGGCAGCGGCGCGTTCACCCTGAGCGTCTACCCCGCCAGCCAGCCCGTGACCACAGCGCTGATGCAAAACGGCGTGCTGCCCCGACTCATCGGAAAGGGAGCCGTCATCAAAACCGCCTTCTGCGGCCCCTGCTTCGGCGCGGGGGACGTGCCCGCGAACAACGAATTGAGCATCCGCCATACCACGCGCAACTTCCCCAGCCGTGAGGGCGCAAAGCCCGGCGCGGGGCAGAGCGCGGGCGTT
>JGI994J12354_10003777_pt1 | contig 13949 bp, 10 predicted proteins | sample IntmicLarv3ML3BL_FD_12354 | JGI IMG/M metagenome (IMG submission 12354)
AATTGATTTATTCTCCCGCTATTGTGGGCCCGTGGGGTAGCTTGGTATCCTTGTGGCTTCGGGAGCCATTGACTCCGGTTCAAATCCGGGCGGGCCCACTCATTTTTTGCCGTGTACGCCACAGGTACGATGTCGAATGAGCATTCTTATAACCTAAATCGTCTATGAAGATGGCATGACGGAAAACCCGATCGCTGTCTTCCAAGACGTAAAGGTGCGTTCAATATGGGATGAAGAAGGATCAAGGTGGTTGTATTCCGTTGTTGATATCATTGCGGTAATGACCGGTCAAGAAGATCAGCTGACTGCCAGAAACTATTGGAAGAAGTTAAAACAGAGACTTACTGCAGTTGGTAATGAGTCGGTGACAAAATGTCACCAACTGAAACTGCCTGCTGCCGACGGAAAGAAATATCTGACCGATGTGGCCGATGCCGAATGCGTTCTTGAGCTGATACGTCTGATCCCCAGCAAAAAGGCTGAACGGTTAAAACAGCAGTTTGCCGAGAACGAACAAAACATCATTGATGAACTAAGCAAAGAGAAAGCAAAGGGATTATTTGACAAAGGCATCATAGACAACATAGAGGCCGGTACGGTAAATGGTCTTATGTTCATTCACAAATATCTTTTCAGTGGCCTTTATTCATTCGCCGGGCAGGTACGCAAACAGAACATAAGTAAAGGCGGATTCAAATTTGCCAATGCGCAGTTCTTAAAGGAAAATCTGGGCGAAATAGAAAAAATGTCAGAGTCAACGTTAGAGGATATCATCACAAAATACATTGAAATGAACGTCGCCCACCCGTTCATGGAAGGCAACGGAAGAAGTACCAGGATCTGGCTGGACCTGATGCTGAAAAAGAACATCAGCAGATGTGTGGACTGGCAGAAGATAAACAAGCACGATTATCTCTCGGCAATGGAGAAGAGCGCTGTCGATGCCAACGACATTAAAGAACTTCTCTCCGGTGCATTGACATCCAAGATAGACGACCGTGAGATGTTCATGAAAGGTATCGACCACTCGTACTATTACGAAGAACCGGATGCATGAGCGAATCCTTCGGGAGCCATTGACTCCGGTTCAAATCCGGGCGGGCCCACCTCCACGCAATGCCCAGGTGTGTTTTTCTTAACATCGGTAATTTTCCGCCAGCTTTTTTATCGTTCTCTCATGTGGTCGTTTCGCATTCGATCCTGCGATGTACACATCTGCGCCGGAATATCTCATGGAATTGATCGCTTTTTCCCATCCGTTGAGGTCTTGGATATCATCGAAGAAAAGGTATGTTCCCTGTTCGAATTCCGTCGCAACCATCACTTCTTTCAGCAGCATATCTCCGTCTTTTATGTGCACATTCAAAGGGTCTTCGAAATTCATGTAAACGATATCCTTTTCAGAAATTCCGTTTTCCTTGAGATCGTTCATGAACATCTCCATCAGCGTGGATTTCCCGCATCTCCTCATTCCTGTTATTATTTTCACTAACGGTTCATCTTTAAATCCATTAGCATGTTCAGATAATGATCTCTGCGGACTATCATGTTCGGCACAAAAGGTGATATTCATTTTCAATATTTGACCTGTTCAATTTGTAAAACATATTTTACAATTTGTTATTTTTTCACTGTATTGTAAAATACAGTTTACAATTAAGTTAATTTTATGCATTTGTAAATTGCATTCATTGACATCATAAGAAGCAGAATGAGATGAGAATAAATGTCCATACTGCAGGAGGTTAAGTTGCCACGAGAACCGCAACGACCCTGTGCCAGACTTACCGTGGACAAGAATAGGTCGCATTATGGTATTTGAATTGTATGCAAAACGCCGATACGCAGAAACCAAGCATCGGATCGTTATACAGACGGATCACTGCATTCTGCGATCACTTCTCTTGAGATCCTAGATAACGACGAGAAGCGACAATGTTCCGATCACGATCAGAATGAGTCCTATCAGCATCCTGAATGATATTTTCTCTTTTTGTATGAAATAAGCGAACATGAATGTGAAAACAATGCTCAGTTTGTCTATAGGAACCACAATTCCGACCGGACCGTTCTGAAGTGCATAATAGAAGCACATCCACGACAATCCTGTAGCGATCCCTGAAAGTATGATGAACAGCCAATTGTGTCTTGTCACATCCTTAACGGAATGGCTCGGTCTCTTGACAAAGACCACCAGCCATGCCATCAGCAGTACGAATACGGTTCGTATCGCCGTACCGAGATTCGATTCTATATTCTCTATTCCAATCTTACCGAGTATAGCGGTCATTGCTGCAAATACTGCAGACAGACAGGCGTAAAAGAACCAGCTTTTCCTTGTGGCGTTGGATTCCTTATCATCTGCAGTTCTCTTTGTAGTAAGGTATGTTCCCGCTATCATTACTGTTATTCCGATCACAGTGAATAACGTCATGCTCTCACCGAGAAGCAGGAATGCGAGAATGATCGTCAGAACTGTACTGCTCTTATCTACCGGGGTGACCTTGCTTATATTTCCTATCTGAATGGCTTTGATGTAACAAAGCCACGATGCACCGGTGGCCAGACCGGAAAGCATCAGGAACAGAAAGGTCTTGGAAGAAACATCGGAAATAGTGTTCTGAGAGCCGATAATGAATACAAAGGACCAAATGAAGATCATGACCACAACGGTCCGTAAAGCGGTGGCAAGGTTGGAGTCCACATCCTTTACGCCGATCTTTATCAGCGTTGCTGTAAGGCCCGCAAAGATCGCCGAAGCAAATGCGAACAACAGCCACAGTTCCATGGGATATCATTGATCTGATAATAAAATCATTGTTGCCGTTACTCTGAAATGTATGTGTCTTAATACAATGCTTTTAGGGAGTGACCCTCTGAGCTCAGCGCATCGTATTCCGAGGGCTCCTTCGGATTGGCGGTCATATGCAGCCGCAGCGTAGAAAAAACATCTTTGATAGAGGAATTTTGCAAAGATGAGAGAACAAACCGAACAACGTCAAACCGATCGGTTTGAAAGATGTGTATGCATAGCCCAGATCACCTATCTCAGAATGATATCAACATGTTGTTCCGCAATGCTGTGTTCTGATATGACGTAAGTTTTTACATCGGCATGAACATATCCCCAGCATGGAAAAAGTTCCGCGTACAGGATTGATCAAGACCTTCGTAGGTCACACCGGTCCGGAACTTGCTACGCAGGAAGCATTGTACGGTTTTGTAATGGGCCTGATCTTCATCAATTCTGCTTTGGTCGGACTCATATCTTACGAATCCCCATGGAACCTGGTGATGATGATCGTCGGAATGAATTTCGTGTGGGGTTTCATTGATATGTACATCTTTTACAGAATGGACGTATCAGCACAGAACCGGAACATCGGGATCTTGAATAACGGAGAAAGGACGGTCGAAGAAAGGCGCGGTGAGATATATGATGCGCTGGGAAACACGATATTCGACGTTCTCACGGAAGAGGATAAGATCAAAGCGACGGATCTGGTGTTGAACAGTAACGTAGGAACGAGTACAGAGATGAAAGCAGACAGGAGGGCAATGTTCCTGAGTGCTTTATCATGTTTTCTGATAACGTTCCTTACATCGGTCCCGTTGGTGTTCTGTCTCCTTCTCATAAGCGACCCGACGGATTCGTTGCATACGGCGGTGATCCTTGCTTGCATATGCCTATTCTTCATAGGATACAAACTGGAGCCGTCAAAGAATATGAAGTACAAGGTCAGAACAGGCGCGTCGATCGCTTTGCTTGCTGCGGGTCTGACAATATTTGCAACATTCTTAGGAGGATGATTCGAAACCTATGTATCCATGTATAGTGTTCCTGCGTTCCAATATTCTTAGGGAGTGCGGATGAATGGCGGCAAAAGGTACGATATTGATATTGGTGATGGTTGCTGTATTGGCGTCATCTGCTGCCGTCTACATGATACAGCAGGATCCGTTGGATGACGACGATCCGCCCGCATTGTCCGATCACGATTACACGATACTTTACGTATTGTACGGAGGAACAAATTCCGACCTCAATCCTGAAGGATATGATGCCGGTGATTCACTGCCGTTACACGCTGCCGAAAAGAATGATCAACACTTTTACGCGTGGTACCTGGATCCCGGATTCAAGAATATCTGTCATATGATCTATCCCGACATGAGTGGCAACATAAGGTTATATGCAAGATGGCTGAACAATCTCGAAGGTGTCGGTCTCACATTTGTTTGCAGCGGAGAACAGACAGAATCGTCCATGACATATGAGGCATCAGGAACAGAAACGTTCCGTTATCTCTACTATGACGAAGAGGATAACAGCTACTACATGTACGCTTCCTCTGCAAGAGAGTATAAGTTGGGAGACACGGTCGTATATTCAAGTTTCAGAGAGCGTACATACTGGCTTCCTTGGACCCCTGGAGAGTACGGCGGAGAATTCCCGGTGGATACGCAATTTGGTGAGAAGATATGCGTCAAAGAGACCATACATATCGACGAAAATACCGTTCATGTGGAATATATCGGCGACGGATGGATACCGTATCTCATGACAACATGCACGACCGTATCGCCAACTATGATCTCGGACCTAACGTTCACATTCTCAGAGAAATTCATGTTCGACATTGTTGATGGGTATGAGGTCAAAGTGTACGCGGATGCGGACATAACTGCTTCAGGTTCAGGCTCATATCATCCGGGAGAGACTGTGACCTTGACCGCTTCTGCATCCGGAGGCAGAACGTTTGAAGGTTGGTATGATGATGAAGGAAACTGTTTATCCCATGATAATCCATATTCATTCGAGGCAACCGCCGATGTTACGATATACGCAATGAATACAGATGACCCAGACATGACATTCAATGCGGGGACCCCATACATGCTTACAACTTCCGGTACGTCTGTTCTGTCATTGACCATCTTTGACATTGATACTGGTAACAAGGTACACGGATCATCATTGTCAGAGTATACATTCAACACTCCCGGGAAGTATGTGATATACATCACAGGCACATATCTCGGAGATGATGTATTCAATTTCTATACCATTGCGGTCAACAGCACGACCCATGTTTTCAAATGGGAATTCTCAGGGAAAACATACTCATTCGGTATGAACATAGACAACGACGATCTGCAGTATTACCGAGAGCTCTACACTCCTGGTCAGAGGACGCAGGGCGGATCCGAAGATCATAATCTTTCTTTCATCGTGGTCGATGAGTACATAATAGAATTAGCAACATTCCTCAGGAACAAAGCGTTAATTGAAGGCATGACAAATCTTCAGACAGCGAATTTCATTCTTGCCTTCACACAATACATCGAATATCAGATCGATGATGAATACATGGGATACAGTGAGTATTGGAAGTTCCCTCTGGAGACGTTGTTCGACGCAGGCGGTGATTGCGAGGATACGACGATCCTGTTCTGCGCTATCGCATCTGCGATGGGTTACAAAACTGCATTGTTCCTTCTCCCTGACCATATGGCAGGGGGTGTTGTCGCGGACGTTGGATCAGGATACGGATTCATGACAGAGGAAGGTGGCGACGCCTATTATTTCTCTGAGACCACAGGCATAGGTTGGCAAGTGGGAATGAACCCCAATGAGTCTGAATACAATGAAAGTACCGTTGTGATCTATCTCGTGCCTGTGAAAGGCACTATATGAACGAGTTATTCTCCGATCCTTTTCTTCAGTTGCGCCGGATCGTCCTTCATCATCTCTTTGTAGTAACGTTCCGCTGTCTTTTCATCAGCGAGAGGACCTTCTTTATAGATACAGTATAACACGAATTTCGCATCGAACTTGTGTTTTGCTGCGGACTTATACCATTTTATTGATTCTTCCATGTTCACCGGGATCTCTAAACCATCTTCGTAAAGTCTCCCCAGTCTCATGGCAGCATCCTTGGATCCTTTCTGATGTGCCTTCTTGTACAGTTCGATCGCGGCCTCTGCGTTCTTCTCTGTACCTTGACCGGAAAGATAGAGTTCCGCAAGGTGTTCCATCGCAAATGCGTTGCCGTTATCTGCCGACTCCTTCATCCATTTGAATGCAAGTTCCTTATTCTTCGGCGTCAGTCTTCCGCGTTCATGCATCAATCCCAATTCGAACTGAGCATTCTGATTTCCGTTGAGCGCGGAGCGTTCCATCCACAGGAATGATAACGTATCATCAGCGTCAGGGTGGTTGCGGTCGCTGTACGCTTTCGCTAACAGGAACTGTGATGCCGCATGTCCGTTCTCAGCCGCCTGCGATAACCAGTATATCGCACCTTTGCGGTGTTTGTCCACTCCGAGGCCTCTGAGATATCTTTTTCCCAGTGATGCCTGCGCTGCTACGTTCCCTGATTCGGCAGCGATGCCGATTATCGTCAAACGGTCCTTTGTGATGTTGTCGTTGGCGGCAGGGGATGCGAATATCTTCTTCGCGTCGAACAATCCCAGCTGAGCAGCGCTCATGTATCTGAACGCGGCCAATTCGAGATCCTGGAAAACATCTACGAACTCGTATCTCTTTCCCAATTCGAAATCTTCCTTCGCCTCGGGAACATCGTTCTCTTCGATCTCATTCAATTTCGTTATCAATATCTCATTCAATTTCTTGAAACGCGGTATTGGTTTCTCTATGTATCCAGGAAGCGTCTTGTCATCAAAGTCACGGTTCCTGTTCACTTCGTATTTTGCATCCTCTGATGTCACTTTTGCATCAGGATCGATGACAACATCATCTATCTTCGTGTTGTCTTCAGAAGCCATCTTCTGCACCATGGTCAGCGATGCGATCGCACTCTCCAATGCATCGGTTATCCTGAATTCCATTCCGAACTTCTTCGCCATGGAAAGGATGTCAGAGTTCTCGCGGTAGCGTTTCATGAACATCTTCTTCGTATCATATACAGTGATGTCAGGGAACTTGAGCCTGCTGCGCTCACACTTCAGGAAGAGGAACACAAGATCGTCCAATGCAGAATGAGCCAGAACTGTGTTATCAGCATTGGTCAGAATGCCGAAAATGTCATCATGGACATCAGCGAACTTCATGATGTCGCCGGCATGATCACCTGAGTTAATGGTGATATTGAGTGCCTTCTTCTCAGTAATGCTGCCTTGATCGTCCATTACAGCATATCCGAACGAGAACACGTCAGATCTGCTGTGTTTGTTGACCGTACACCCGATATCGAACGCTAAATACCTCATGTGATCCTCCCAATGAACGCATGCATCCGATAAAATGATTGCTGATTCACTTCTTCTCTGCATGCGTTCGTGCCTGTAAAATAAAATCAAAGGAAAATGTTTTTTGGAAGTGGTTTATTCTTCTGCGACGATCTCTTCAGATCCCGCTTCCTCTTGGACGTGTTTCTTCTTGTGCATGAACTTCGGACCCTTCCAATTCCAGTCGCCAAGTAAATGCATAACAGCAGGAACGATATAGGTACGAACGATCAAGGCATCAACCATGATCGCGAATCCCAGTGCGAACCCGAACTCCTGGAGCATCGGCGATGACGAGAACGTTAACGTAAAGAACGTTCCTGACATGATCAGTCCGCATATGGTGATGACCGCACCTGATTTCTGGATCGCATGAGTGATAGCTTCGTCGTTGGTCATTCCCTTTGTGACGTTCTCTTTGATACGTGTGGTCAGCAGGATATCATAATCCATTCCCAGCCCGAGACATATCACCAACAGAACGATCGGGATGATCCATAATACCGGGATGTCTAATAACCATCCGAACAGTATGTGCGTCATACCGACGGTCCATGCTATGCTCATCAATATCGTGAGTATTGCACGTAACGGAGTCAGATATGACTTCATGACGAAGAACAGCAGAAGGAATATCAGAATGATGACTCCCAGCTCGATCCACATGAATTCCTGGTTCACGAGCACGGATATGTCGTACATGACGGCAGTGGTTCCTGTGACCCAATAATCCACAACGAACGCTGTTCCGAAGACCGTGACCGCAGCATCCATGAATGCGCGGATATCGTCTATCGTTGCCATGGAAAGATTCGACAAAGGTTCGTCTTCCATGATGACGGTCATTTTGACATATTTACCGTCCTCTGATATAAGGCCTGATGTGTACGCTGTGTAAAAATAAGCATTCTCAAGGTCTACCAGAGGTGCTCCGGGGTTCATGTCCATGATCATCTGGGCCTGTGTGCATATCTGTCTCGCAATGAGATTGAGGGTTGCAGGCGGTACAGTGATGCCCATCGGGGTCGTCACTGAATCAATGAACGCTGCCATGTCCGCAGGGGTCATGCCAGAGGTGGTGAAATACAGAGTATATGCTCCGTCCAACAGGAAGAACAGGCCTAATGATTCAACGGCCATTATATTGTCCATCTCCATCAGATCCAATTCCATCAGGGCCATTTCGGGGGCATAGATCGGCATCGCCGCTGTCCACGTCAGTGTTTGTGCTGAAGTATCTATCACTGCAACAGGCGTATCCAACTCCATTACAACGTATGTGGGCATGAGAACACCGCCGCCGAGTTCATCGACGACTATGTTCATTCCGTCCTTTGCCTCTCCAGGGGGCATTGTAGCGATCATGTCAAATGATGTCTCTTCGGTCATCATTATGTAGGTTAAAGGGACAGTCACGAGCACTGCTGCAAGGACTATCGGTTTTGCGTATTTTATCGCGTGTCTCGCAGAACCTTCAAAGTATTTGGCACCGCGTCTCGACCAGTTTCCGTACCAGCCGTTCATTGCTTTGCTTCCTTCGGTATATGTTTCCACGGTCGAAGGGGCGAATATCCTGTCACCGATAAGCCTGATGACAGATGGCATCAGGGTGAGCGCTGCAAGCAGTGCTACAATGATGCCCAAAGCGAGCACGATACCCATCGTGCTGATCATCGAGAATGAACAGAATGACATCACACCGAATCCGATTATGACGGAAAGTCCGGATGTGCTTATTGATTCGCCTGCCCATTTGACGGATTCGCGTAAGGCCTGTTCCTGATCCTTTCCGCCCTTCCTCTCTTCTCTGTATCTTGCAAGCATGAAGATACAGTAGTCGCAGCCCGCCCCCAGCATGGAGACGAGCATGATTATCGGCGAGATGTAGAATATATCCATTATTCCGCCGAGGAAGAATATGAGCATTGTCATGATGCCGTATGCGGTACCTACTGCAAGAGGCGGTGCCGCCGCTGCTGCAAACGAACGGAAGAACAATCCTATAAGTATCAGGATCAGAAGTATTGAGATCGGGTCGATCTTTTCCATGTCCTTCATTGCGCCTGCTTCTGTGTCGTAGCTGATAGCATCCGAACCTGTCACATATGTGGTCGGCGTCATTGATACGGCGTCTTTGGTGTTCTTAATGATGTCTCTGATGACCGGTACCTGATCGGTCGTCACGATGTCATCGTTAAGGAATGATACTGAATATATCGATAAACCGTCTGCCGTGAACGGTAATACCATATTCAGTTTCGCATCAGTCCCGTATTGTGCGTTCACTGCGGTCTGCAGCGCACCGAAGAACGTTAATGATTCGGGTTCAGTATAATCTCCAAATTCTACGGCGATAATGGTCCCCATACCGGAGGCCTGACTTTGGTAGAATTCATCGGATATGATGTTCATCCCGATTATCGCTTCCGAATCTCCGCTCTCCATCTGCGTCATGTCATACTGCAGACTGCTCTCGTTCGTCATGATAACGCCGACAGAACCGAGAAGAACGAGGATCCATACGGCAACGATGGCCTTGGGATGTTTTATGATCACATCTGCTAGCTTGTTGAACATAAGTTTCACTCTCTTTTTCCTGTGATTCTATGGAGATATATATTATTTGTCTGAATGTTGATGACTCAACATATCGCATGCGCCATGTTTATTACTGTTCCGCACTTTACCCGATGCAGGGAAAGAAAATGGCAGATGAAAGGATCGCAAAAGCACAGGAGCATTTCGCAAAACTCCTGAAGGGACAGCTTGAACGTATCGAGAGAATGAAAAAAGCAGGAGATTGGACGAACTACTCCAAACTGGACAAGATGATCATCGGCGTCTGCGGCGGAGACGGCATCGGACCGTACATCTGTGCGTCTGCTCAGAGGGTCATGGAGTTCTTACTCGCAGATAAGATCAAGTCCGGAAAAGTAGAGATAAGGATCATCGACGGACTGACGATAGAAAGACGTGCCGAGGTCATGAAGGCCATTCCGGAGGATACGCTTGCGGAACTGAAGAAATGCCACCTCATTTTGAAAGGACCTACCACAACACCAAAGAAAGGTGACGAGTGGCCTAACATCGAATCAGCAAACGTAGCAATGCGCAAAGAACTCGATCTGTTCGCTAATGTCAGACCTGTGAAGGTCCCCGAATTAGGGATCGATTGGATGTTCTTCAGAGAGAACACCGAAGGAAGTTATGCTTTAGGAAGCGACGGTCTGAATGTTGACGATGACCTTGCGTTAGATTTCTGTGTTGCGACGACACAGGGAACAGAAAGGATCATAAGGCTCGGGTTCGAACATGCGAAGAAGACCGGTTCCAATTACGTCTCACTCGTTACTAAAGCGAATGTCGTGAAAACAACAGACGGAAAGTTCCTGAGTCTCGCAGAGAAGATATCAAAGGAATACCCCGGCGTGAAATGGGACGATTGGTTCATTGATATCATGACCGCAAAGCTCATCGACCCGTACAGAAGAAGCGACTTCAGGGTGATGGTGCTGCCGAACCTTTACGGCGACATCCTGACCGACGAAGCGGCACAGATACAAGGCGGCGTCGGAACTGCGGGAAGCGCCAACATCGGAAAACAGTACGCAATGTTCGAAGCCATACACGGTTCAGCTCCCCGCATGGTCACGGAAGGACGTGCTCAGTATGCCGATCCGTCAAGTATGATCAAGGCTGTCGCAATGATGATGGACCACATCGGGGAAACGGAGAAAGCAAAGAAACTGGAAATGGCGTTGGATATCTGTTGTCAATTCGAAAAGAAAAAGGTGATGACAGGAAGGCCCAACGGCGCTACCGGTGACGAATTCTCAGACTACGTGATGGAGACCATTCAACGCAAGGATCTTGAGAAGGCTTGGAACGACTACATAGAGAAGGCAAAAGCAAGCAAATGATTGTACAATAAACCACTTATTTTCCCATCTTTTTTAGCGATAACATCAGTTAAAGAACATTTTTTGGTATTAAATATAGATGAGTTAATTTTTCATTATTTTCTCAATTTGTATGTTTTTGTATTATTTTTACCAAAAAAAGCACCTTTTATGCACATCGGATTGTGGATGTGTAAACAACAACTATTAAATACAAGATATATGGCACAGAAAATAAACCTATGTTAATAAATCAAAAAATATGTGAAAATGATACATTTTCATGTAAATTAAAGTTAAATTGAATATTTTTTCCATTTTTAACGGGGATTAAGTGGATGGCGCATCCAACCATAATATTGATATATAACCCCCGTTAAGCATGAGGGCTCCCAAGGTCATCGCTTGCGTGGTGATCGAAGGAGAGAGAAAATTGTCTAAAGACGCAATATTAGCCAAATTGAGCGAGGCAGTCGTCAACGGTAAACCCGATCTGGCGAAAGCCGGTGCAGAAGAAGCCCTGAAAGCAGGTGTCAATGCATTGGAAGCTATCAACGAAGGTCTTGTGAAAGGAATGTCCATTGTCGGTGACAAATACGCCGCACACCAGGTATACCTTCCCCAGGTCCTGATGTCTGCGCACACCATGTATGCAGGACTTGACCTTCTTCTGCCGGCCATCCCGAAGTCGGATGCGAACGTAAAGAAGAAATGCGCAGTTGCAGTCGTTGAGGGAGATGTTCACGATATCGGAAAGAATATCGTTAAGACGATGATGACCGCAGGCGGATTCGATGTTGTCGACCTGGGAAAGGATGTTGCAATCTCCACGATCGTCGAGACAGCAGAGAAAGAGAAGCTCGACGTTGTCGCAATGAGCACTCTTATGACTCCGACAATGGACGGAATGAAAGAGGCTATTGACGGATTGAAAGAGTCCGGATACAGAGCAAAAGTGAAGATCACGATCGGCGGACCTCCGACCTCACCGTCCTTCGCACAGGAAATAGGCGCAGACCACAGGGACAACAACGCCCAGGACTGCGTAGCATGGCTGAAGGGAGTGTTCTGAAATGGCTGACACAATGAACCACCTTGAGAGAGGCATGGCTTCATTGGGTAACCAGCCTGTTGACAGGCTCCTCACATATCCCCTTGCAATGGGCGTATGCAGGAGACTCATCAACGGAACCGGTATCACATACAAAGAGTGGGTCAGCGATCCGAAACTTTTCGCAGCAGCGTTCATCGAAGGCCAGAAACACTTCGACTTCGACTTTGCGATCGGTCTCATGGACCTTTCCGTTATGGCAGGCGACCTCGGCGCACACGTGAGGATGGACAACGAGAACACACCGTTCGTTGACAACCACATCGTCCACGGTCCGGAAGATTACGAAAAATTCCAGGTTCCCGACATAAAGAAGGGAAGGTGCGGCGTTCTGTTGGAAGGAACAAAGATGTTCACCGACAAACTGAAGAGCGAAGTGATCTGCGCAGGTTTCATTGAAGGACCTCTGCTTGCACTCTCACAGAGCGCAGGTGCAGAGAGGTTGTTCATGGACATGTTCACGAACCCGTCCGCAGTCCACAAGGCAATGGAAACGATGACCGAATTCGATTCTCAGCTCGTAGAAGGTTTCGCAAAGACTGGTGTTGCAGGACTCACATGGGACTACCTGTGGGCTAACTATTCTTGCCTCGGTGACAAAGAGTACGCTGAATTCGAAAAATCATACGCGATGAAGCTGAACAAACAGGTCGTTGACGCTGGTATGGCAGTTTGTATCCACAACTGTGCAGATATGCCTCACCTGCAGACACAGGTCCATGACTACAAGACTGCGATCTACTCGATGGCATACTACCCGCTCATACCGGAATCCCCATCTGCAGCGAAGGTCATCGAAGACGGATACGCAGACAACTGTATCATCGGCGGAAACATCGACCCGCAGATGTTCATCAGAGCAACGACGGAAAAGATCACGAAAGTGACGTCGGATCTCGTTTCTGAAGTCAAGACGGCACTCTGCAAACGCGGCCTGAACTCCAAATACTGTATCGCATCCGGATGCGAAGTGCCCCCGGACCTCGTTACAAAGATGGAGAACATCGCTGCCGTCGTGAACACAGTCAAGAAAGAAGGCGCACCCGCGAAATCCTTCTAAACCCATTCACCGCCTCACGGCGGTTTCTTTTTTTCTAACAAAGCGGCGATCCTGCCATTATGTAATATAACGGTGTTATATGGTTTTTCGCCGTATTAATGTGTTTGAATCGATTTTTTATTATCGCATATTGCTATGTATCCTTTGTTTCATCGATATGGAAAAAGTGTTCCATACTCTTTATTCAACGCGGATAAGTTTGTAAGAACAATTATATACTACTGGTTCGCAACACCATTTTAACGCATGTTAATTTGTTACAAAATTGCATCAAATACCCTGTTAACGCTAGTTTATTTGTAAAAAACAGTTGTTTTTTCCTTATTTTTCGCAAAATATGTATGGATGCGGCATCCATCCATAATAGACCTATATAACCACTAAAATGTATCTATCGTTAAGATTCCTACCCAGGAGTCGAGGAGAGAGAAATTTGGCTAAAGACGCAATACTCAACAAATTGAGCGAAGCCGTCGTCAACGGTAAACCCGATCTGGCGAAGGCAGCAGCTAACGAAGCGGTTGCAGCAAAGCTCAACGCACTCGAGGCAATAAACGAAGGCCTTGTGAAAGGAATGTCCATTGTCGGTGACAAGTACGCCGCACACCAGGTATACCTTCCCCAGGTA
>JGI994J12354_10003778_pt1 | contig 13947 bp, 12 predicted proteins | sample IntmicLarv3ML3BL_FD_12354 | JGI IMG/M metagenome (IMG submission 12354)
CCCGCCCCCCACCCAATCCCCCACAGGAGGCACGCTATGAACCACATCGATCGCGCGTACAAAAACGCAAAAATCGTGCCCATCAACAGCGCGTCGCGCATCGTGCTGATGAGCGATTGCCACCGCGGTTACGGCGGCTGGGCCGACAGCTTCGCCGTGAACCAAACCACTTGCTTCGCCGCGTTGCGCCACTACGAGCGCAACGGTTTTTCGTACATCGAGCTCGGCGATGGCGACGAGCTGTGGGAAAATCGCCGCTTCTCCGAAATCTCCGCCGTCCACAGCCACGTTTTCTGGCTACTCTCGCAGCTGTACGCCGACGGCCGCCTCTACATGCTCTACGGCAACCACGACATAGACAAACACCGCAAGCCACGTCTGATGGATACGTACTGCAACACGGCTGACAGTTGCACGCGCCCGCTTTTCCCCGGCATGCCCGTGTACGAGAGCCTGATTCTGCGCAGCACGGACGGCTTCGGCGATATTTTTCTGCTGCACGGTCACCAAGCCGACTTCCTAAACGACCGCCTGTGGCGGCTGGCGCGTTTCTTTGTGCGCTATTTCTGGCGACCGCTTCAAATCATCGGCATGAAGGCTCCGACGAACGGCGTAATCACCACTAAGCGCCACCTGAACGCCGAAAACCTCCTCAACAACTGGGCGAGCCGCAACCGCACGCTCACCGTCACCGGTCACACGCACCGCCCGATGCTGCCCGAGCCCGGCGCGTCGCTCTATCTCAACGACGGCAGCTGTGTCCACCCGCGCTGTATTACCGCGATTGAAATCAGCGGCGGCACCGTCGCGCTCGTCAAGTGGAGCCACAAAACGCGCTCGGACGGCACGCTTTACGTCGGCCGCGACCTGCTCAGCGGACCCTATCGCGTCGCCGACTACTACCGTGAATCGCGCATCAACGCATCGAATTCGCCGAATACATTGACTACGACCTATTAGGTGTGGTACAATGGTCGCTATGCACCATCGCACCGCGCATCCTGTCCGCCGTTCTGCGAATGCGGCGTTCCCTACAGGTGCTGTTCACAGATTTCCCAAAATACTTGTACAACAGAGGTGACCTATGGATAAAATTTTAGAGTTGCTGCGTCACGTTCAGGACGGCAGTATTTCCCCCGACGAGGCTCTGCTGAGCCTGAAAAAAGAGCCGTTTGAAGACCTCGGCTACGTCAACATCGACCACCACCGTGAGCTTCGCCACGGCATTCCTGAGGTCATCTTCGGTCTCGGCAAAAGCGCCGAACAGATTATCGGCATCGTCAACGCAATGCGCGACAACGGCTATGCGTTCATTCTCATCACGCGGCTCGACGCCGAAAAAGCCAATGCCGTCAACGCCGCCGTGCCGATTGACTACGACCCAATCTCGCAAATCGGCATCTACGGCACGCTCGCCGAACCGAGCACCGCGGGCGTTATCGCCGTCTGCTGCGCCGGAACGAGTGACGTTCCCGTCGCTGAGGAGGCCGCAAAAACGGCCGAGGCTCTCGGCAACCGCGTCGTGCGAATCTACGACGTCGGCGTGGCGGGAATGCACCGCCTGCTCTCAAAGCTCGACACGATTATGACGGCGCGCGTCATCGTCGCGTGCGCCGGAATGGAGGGCGCGCTCGCAACGGTGCTCGGCGGGCTCGTCTCCGCGCCCGTAATCGCGGTGCCGACGAGCATCGGATACGGCGCGAATTTCCAAGGGCTGTCGGCACTGCTGTCGATGCTCAATTCCTGCGCCGGCAACGTCAGCGTCGTCAACATCGACAACGGCTTCGGCGCGGGGTATCTCGCTAGCCTAATAAATCGAATTGGAGAGAAATAACGTAAATGTTAAAGCTAATCGGAAAAACCGTCTATCTCTCCGTTTTAGAGCGCGAGGACTGCCGAAAGCTATGGTCGGACTTTGAGTATAATTTCGCACAGCGCACCGAGCCGCTGCGCGTCGGTCACTCTGTCGAAGGTGCTGAGTCGTGGTTTGACGAAATTCAAAAAAATCAGAACGACACGTTTCTGCGGCTTGGTATATTTTTAACCGATGGTACCGTAATCGGCGATATTGCCTTGCAGGACATAGACTGGCGCAACCGTTCATGTACGCTCGGCTACGGCATACAAAAGCTCGAATACCATAATCGCGGCTTCATGACCGACGCAGCGACGGTTATGCTGGAGCATGCATTTACGCAGCTCATGCTTGAGCGTATTTCCGCGACGACACTCGCGCATAACCACGGCTCACGCCACGTCCTCGAAAAGTGCGGCTTCACGCACGAGGGAACAGAGCGCGCAGCAGAATGTTTTGACGGGAAGCGACACGACCGTTTGATTTTCGGTCTGTTGCGCGACGAATACAACATAAGGGAGAAATCACATGCCTAAAAATGTACTAATCCTCGCTGGGAGCCCGCGACGCGGCGGCAACTCGGACATGCTCTGCGACGAGTTCCTGCGCGGAGCGCAGGACGCGGGCAACGCGGTCGAAAAAATCTTCATCACCGACAAGAAAATCGGCTTTTGCACCGCCTGCGCAGTCTGCTACGCGCAACAAAAGCCGTGCGTGCAGGACGACGACATGGTGGAAATCATAGACAAAATGCTTACCGCCGACGTGATTGTCATGTCCACGCCCGTGTATTTCTACGCGCTCAGCGGCCAGCTCAAAACGCTCATCGACCGCACCATCGGGCGGTGTCTTGAGCTGCGCGGCAAAGAATGGCACTTTATCATCGCCGCACACGCCAACAACGCCGCAACGGTGGAGCGCGTGATGGAGCCGTTTCGCGGCTTCCTAGCCTGTCTGCCCGAATCAAAGGAATGCGGCATAATCTTCGGCGGCGGCGTTTTCGGCGCGGGCGATATTGCGGACAAGCCCGCGATGGCTGAGGCGTACGACGCGGGTGCAAAGGTGTGAGCCTAGCTTTTCGACAAGCAAGCATCGCGGACTTCGCCGCTATAAATGCACTTTTTTGTGAGCTTGACACGGACGCAATAACCTCACAACCGCATCACTTTCGGCGCGCCGAACGAAAGCGCGAGTACTTAGACGACCTTATCAGCGATGAGAAATCCGATTTTTTATTGGCGGTGCTTGACGGCGAAGTCGTCGGATTTTCGTTGCTGTTTTCAAAAGAAACGAAAGACCTAAGCCTCTTAGTTCCCTGCAAATACGCATATATTCAGGATTTCGTTGTAAAAAGCACTCACAGAAACCTCGGCATCGGCTCTCGGCTAATGGACGCATCGAAATCATGGGCAAAGGTGCGCGGCGCGGAGTACCTGCGGCTCTCGGTTTTGCCGGATAACGTAAATGCGCAACGCTTTTACTCGCGCCATGGGCTGACGCGGCAAATGATAAGCATGGAATGCCCCATATAATCTCCAAACGGAGGACACCACATTGAAGCTACACCTCGAACTGAACATGGGCGCGGCGGGCGACATGCTCATGGCCGCGCTGTACGAGTTGCTGCCGCACCCGCAAGCCTTCACCGACAAAATGCGGCACCTCGACCTGCCCGGAATCACCATCGACGCGGAGAAAACGGAGAAATGCGGCATTCGCGGCACGCACATGCGCGTTCGCGTGCGCGGCGTGGACGAGCTCTCGCGCGACGTGGAGCCGCATTCCCACAGCATCGAACGCCACGGCGAGCCGCACAACCATTCGCACCTCGCGCCCGTGCAGCACGTCAATAAAGCACTCGGCTACCACGCAATTCTCGACACAATCGCGACGTTGAACATCTCCGAAAAGGCAAAACGCGACGCACGCGCCGTGTACGAGCTCCTCGCCGACGCGGAGAGCGAGGTTCACAACACCGCGATAGAGCATCTGCACTTCCACGAGGTCGGCACGCTCGACGCGCTCGCCGATATCGTCGGCGTTTGCGTGCTCATCGACCTGCTCGGCATAGATGAAATCACCGCATCGCCCGTCCACGTCGGCAGCGGAAACGTCAAGTGCGCCCACGGGATTCTGCCCGTTCCGACACCCGCGACGGCGTTGCTTCTGCGCGGTATTCCCACGTACGGCGGCAAAATCAAGGGCGAGCTTTGCACCCCGACAGGCGCGGCACTTCTGCGCCACTTCGTCACACGTTTCGGCGACACGCCGACAATGCGCGTCAAAAAAATCGGCTACGGAATGGGCACGAAAGACTTCGACGCCGCCAACTGCGTTCGCGCGTTCCTCCACAGGGACGCACCCGACGAGCAAACGGACGAAATCGTTGAAATGCGTTGCAACTTAGACGACATGACGGCCGAGGCCATCGGCTTTGCGTGCGAGCAACTGCTCGCCGACGGCGCGCTCGACGTGTTCACAAGCGCAATCCAGATGAAAAAATCGCGTCCCGCGACGCTCCTCACGGTGCTGTGCAAACCCGTCGACGAGGAACGCCTGACGCGCGAAATCTTCCGCCACACCACGACGCTCGGAGTGCGCAAAACGACGCAACGCCGCGCAATTCTCACGCGCAAAACCGAGGAACGCGCCACGCGCTACGGCAAGCTGCGCGTCAAAATCGCCGAGGGCTACGGAGTTCGCCGCGAGAAAGCGGAATTTGACGACCTCGCGCGTCTCGCTCGCGAAAAAAACGTGCCGCTCAACGAGGTGACTCTTGAACGGTAGCTTCTTGCGTCGCGTTTGCACTCGCGCGCGCAAAATTTCCCGAACGAGAAAGGGCGTGGCATAGCCGTGAAAATCCTCTGCTTTTCCGATTCGCACGGACGCGTGCTGTCGATGTACGAGGCCGTTCAAGCCGAGCAGCCCGACGTCATTCTGCACGCCGGCGACTCCGAGGACTCGTTTGAAACGCTCGAAGAATTGCTGCAAAAGGAGCAACCACACATTGAGTGCCGCGGGGTGCTCGGCAACTGCGACCGCGACCAAAACCTCGCTTCGCGAGGTCTGCATCAGCGCACCCACACGGAACTGTTGACCGTCAGCGACAAGCGCGTTTTACTGCTGCACAGCCACCAATTTCCCGAGCTGCGTATGCGCGGCGACTACAGCAAAGCGCTCGCATTCGCGCGGGAACGCCGCGCCGACATGCTCGTTTTCGGGCACACGCATCGGCAGGAGCGGCTCGACCTCGACGGCGTGGTTTTCGTCAACCCCGGCGCGACGCAGTGGGGCGACTACGCCGTAATCGACATCTCCGACAGCGGTGAAATCTCCGTACGTTTGGTGCAGGGGTAGCTGCGCACCGCACAGCAACATTTTCTCGCTATAACCGCAAAACCGACAACCACAACACAACGCTTCACGTTGTGTTGTGGTTGTTCGCACTTTTCGCCAACTTTGCCCGTTTATATTGTCGTAAATTTCGTGGTGTTCGACGTTCAACAATCGCCGTTTTTGCAATTTTCAATCGTTATAGCCGAAACCTTAATTACATCGCCAACGTGCCGTTCTCGCTCTCCACGAGGATAATCACGCGCTCCTCGCGCCCCGTTTCGGCGTTGACGTAGACGATATAGTGCCGCCCGTCCTCCGCCTCACACTTAAATTCGCGCACGAAAACCTCGTTGCGTCCGTCCGTCGGGATGACGGCAAGCCCCGCCGAGAGCACCTTTAATCGCGGTGAAACCTTCGCTCGTGCGTCCTCCTCGCTGACGCTCGGCTCCGGCAACTCGCGCTCGTGATGGTGCATTACATAGCCCTGCGCCTCGTAGCCCGTCACGTCGCCCGTGTCGCGCGCGACCTCAACCTTAATCAAATCCGTGTAGCACACGACGCCGTCCTGCTCGTACGCGTAATTGACCGTCACCGTGCCACCGGTGGACATGCGATACGTCTCCGTGAGGTTCTCAATGCCGTGATCGTCGAGGAACTTCCGCGCGATTTCCGCCGCCTCGCCGAGCGTTATCGCGTGCTCGCCCGTCTCGTGTGACGAGTAGAAATTCACAATCTCGCCGCCCTGTTTCGACACCTCAACGCTTGAGGTGCCGCCGTACTGCGGCAGGCTGAATATGAAAACCGGCAGATTTCCCGTGCGCTCGCCGTCAAATTCAAGACCGCTGAGACCCACGAATTCCTCCGCGATTTTCTGCGCCTCGTCCTGCGAAATCTCGTCGCGCCCCTCAAGAAACAGCGGCTTCATTCCGTCGATGTGCGACGAAAACGGCCCGTCATAAATCAGCGACGGCATTTCAGGGAACTCGTTTTGCGCGACGCTCATGCGCTCCGAAAATGTGCCCGACGCTACCTCGTTGACGTTTGCCACCTCTGCGCCGCTGCGCGACGCGCGAGCTTTCACGTTGTTGAGCTCCGCGAGCGTCAGCGTTCCGCCGTTCAGCTCCGCCATCAACTCCGTCAGATTGCCCGACAGCACGCTCGCCGCGTCCGAGAGCTGCTGCAAATTCGCCATTTCCTCGTCCGTCACGAGCTCACCGCCCGCCGTTTTCTTCGACAGCGTGAATGCATAGTCGCCCACGGTCGCAATGAATTTCGCCGTTGCGGCGAAGCCCTCGTCCTGCTGCGGCAGCTCGCCGAGCGCTTGACGCGCAGCCATGCTCGCGCCGTAAACGCCCATAAACGCCTGCGTCTCCATCTCTGCCGAGCCGGAGTACACGCACTTTTGCAGCGCGGAATCGAGCACCGCGACCTCCGCGACGACCTCGCTGAACGCGTGACGGTACGTGTTGACGACCTGATGCCGATAAAACTCCGCCGTTCGGTGATTCCTGTACACAAACCCGCCCATCACCGCCAGCGCGGCGACAGAAAAGCTCGTTAATGCAATCGTTGCCCTTTTCATATCGTTGTTTTTCCTTTCCGATGTTCCTGTGCGCGGTGCAAAAAACTCCCTCTCGCGGAAACCACAGTTTTCTGTAGGATTACCGCAAGAGGGAGTTTTATTCAGTTTTCGTCCGCGGGCTGCCCGCTTAGTCGACGAACACGAGCGAATTGAGCATGCGGTACAGATACTCGCCCTGCTCCGCCGTCTTGTAGCCCGTAACTACGGCGAAGAATCCGCCCTCGACCTTGACGAGCCACGCGTCCACGCTACGCGTCGCGCCCTGCGCCGAGATACCCTGCGACGCTACATTGCTCGCCGATACGTTCACCGCGCCGTTGAACTGCGTGTCCTCCGCGTCGCTCAGATAATTATCGAGGAACGACAGCTTTTGCATCTCCAAGTCGCCCGTCAGGAACACGATTTCAATGAAAACCTCGCGCGAATCGTCGTCTCTGGCGAAGAACAGTGCGCCCTCCTCCGTCTCCTCGTGGACGTACAGCACCGTGTCTACCGTCAGCGTCAGCGTCTCGCGCGCATACGGCGCCATTACGGTGAAGCTCTCGCCCTCAATCGGCGGCAGTGTCGGCTCCGTCGGTTCATCGGGCGGCATCGTCACGTCAATCGGCGGCGTCGGGTCGTCGTTCTGCATCGTATCGGTCGCCGTCGGCGGCGCTTCCGTCACGCGTGGCGCGTCGGGGTCGGACACCGCGCTCTTTATGGTCATCACGGCGATGAACAATATCGCTGCCGCGATAAGTGCCGTCACTGCAAGATTAAACTTTCTCATTTTTTGCCGTTCCTTTCCTTGTTCGGGGCTTATTCCCGAAATTCCGTCCATAGCCTGCGACGGAAAAAGCCAAACCGCGTTGAAGGCCTTAGCCCTCAAACCTCATCTCAAAACTTCCGCACTCACAGCGCCGCAAGCCGCGCAATCGATGCGTCGATTCGCCGCAACGATTCCTCCTTGCCCAGCACTGCGCACAGTTCGGATGCGCCGCCCGGGGTCACGGTTTTTCCACTGATTGCAATGCGTAACGGGTACATCACAAGTGCGTTTTTCGCCTCCCGCGCCGCCGCGAGCGTCTCGCAAACGGCAGTCACGCCGTCGCGCGACCACGGCTCCAAGTCCGCCAACAGCGGACGCAGCAAGCTAAGCACGTCTAGCGAGATTGCCTCGTCCGTTTTCGATTTCTTATGAATGAACAGCTCCGTTGAAAACTCCGGCAGCGCGTCGATGAAGTCGAGTTTCTCCGGAATCTCTCCGAGCACCTCGCACCGCGCTTGAATCAGCTCCGCAAGTTCGGCGATGTTCGCGTCGCCCTTTACGGCTTGGCGAATATACGGCTCCGCGACGGCGGCGAATGCCGCAGGCTCCATCGCGCGAATGTACTCCGCGTTGAAGTAGCGCAGCTTTGCCGCGTCGAAAATCGACGGCGACTTCGAGATACCCTTAATATCGAACGCTTTTTCAAGCTCCGCAAGCGAGAAAACCTCCTGCTCACCGCCAGGACTCCAACCGAGCAACGCGATGTAGTTGAGCACCGCGTCCGGCAGATAGCCCTGCTCCAAGAAATCGTCGTACGTCGGGTCGCCCCTGCGCTTCGAGAGCTTATTTTGCGCGTCGCGCATGACGGGCGAAACTGTGATGTAAACGGGAATCTCCCAGCCGAACGCCTCGTAAAGCAGGTTGTATTTCGGCGCGGATGCAAGGTATTCCGAGCCGCGCATGACGTGCGTAATACCCATCAAATGGTCGTCGATGACGTTCGCAAAGTTGTACGTCGGCAGGTTGTCGCCCTTAATCAGCACCATATCGTCAAGCGTCTTGTTCTCCACCGTAATATCGCCGAAAATCACGTCGGAAAACGTCGTAGTGCCATCCGTCGGCGTTTTCATACGAATTACGTGCGCTTCACCCGCGCCAACGCGCCGCGTGGCTTCCTCAAACTCCAAGTCGCGGCAGGGGTCGGCGAGCTGCGACACCTCGCCAAGCTCAGAGTGGTCGCGCTCGTCGTGCTCTACGTGTCCGCAGAAGCAGTAGTACGCATGTTCCGTCTCGCAGAGCTTTTCGGCGTACGGGCGATACAGCGGCTTACGCTCGCTCTGCGTGTACGGACCGACGGGACCGCCGACATCGGGCCCCTCGTCGTAGTTCAGCCCTGCACCGTTGAGCGTCTTGAAGATGACCTCCGTCGCCCCCTCCACGAACCGCGCTTGATCCGTGTCCTCAATGCGCAGCAGAAACCTTCCGCCGAGGTTTTTCGCAATCAAATACGCGTAAAGCGCGGTGCGCATGCCGCCGACATGCATAAAACCCGTCGGGCTCGGCGCAAAGCGCGTGCGCGCGCCGTCGTGCGGGATGCGCGTCTCGTTATCGTTAAACCATTGTGCGTCCATAATCTTGGTGCAATCCTTTCGTTTTCCGTTATTTCACGGATTTCTTGTAGTCAAAAATCGTCAGCACGTCCGCGAGCTGCGCCGCATCCGTTATATCAAGCATCAGCGGCATCGACTTGCCGACGTGCGGCGTGTCGCGGAACGCATCCTTAATTGCGTCCGCAATCGGCAGCCCGTAAACGCCCTCGCAGTTGTTCGCGTTGAAGTAGCACGTGACCTTAAAATATCCGTCCCACGCAGAGAGCCAGCATACCGTCTTTTTCTTGTACTGCGCTTTACACAGCCAGCACTTCGTGTCGAAATAATGCCGCCATTCAATCGCAATCGCGCGTTCCGTCAGAGCCTCGCGCAGTGCCGAAAACGCCGCAAAGCTATCGCCCAGCGTCTCCGCGAGCACAGTATCATCGGGGTACGTGTCGGGGTCGTTTAGCAGCGGATAAACTTTATCCTTCTTCGTCGCCATCGCGGCTACCTCCTGTGTTGCAACTACGCTCACCGCTTAAAACGGCGCGTCGTCTTCATCGGTTTCCTCGTCCTCGTCCATGTCAAGCAGTCGCAGTGGCGTCGGCGTGCCGTCGTCCACATCGCCGAAATACGTGGCGGGCGGTGCATCGGCGTTGTCGTCGTCCGTTTCCTCGTCCGCGACTTCGTACGTGTAATCCAATTGCGCGGAATACGGTTTTTCATGTTCACCGCCGCCAATCGGCGCAGTACCATGCATATACTGCATCTCGCGCCACTGGTCACGCGTGATAAGAATCTCGCGCGGCTTCGCGCCGTTGAACGGACCAAGCACGCCGACTTCCTCGAGCTGGTCGATGATTCGCGCGGCGCGCGCGTAACCGAGCTTCAAGCGCCGTTGCAGCAGCGAGGTCGATGCCTGCTGCATCTCAAAAACCGTCTCCGCCGCTTGCGGCAGCAGTTCATCGTAGTCCGAGACCTCCGTCGGCTCGGGCTTGCCGTTCTTGTCCTTTGCTTCGGCGGCACGCTCAATTTCGGTCATGATTTCCTCGCTGTACTGCGCCTCGCCGCTGTTCTTGATAAAGTTCACGACCTCTTCGCGCTCCGCATCCGTGACCCACGTGCCCTGCACGCGAATGGGCTTGGACGTTCCGTTCGGCGCAAAGAGCATGTCGCCGTTACCAATCAGCTTTTCGGCTCCGCCGCCCGCATCTAAGATAATGCGCGACTCCAGCGACGACGAGACCTTCAGCGCAATGCGCGACGGCAGGTTCGCCTTCATGAGACCCGTTATAACGTCGGCACGCGGCGATTGCGTCGCGATGACGAGGTGAACGCCTGCGGCGCGTCCCTTTTGCGCGACGCGCACGATGGATTCTTCGACTTCCTTGCCACACGTCATCATCAAATCCGCGAGCTCGTCGATGATAACAACAATCTGCGGCACAATCGGTTCGTCCTTCTTCCGCATAGCCGCGTTGTAGCCCTCAAGGTCGCGCACATTGTACTCCATAAACATGCTGTAGCGCTTTTCCATCTCAACAACGGCCCATTGCAGAGCACCCGACGCCTTTTTGGCGTCCGTAACTACGGGCACGAGCAAGTGTGGAATGCCGTTGAAGATGTTAAATTCGACCATCTTCGGGTCAATCATTATGAACTTGACTTCCTCCGGCGTCGCCTTGTACAAAATACTCAAAATCAGCGAGTTTAAGCACACCGATTTACCGGAGCCCGTCGTTCCCGCGACGAGCACGTGCGTCAGCTTTGAGATATTGCCGACGATGCAGTCGCCCGAAATGTTCTTGCCGATAGCAAACGTGAGCTTGCTGCTCGCATCCGCGAACGCGGGAGCCTCAATCAATTCGCGCAGGAAAACCGTAGAAACGCTCTTGTTCGGCACCTCAATGCCGACCGTGGAAATCTTGTCGGGCATCGGACTGATGCGCACGCCCGTCTTTCCGAGCGACAGCGCGATATCGTCCGACAGGTTCGTAAGGCGCGACAGCTTCACGCCCGATTCAAGCTCCGCCTCGTACCGCGTAACGCTCGGCCCGCGCGTCGCCTGCGTGACGTTTACGTTCACGCCGAAGCTACGGAACGCCGTCTCAAGACGCTCAATATTCACCTGCACCTCGCTCGCTCCGTCCGCGCTCTGCCCCACCGTGCCCGGCGCCAGTAAATCGACCGGCGGGAACACGTAGCCGCTCGTGGGCGGCGACGGCGGCACGACCATCGGCGACGGCGCAGTCTTTGCCACGGGCTTGACCTTCAGCGGCGGCGCGGGTGGCGGCTCCGGCTCCGGTTCCGACGGTATTTCTATCGGCTCCGGCTCAGGCGGAATGTTCGATACCTTGCGCGGCGGCTTTTGCGAAACCTGCTCCTCCATCACGGACTCGGGACGGCGTTTGCGATCCTCCATAAACGGAATATCCAACGGAATGTCGCTCTCCGGCCGCACTCTGCGCGGCGGTTCATCGTCCTCCGGCGGCGCAAGCACAACGGGTTGTGGAATCGGCTCGATGCGCTCCTTTGTGGGCTTATCGTCCACGGGAATGTCGAACTCACCCTTTTTCGGGCGGCGACGGCGCGGTCGCGGCTCAATCCTCGCGGGCAGTTCCGAGAACTTAGGCAATTCCGGCTCCGGCGCAGGCGGGTCGTATTCGCGCTTGTCGCGGTCTAAATACATGCGCAAAATGCGGCGTATAACTCGGCTGAGAATGAAGAACAACAGCACAAACGCCAACAACAAAAACACCACGACCGTGAACGCGGGGTGAATCCACGTCGAAATCGCGTCCGCGATTCCGCCCGTAATCACTCCCCCGTCGCCGCCGCAAGCATGGATAATCACCGCCATCACGAGCGGGAACAGCATCGTACACGTTACGCGCAACGTCACGGGGTGCCCGCGATGAAATGCGAGCGTGAACGAACAAACGAGCAACGCCATCGGAACGAGATAAAAGCCCGCGCCGAATAGCCACGTGAGGAAATCACGCGGCGCAGTTACGCCCGGCCCGCCGTTTTTTCCGTATCCGAAAAACAGCCAAACGGACAGCACCAAGCAAACAATCGCGCCGACCTCGCGCCTTATCGGGCGTTTGGTCGGTGCGGGCGGCTGCTTTTTTCGTGCAGATGCAGTTTTTTTCGTCTGAGTTGCCATATCAATTAAAAATCCTTTAGAATATCAGCGATAAAATGATTGCGAGCGTTCCGGCAACCATATTGTAGTAGCCAAAAAGTTCAAACTTCTTCTTCGACATCATCTCGCGCAGGAACCCAATCGCGAACACGCCCACAACAGCCGAGATAATCATCCCCAGCAGGCTAATCGGCAGTATTGCGAACGGCACGTCGTTGCGCAGTGCGCCCACAACCGTTGCAATCACTACGCCAAGCACCGCAGGAACGGACGACAGGTACGACAGTTTAATCGCGAAGTTGCGGTCCGCACCGCGCGTCAGCGCCACGGCAATCGTCGCTCCCGTGCGCGACAGCCCGGGAATCAGCGCCACGAGCTGCGCCGCACCGACAAGCACCGCGTCAAGCAGCGTGAACGTGCGCTCCGTCTTTTTGCCCGCCGTGATGTACCGCGTTACGACGTACAGCAGCACGCCCGACGCAATCATCATCACGCCGATGAACGCCGTTTTCGTGAACAGCAGTCGCACCGCGCCGTACAGCGGCACAGCGAGCAGCATCGGTGCCGTAGCCGCGACGACGAGGAACGCCAGCCGCGCCGCAGGCGCAAGCGGGGCGTGCTCTGCTCCGTCGCGTCCGCGAATCAGCACTGCGATTTCGCCCAAAATCGCGCCGACGTCGCGGCGGAACGAGAACAAAACCGCCACAAGGGATCCGAGGTGCAAAAACGCTATGAAAAGTAGTTGTGCGTTCACGTCCGCCGACGCATTTGTCAGATTTTCGATTACGGCCAGATGACCTGAGCTTGATACGGGCAGGAACTCTGCGATGCCCTGCAATAACGCTGTGAAAATCGCATATAGAACCGTCATATCTCTCCCCCGTTTACCTTTATATTTCAACAGTTGATTGTATCACAGGATTGTTGTTTTGTCAAACAGGTTTGTTTTGTGTTTTTCTGTTTTTCTCCGCACCATGGGGCGGGCGCCCCGTCGGCGTACTCATTTTCGTATCGCCGTGGGCGACAGGCAATGCGAATCGCTTTTCCACCTTGTCCAGTCTGCCGACGGCGGTACTTTCTTTTGTTGAAAAGAAAGTACCCAAAGAAAGCAATTAGGGGCTCTGCCCCTAACACCCCGAGAAACGACACGTTTGTCGCAGGCTTGCGCCGCTTTGCCTGTTGCTCCCGTTCGCCTTACGGCGAACCCATACATCGCAAACGCCAACAGGTCGCACGCCACCACTACTGTCACGCGCCCACAGGGGCATGTATCCACGAGGGGGCATGCGCACTGCATCGTTTGCAGGGGACGCTGTCCTCAGCATCCCGTTATTTGTCGCCCATACCCACCACCAAAAAGGCACCACCCGATGGGTGGTGCCTTCAAAATTACCTCTGCTCGTCCGTGAACAGCCGCACACGACTCTGAATCACCGTCGCGGTCGCCTCGGCCGTCTTTTGTCCCGCGAAAAACGCCTCAAGCTCCTCGCTTACGATTTCCACAACCTTTTCACTGCCCTCAGCGACACGCGTGATGGAGTTGAAGAAATCCATGTAGCGGTTGAATTCCGCCTCCGTCATAGCGTAGTAGTAGATGAACGTCATCTCGCCACCCATCAGCATGCCCTTCGGGTAGATATCCGCGACGCCGTCGCCGTCCGTGTCCTTGCCGCCGNCGCTGTTGAGAAT
>JGI994J12354_10003779_pt1 | contig 13941 bp, 15 predicted proteins | sample IntmicLarv3ML3BL_FD_12354 | JGI IMG/M metagenome (IMG submission 12354)
GTATCGTTCTCCGTAACGGCGGCGCGCCAATTGGCCGCGATTTGCTCATGGTGGTTTGCCCATGCCGCGCCAAAGCGATCCATAGGCTTGTCCATCAGCAAACCAAGATGAAAGTCTCCAATTGCATATATCATGTCTCTTCCTCTATTCAATCGTTCTTCATTCTGTAGGCCTCCGCAATCACGCGGACGCGGCGGTTAAGCTCCATAAACTGCTCATCGTCGCCCTGCGCGTCATAGAGCGCCATAAACTCATTGTTCAACCGCTCCGCATCGTCCAGCGGCGCGACACGGTACAGGAGCTGTATGCTGTCAATTAGCTCGTTCACAACATTTTCCTTGTTCACAACCTCGCGTTCCGCGCCTATGATGTCCTGACGGATTTCGCTGATCTCCTTATCCAGCAAAAAAGCGGCGTCCGCGCTTCGAACAAGGCGGCGCTTGATTTCGTCCGGGATTTGGCCATTGTATTTATAGCGTAGAGAATGCTCGATTACCGCCCAAAAATTCATGGCNATCTCGTGCGAATCTGCATTTCGCAAAGCACAAAGGTTTTGCCAAGCGCGGTTACAACGGGATAGCGTATGATGAGGTGGTAGCTTCGGTAGCCGCTTACCTTCATGTTGGAAACATAGTCGCGCTCCTTCAGGATTTCCATATCCAGGCCGTCGCGCTCCTCCAACAGATGCACCACGCGGGTTATATCCTCCACAAAACGGCATATGATGCGGATGCCGGCAATGTCCTCGATTTGCTGCTCAATTTCGTGCAGCTGCACGCCCTTTCTCTGTGCCTTTTCTATTATGCTGGAAACAGACTTCACGCGGCCCTCTACCGATTCGATCGGTGAGGATAGGCCAAGCGTTTCAAACCCGTCGCGCAGGCAGCGCAGCTTAACGGTTAATTCATGAACGGCTTGTTGATAGGGCAGCAGCATTTCTTCCCAATTGATTTCACCCATGTGCGGCCTCCGTAAATGATTATTCATTGCTACCCATCAGTATATCATAGTTAACCGCCGTTTTCAACCAAACACAAAAAAATGTACGGATTGATATAGGTCGGTGCTGAAAAAAGCGGGTTTTCCACTTGCACGGACACAGAAAGCCGCACAGGGAACAAATCGTTTTTCCCGTCGCTGCCCGTGTCACCCATATACCCAAGCGGCGCGCCGGACATGATTTTCCCGCCTGTGTACACATCCGCGCTTATATAGTCCAAATGTGCATAGCGGTATGTCGCGCCGCTTGCGGAACGGATTGCAACAAAAAAGCCCTCCCTCGCGTTGCGGCCAACCTCTATAACCTCGCCACCAGCCACAGCCAGCACGCGCAGCCTGCCGGGTTCCCTCAATTTATCAAACACGTCAATGGCGTTGTATGTGCCCGTGCTGCGCGCCGCGCCGAAGCTGTCGCCAAACATCACGTTGTCGCCCATAACGGGGAAGCAATCAATTTCCTCCGATAATTGCCGCAGGAAAGCCGCATATGGCGAGACGGTTTTACCTCCAAAGGCATTTAGTAATTTATCGTGCTTATTTATATAAACCTCCACAAGCCGCTCCGTTGCAAGCGGTTCCGCCGCTTTTTTGAAGAAACCGTTGTCAAGCATATAAACAGCAAGCACCTCGGCAAAGTCCTGCCCGCTCTCTGCCGACATATCATATAAGAGCTGCACGGCCTGCGCCGGCGCGCGCAGCGCCGCCGCGTCCGAAGGCCTTATACGTACGGAACGGCCCATAAGCGCATTCCGTACCGAAACCGCCAAGAGCACGAGTACCAGCACCGCCGCAACATTCACCATATAGTTATGCAGCCGTGTAAGCCGCGTCGCCGGCAGCCAGTACCGCGCAGCGCTCTTTTTCCTTCTTCGTTTCCTTGGCATACAAACGCCTCCCGCATATACACGGTTCAATATATGCGGGAGGCGCGTGTCCTATCCAAAATATGCGATTTGTTTACAGCCATTGTACAAACGCCGTTTTATCCGCAGAATTATACCCCGCGCGGCGGTAGAAATTCATTGTGCTATCCCGCTTCGTTCCGGTTGTGAGCGAGATTTTGTAGCAATTGTGCTTCCTTGCAATCTCCCGCGCCGCATCAAGCACCGCTGTGGCGTAGCCGCTCCCGCGCATTTCCGGGCGGGTAACAACATTTTCCACGATTGCGTATGGCCTTTGGTCATGGGTTAAGTTCTCGATTATCATTACCACGCATGTGGAAACCGCCTGCCCATCCAGCATACCGACAAGAACCGTCTGCCTTGGGTTTGTTACAATATGCTCCCAAAGCGCCGTGATTTCGTCCGTTATTTCCGGCATGGGATTGTCGCCCAAGAACGAATACAGCTCAAGCACGCCGGGCAAATGCGCCGCCGTGGCATGGACAATTTGGAAATCCGGCATATGCGGACACTCCCTTTCCGTATCAAAACGATATTTACCATTTTGATGAATCATTTTATAACAACCGGCTTAGCGCAACAACGGCCTCTGCGGCCGGCAATGTTGTTGAGAGCACGGCCACATTTTCACGCTCCGCCGCCGCCTTCGCATCGTCATACAGCGCGAGCCCCTCAACAAGCACAATACATGCAGCCTCCGCCTGCATGGCTACGGCTACGGCATTGACGTGCCTTTGTATCGTGACCCAAGCCGCGCCGCGCGGCAAGGCGCCAAGCGCGTGGCCGAGCATGTCGCAGGTGTAAACGCTTTGTATTTCTTTCACGCTGCCGCCGCCCCCGGCTATGAAGGTGAAGCCAAGTGTATTTGCCGCTTCAAAAACTTGTATGGCCATTTACTTCTTATCCTCTTTAACAGGTAAGAGCTTTGTAAGCGCCGCTATCGCGACCCAGAATATGCCAAGCACGATAAAAACGCCCGCAAGGCCAAGGCCCATCAATTCCAAACCCGCTTGAAATACGTTCATGGTATACCCTCCTCTAGCCTAAACGCGCCATTAAAATCGGCACGAGCGTTAATATCATACCGCCGGCAATCACGCTGCCAAGCTGGCCGGAAACATTCGCGCTGATAGATTGCATGAGCACGAAGTTCGTAGGATCCTCGTCCTTCGCCATTTTTTGCACAATGCGCGCGGCCATCGGGAAGGCGGATATGCCCGCCGCGCCGACCATGGGATTGATTTTTTCCTTCGTTATCAAATTCAACAGCTTCGCGAACAGCACGCCGCCCGCCGTGTCGAATATAAAAGCGAAAAGGCCGAGACACATGATTATCATTGTTGTTGGCTGTATGAAGGCTTCCGCTTGCATCGTCGCGCCTATGGTTATGCCAAGCAAAAGCGTAACGAGGTTCGCAAGCTCGTTTTGCGCGGTTCTGGAAAGCTTCTCCAGCACGCCGCATTCGCGGATGAGGTTACCGAACATTAGCGAACCGACAAGCGACGCGCTCTCCGGCGCGAGTATACCCGCGACCAATGTGGACACAATCGGGAATAAAATCAGCGCCGCCTTGGATATCTTCTTTTCCGTATACGCCATGCGCATAAGGCGTTCCTTCTTAGTCGTCAGCGCCTTGATAACAGGCGGCTGTATGATCGGTACAAGCGCCATATAGGAATATGCGGCAACCGTTATCGGGCCAAGGAATTTCTGTGCAAATTTCTGCGCCACGAAAATAGACGTCGGGCCGTCCGCCGCGCCTATGATGCCTATGGCCGCCGCCTCCTCCAACGTGACGGAAAACACACTGTCCGGCAGCACATCGCCGAGCCAAAGCGCCGCGAGGATGGTGAAGAAAATACCAAACTGCGCCGCCGCGCCGAACAAAAGCATTTTTGGCGATTTAAGCAGCTGGCTGAAATCGATCATCGCGCCGACGGCTATGAAAATCAATATCGGAAACAGCTCCGATATAATGCCTATATCGTACAGTATCTTTAGGAAGCCGGAGCTGCCGCCATGCTCCCAAACCGTATGAAACGGCAAGTTTACAAGGATCGCGCCGAAGCCGATCGGCAAAAGCAGCATGGGTTCATAATCCTTTTTAATGGCAAGGTAAATCAACACAAGGCCGATTACATACATGAGGCCTTGCTGCCAGGTAATACTCAGCAGCCCTTGAAAAATCTGCGTAAGAATGTCCATAAATTAGCTTCCTCCTTGGGAGTCGTAGCGCTTATTTGCGCCAAACACGCGCGGAGATGCTCGCCCCGCCATGAACATTGTACCATTTTTCGACGGAATGTCAAGATTTTCCGCACCTGTTTAGCCATTCGATAACAGCCTCCGGCACCACCTCATGCTTCCCGCCAAATGCAACCATCTCCACATCCGCTTCCGCGTTAAAACGCGCATACAGGCTGCGTACGGCTTCAAAGCAAGCAATGGAATCATGTATCGGGAAAATATCATCCTCGTCGCCGGAGGTAAACAGAATGGGCATCGGCGCGGCAAGGCTGAGGATTTCCGGCTCCTCGCCTATGGATAGCAAGCCCGGAAGAAAATTGCATATGCAATGGTGCATAGCGAGAACGCTTGTACGGAACATGTTCGCGTAGCCCATAACCGCCGCGCCCGCCAAGCCTTCGCAAAGCGCCGCCGTTAGCATTGTTACCGTGCCGCCGCCGGATATGCCGCCGAGGAACACCTTCGAAGCAAGCGTCCGCGCGAACGCTATAGACATAAACGTTTGATGCACGCGCAGGCCAAGCAGCGTCAAGCCGCATTCTTGCAAATATGTCATATCGCCATAGCAGGAGGTTCCATATAAAAACTCCGCTTTATATTTATCACGCTTCATATCGCCAAACGCCATAAACTCAGACATGCAAACCGTATAACCCGCCTTCACCGCGCGGATGGGAAAACGCTTGTGGTAAAACTCCTCCTCCACAGCTTCGTCCGGGATTGCGTATTCCTCCGCGCCATTGCCATGCCCGCAGCAAAAAACCATTGCCGTATCGGGAATGGGATTGTCCGGCACAAACACATAAAACGGCGCAAGCAACGCAGGCAAAACCTCGGATTGATACCGAAGAAGCTTGTAGCCATCGAACTGTTCTTCTTTTTGCAGCGTGAACATATCCGCCCGAAACGCCTTAGAATCCGGGAACATTTCGTAGAGCTTATTCATTGCCAAGCAATCGTACAACGCAGAGCGTTTTTCGTTTTGCAAAGCGTTAAGCCTGTCCTTCTCGCAGTCTGCCATTGTTTCGCGCGGAACCGCTTTATTATATACACTTTCTAAAAACACATCGGTTGCAAACACATTTTCCATTTTCATTTATCCCCCAGTAGCAAGCGTTTGGGCACGGCTACTTGCCGCACCCGTTAAGCTTGTTATTATTTCATTTACCGGAAACGCTTATTCCGCGTACAAGCACGGAAGGCGCGCCTATGTTGCCTGCGCCGGAAAGACCGAAGCGAAAATCCGCGCCTACGGCTTCAATTTCCTTTAGCAAAGTAAGGAAATTGCCCGCGATTGTAATTTGCTCCACCGCGCCGCCAACCGTGCCGTTTTCGACCTTATACCCCTTTGCGGAGAGCGAAAAATCGCCGGATATCTCGTTCGCGCCCGCATGTAGCCCCGCCAGCTCTGTCATAACAAGGCCGTTTTGCAGCCGCTTCACCATGTCGGCATATGCCGTTTCAGACGGTACGATATAAAAGTTCGTCGGTTCTATACCCACAGAGGCACGGAAGGACGCTTTAAAGCCGTTGCCGGTGGATTTTATACCATCCTTCGCGGCGGTTTTTGTATTGTGCAGGTATGTTTTAAGCACGCCCTTTTCAATTACAACCTTGTTTTGCCCCGCAACGCCTTCGGAATCAAAGGCCGAGCTTCCCAGCTCGTTATCCAGCAGCGCATCATCCCGCAGGGTCACGGCTTTGCTTGCGACCGTTTCGTTCAGCTTTCCCGCGAGAAGAGAAAAGCCCTTCTGCACACTGTCCGCGCTGAACACGCCGGAGAAAGCGTCCAGCAGGTCAATCATGGCTTCGTGATGGATGAGCAAATCATATGCGCCGGAGGCTACGGATTGCGCGCCTAAGCGCGATATTGCGCTTGCGGCGGCGGTTTCCGCGATGGCGGCCGGGTTAAAGCCATTCCAATCGTTCCCGGCATAAAACGCGAAGCCGGTTTGCACCTCGCCTTTCTCCTCCGCCTTGGGCGATACATAAGCGACGGTATGGTTGCTCCGCGCGGAAAGGTGCAAGCCCTTGCTGTTCGCGATGGTTACGGCGCTTTCACCGCCTGTTAGCAGGCAATAGCTTGTGCCCGTAATGCGTGCGTCGGTTTGCAGAGCGACGCGTTCCAGCGCAAGTGCGGCTTCGGCTTTATCCGACGAGGAAACGGATGTAAGCGCGGGGTTGTAGGTATTTACCTCCGGGTATGCCGCGTCGCCCGCATATAGCGTTTCCGCATCGGCGGAGTCGATGATTTCGGCGTTTTGCTTCGCACTTTCGATGAGGAAAGGTATTACGTCCTTCGCAATTCGCTCAGACGAGGCATATCCCATTTTTCCATTATACAGGCCGCGGAAGCTTACGCCGTCCGCCCCAGCGCTTTTGTATTCGATGATTTCGCCATCATAAACGCGATACGTATCTGTTGTGCCGGAAGCGTGATAGAGTTCATAGTCGGTAAAGCCCTCTGCTTGGGCCGCTTGGAAAAGCGCTTCCGTGAACGCCGTTAAGTCGATGCTCATTCGCTGTCCCTCCCGCCCACTGTCATTTCCTTTACGCGTATCATCGGTTGGCCAACGTTCGTCGGCACGGAGCCGCTTACGGAGCCGCAAACGCCCTGCGCTTGCGTAAGGTTATCCGCCACGCGGTCGATTTGCATGAGTATATCCGCGCCCTTCCCGATTAAGGTTGCGCCGCGCACAGGCTCCGCGATTTTGCCGTTGCGGATCATGTAGCCCTCCACAACCGCGAAGTTGAAGTCGCCTGTCGCTGGGGAAACGGAGCCGCCGCCCATCTTTTTTGCGTAGAGCGCATACGGCGTATCCGCGATGATAGCCGCCGGTTTTTCGCTTCCCGCGCATATGAATGTATTTGTCATGCGCGAGGTTGGCGCGTAGCGGTAGGATTCGCGGCGGGAAGAACCGGTTGCCGCCATACCCATGCGTAAGCCGTTTAATCTGTCAACTAAATAACCTTTTAGTATACCATTTTCAATCAACAAGTTGTTTCGCGAGAGCGTACCCTCGTCGTCAAAGCTTATAGAGCCCCAAGCACCGCGCTGCGTGCCGTCGTCCCGTGCGGAGACGACAGCGCTTGCAATAGGCTGGTTTAGCTTATCCTCAAAAACGCTGGACTTTTTGGCGACGGAGGTCGCCTCTAACGCATGGCCGCAGGCTTCGTGGAATATTACGCCGCCGAAACCGTTATCAATGATAACAGGCATTTTGCCGCTTGGGCAGGGCTTGGCGAGAAGCATCGTCAACGCGCATTCCGCACCGCTTCGTCCAAGCGCCGCCATGTCGATTGTGTCGTAAAACTCAAAGCCCGTGCCCGCGCCGGGCGATTCCGACCCAATTTGCTTTTCGCTTATCGAGGACGCCGTCGCCTGTACGCTTACGCGCGTGCGCGTGCGCACATCCTCCGCCCAAAGGCCGTCGGAGTTGGTGATTAGCACATGCTGCGAAACGTCACCATAACCGCACTGTGTTTGCGAAATGCGCTCGTCGTAGGCAAACGCGGAGGCGCTTGCCTGCCGCAGCATATCCGCCACGCGGGATTTGTGTACGGAGCGCAAAGGCACACGCACGGGCGACATGCTATCAAAGCAGAGTACTGTAAACGGCGCAGGCGTAACCGGCGCGCTTTTTTGTATCACCGCCGCCGCGTTTTTGGCGACCTTTATCATGTTCTCCCGCGAGGTATCGTTTGTATACGCGTATACGCAATTGAAGCCGTTGAATATGCGGATACCGGCGCCGTAGTCGATACCGGCCTGCGCTTTTTCGATAACGCCGTTTTGGAGCTGTATAGAGCTTCGCTCCGTGTTTTCGGCAAAGACCTCCGCGAAATCCCCGCCTGTTTCGAGCGCGGCTGTCAGCGTATCGGCCACGAGCTGCCTGTCAAGCATACGGTGTCCTCCTTAACTATATCGCGCAAAACGCGTCAATTGTTTTCTCCACCTGCCGCAAGGACGATAGCCAAAACGCCTTTTCGCGGACGTTTATTCCCGCAAGGTCGCCAATGGCCTCCAGTGTGTTGCATCCCGTCGCCGCGAGCAATTCTTCATATTTTAACGGGAAGCCCGTGCGGTCTTGCATGTATGCCGCGTAGAGCCCCTTCGAAAATAGCATTCCATATGCGTATGGAAAGTTATAATAATTTAACCCGGCGGAATAGTAATGCGGTTTGCATAGCCACATATAAGGGTGCAGCACGTTTTCGTCCAAGCCGTCGCCATACGCTTCCTTTTGCGCGGCAAGCATAAGCGCGTTGATTTCCTCTACGGAAAGCGGCCCGTTCTCCCTTGCTTCAAAGAAGCTTGACTCAAACAGGAAGCGGCTGTATATGTCTACGACCACCTGCGTCATTTCCATAATATCGTTATCCAGCAATGCTATCCTTTCCGCGCTTGAGGCGGTTTGCATAGCGGCGTTTGCGATTATGGTTTCGCAGAAAGTGGACGCGGTTTCCGCAATGGGCATAGAATACTCGCTGTTTAACGAGGACACATGCTTTAAGCATTCGCCGTGGAAGCCGTGCCCAAGCTCATGCGCCAGCGTGCTAACGTCGCTGAACGAGCCGGAAAAATTGGCCATAAACCGGCTTTGGCCAAGCGCGTGCAGATTGTCACAAAACGCGCCGCCGCGCTTGCCCTCCCGCGGTTCCGCATCCACCCAATGGTTTTCGAAGGCACGCTTAGCGTAATCACCGAGGTGCTGCGAGAAGCTTGTAAACTGATTAACAATAAAGTCAATGGCTTCTTCATACGTAAAGCGTATATCCGCTTCACCGACCGGCGCAAACAAATCATAAAAAGGCAAGCCATTTTCGTGCCCGAGCATTTCCGCCTTTTTCTTAAAATAACGGCGCAGGGACGGAAGGAACGCGCGGATGGCCTCCAACATAGCATCCAGAGTCTTTTGTTCCATTCGCGCGGATACAAGCGACATTTGCAGCGGCGAGGAATACCCGCGCAGGCGAACCTGCGTCAACGCTTCGCCCTTCACGCTGTTCAGCGCGGCCGCAACCGATTTATCCACGCGCGGATACGCGGCAAGCTCCGCTTCGTATGCATTTTCCCGCGTTTCCGCGTCCGCGTCATAGGCCATATTCCGCACAACGGAAAGCGGCTCGGTTTTGACTTCATCCTTTATACAGACCTCAATCATCAAAGTGCTTGTCAGCGTATCGCGCAGGTTTTCCCACGCGTCGCTACCTGTTATACGCATTTTCGCGAGGGCGTCCTCCACATCGTCGGCAAGCATGTAACCGCTCTTGGCTTGCATTTCCTTCAATACAAAGCTGTGCTCCGCCAAACGGGGCGAGGCGGCAAGCAGCGCATCCAAATCCGGCAGCGCGCCGACAAACTTTTGGAAGCGAACATCGGGCTTGGTTAAGTCAGACCACAACGTACAAAGCAAATCGTATTGCTTGATCGCTTCCGTATTCGCGGCATCTACGCTCATCACAAGGCTTGCGTAATGCAGCATAAGCGAAAGGCGCGACAGCTCCGTCGTTGTATCGATATAGGCCAGCAGCTTTGCTTCGGCATTATCAGCATCTCCAAGCGCTTCATTCGCCCAAGCGGTAAACGCGACGACAGCCGCCTTCAAGCGCGCAAAATCACGTTCGTATGCCGGTGAATCAAAAGCCGTATACAACTCGTCAAGGTTCCATCTCATATGCATCGGGACCATCCTTTCCGATTGTTTAACGTTAATGACATCAATTTTAACACATTCTCACAAAATATACAACTTCCGCTTGCTTATGTTTTACTTTTTATCAAAAATATGCTATAATACCCGTTACTTGAGCAGTATCAACGGCGGTTTTCGCCGTGAAGGGAGTGCTTTTATGTTTACAACCGCAAATATGCTGGAGCTGCAACAGCTTCTTACCACCGTCCATGCCGACCCGCATCATATTTTGGGTATGCACGAAATCACGGATGCTAAGGGCAAGCAAGCAATCACTGTGCGCGTATTCAATCCGCACGCGGAAACCGTGACGGTTATTGACGCTGCGGACGAAAGTATATGCTGGCCGCTTGCAAAAATACATGTAGACGGCTTTTTTGAAGGCATCATTACCGGCCGCTCAAAATGGTTTCCATATGTGTTAAAAACGACAGATGCTAAGGGTGGTTTTTTCGTTACGCGGGATCCATATGCTTTCCGCCCATACATTACGGAATTTGACCGTTTTTTATTTGGTGAAGGCACACATTACAGGATATTCGAAAAGCTCGGCGCGCATCCCATAGAAATTGACGGTGTTGCAGGTGTTTTATTTGCCGTTTGGGCGCCAAACGCGCGGCGTGTCAGCGTCATCGGGCGGTTCAACAACTGGGATGGCCGGCGGCACATGATGCGGCTCTTGGATATGTCCGGCATATGGGAGCTGTTTGTGCCCGGCTTGCAAAGATTTGACCACTACCGCTTCGAAATTCGTACGCCGCAAGATACCATTATACAAAAAACAGACCCGTTTGGCAACTTTTTTGAGCTTAGGCCAAGCGTGAACGCACTTATATATGGTATTGACGACTATAAATGGAACGACAGCGAATGGCTTGCAAGCCGCGCGCAGAACGACCCGCATGACCAACCCGTTAATATTTATGAAATGCATCTTGGTTCTTGGCGGCACGGAGAAAACGAGCGCTTCCTCACATATACGGAGATTGCGGACAGGCTCATTCCATACCTCAAGGATATGGGCTATACGCATGTTGAGCTTCTCCCGATTTTAGAGCATCCCTTTGACGGCTCTTGGGGGTATCAGGTTACGGGGTATTTTGCGCCGACAAGCCGCTACGGTTCCCCGGACGAGTTTATGGCGTTCGTTGATCGCTTACATCAAAACGGCATCGGTATCATACTGGATTGGGTACCGGCGCATTTCCCGAAGGACGCGCATGGATTGGCGCGGTTTGACGGCACAGCGCTTTTTGAGCACGAGGACCCGCGCAAGGGCGAACATCCCGAATGGGGTACGCTTGTATTTAATTATGGAAGGCGGGAAGTGAAAAACTTCTTGATTTCCAGCGCTATTTTCTGGATTGAGCGTTACCACCTAGATGGCCTGCGTGTTGACGCCGTAGCCTCTATGCTGTACTTGGATTATGCGAAATACGACGGACAATGGGTGCCAAACCAATTCGGCGGCAACCAAAATTTGGAAGCGGTTGACTTCATCAAGCATATGAACTCCGTTATACTGGGCGCGCACCCAAATATAATGCTGATTGCGGAAGAATCAACCTCTTGGAAGGGCGTTTCCCGCCCGGCGGAAAAAGGCGGGCTTGGATTCAACTTCAAGTGGAATATGGGTTGGATGAACGATTTTCTGGCTTATGTCAAAAAAGACCCGGTCTACCGCCGCTACGCGCATAACAACTTAACCTTCGGCATCATGTATGCATATACGGAAAACTTTATGCTCGTGCTCTCGCATGACGAGGTTGTACACGGCAAAAAATCCTTGCTGGATAAAATGCCCGGCGACCTTTGGCGCAAATTTGCGGGATTGCGCGTGGCGCTTGGGTTTATGTATGGGCATCCCGGCAAAAAGCTTTTGTTTATGGGCGGCGAATTTGGTCAGTTTATCGAGTGGGATGAAAAACGGGAGCTGGATTGGTTCTTGCTGGAATACGACCATCACAAGCAAATGCAGGATTTTACGCGCGACTTAAACCATTTATATAAGAAGGAACGCGCATTTTGGTTTGACGATTTTAACGGCAACGGCTTCGAATGGATCGATTGTAACGATGCAGCAAGAAGCATGGTAGTCTTCCTTCGCAAAACAGACAAATCCGCCGAAACGCTGTATATTGCTTGCAATTTTACACCCAACCCAATAAATAATTATCCGCTTGGCGTGGACAGCAGCGGCGCGTATAGCGAACTGCTTAACAGCGACGACCCGAAATACGGCGGCAGCGGCTTAATTAACGGCGGTGTGCTTGCCGCGGCGGAATATCCCGCCTTTGGCCGTCCGTACAGCGTCAATGTGGTTATTCCGCCGCTTGGCTGCATCGTGTTAAAAAAGCAGGCGGCAAAAAAATCTGTCAAATAGGTATACCTTTTTACAAATATGTGGTATAATGAGGTTTGATATATACTTTATCGTATCGGGGATGCTGCGCTTGTTTAAGACGCTGCGGGGGGAACTGCTTTTTTTTATCAAGATTCTGGCCGTAGGGCTGGTGATGGCTGTTCTTTTGAATCGTTTTGTAATCATTAACGCAAATGTACCGTCCGCGTCTATGTTAAATACGATCAAAGCGCCCAGCCGCAATGTTGCTTTCCGCCTTGCGTATTTGTTTGCGGAGCCGCAACGGCTTGATATTGTTGTGTTCCCTGCGCCGGATACTGGGGAGCTTTACGTAAAGCGCATCATTGGCCTCCCCGGCGATACGGTGGAAATCCGTGCGGGCAAGGTATATATCAACGGCGCAAATACGCCCTTGGACGATGATTATGTGGACAATCCTTCTTTTGATGATTGGGGGCCTCGTATCGTTCCGGATGGCCATTACTTCATGCTCGGCGATAACCGCGCTAACTCTCTGGATTCCCGCCGGTGGAACAACACATATGTCCACCGCAGCGTTATACAGGGTAAAATTATTTTCAGTTACTACCCCAACTTGCAATTCATAAAATAAAGGAGATGTATGGTATGGCACAGATTACAAAGGAAATGCTCATCGGTGATATTTTACAAGTAGACGCGGGTATTGCGGTTGTATTGATGCAATCAGGGATGCATTGCGTAGGCTGCCCCTCTGCACAAGGCGAAACAATCGAAGAAGCAAGCTTTGTTCATGGCATGGATGCGGACAAGCTTGTCTCCGATATTAACGCATATTTACAAACAAAAAATTGACGAACTCCGCAGGCATAGCACAGCCGTGACTGCGGAGTTGCTGTTTTCTGGTGGTAACAGATTTTCAAAAGTATTTGCGTGAAAAAGCTGGTCAAACAATCGGTTATTGTGTATAATGGGAAAAGTTGTGGCTTCGCATATTGTTAAATTTTTTGCAATATCAAAAGTCAACCGTCTGTGCCGTATGTCACGCAGGGTGTTTTGTTGCTGCCGCTCCTGCGCGCTATACCATATCGGCGGTAAACAAAATGAAGGAGGTTTCACGGAATGGCTGCTAAAGAAATCCAGTTTGCCGAGAAGATGAAAGCGCTCGACGCTTTTATCGACGCTCTCCCGACGAAGGAAGGTAAGTTAATCGTCGTCCTGCATCACGCGCAGGATTTGTTCGGTTATCTTCCGGCCGAGGTGCAAAACCATATTGCGCATAGGCTGCAAGTTCCGTCGTCGAAGGTGTACGGTGTCGTCACGTTCTACTCGTTTTTCAACACGGAGCCCAAGGGCAAGTACAAAATCAACGTCTGCATGGGTACGGCCTGCTTCGTCCGCGGTTCTCAGGATGTTTTGAACGAATTCGAAAAGCACCTAAGCATCAAAACAGGCGGCACGAGCGAGGACATGCTGTTTTCGCTTGACGCGCTTCGCTGCGTGGGCGCCTGCGGCCTTGCGCCTGTGGTTTCCGTCAACGGCAAGGTGTATGGCCGCGTAACCCCGGCCGACGTGGTTGGCATCATCGAGGAGTACATGGCAGAGGGAGGTAACGAGGATGAATAAGGTTAAATCCCTAGAAGCGCTTCGGCAGTTGCAAGCATCTTCCGCTAAAGATATAGAAATCCGCACAACCGGCGAAAACCCGGATCACATCATCATCACGGTTGGCATGGGCACCTGCGGCATCGCTAAG
>JGI994J12354_10003780_pt1 | contig 13935 bp, 4 predicted proteins | sample IntmicLarv3ML3BL_FD_12354 | JGI IMG/M metagenome (IMG submission 12354)
CATGTCCATCGCATATTTCCCGCGCAATATGCCCGCGCTGTTGGCGATGTGCCGCAGCCCTGTATCCAGCCCGCCGCGCGTGAGGGCTTCCGTTGCTGCCAAGAATCGCGCGTATTGCAAATCTGTATAATCCGCGCCGGGCGCGTCCGCATCCGCAAAGTGGCTGAACATGCCTGCAACGCGCAGGCCGGGAAGCCGCGCCGTGCGCAATACCGCATCCGTTTCGCTATGCGGGAAGCCAATGCGGTGCATACCTGTGTCTATTTTGATATGCACAGGCATAACACGGTTCGCCGCCTGCGCAAAGGCGGAGACCGCGGCCGCGTGCGCCTCGCTTGGCACGGTGACCATCAAATCCGCCTGTGCAGCCGGAGGAAGCGCGGAAGGCGCAAGCGGCGAAAGAACCAAAATGGGCGCATTGATTTTAGCCCCGCGTAATGCCGCGCCCTCGTCCACCGTCGCCACGCCAAGGTATTCCGCGCCGCCCGCAAGCGCCGCGCGCGCGCAAGCCGCCGCACCGTGGCCATAGCCGTCCGCTTTAACGACGGCCATAATCTGCGCCTGCTGCGGCACTTTTTGCCGCAGCAGGCGCATGTTGGAAAGCAAGCTGCTTGTCCGCACTTCAATATACGCTCTTTCGTACATGGTTCTCTCCGTCATACCAGCTTTATTTGTCAAATCGGATTGAATCACTCCGCAGCCATCGCCAGCACGCGGGATATGATAGCGACCGCTTCCGCGCGCGTGGTGGTTCCTTTGGGGTCAAAGCGGTTTTCGGATTTCCCGAATATGATACCATTGGCTACGGCAGCCCTCACATTGGCTTGCGCATAGGCCGCGATGCTTGCGTTGTCCGCAAAGGCCAAAGCGGCATAACCCTCCGGCGGCGCGTCAATCAAGCCAAGCGAATCACACATACGCATAATCATGCTAACCGCTTGCTCTCTTGTAACCAAGGCGTTGGGCGAAAACTGCGTATCGCTGACGCCGTAAATAATCTTCAATGCATAAGCGATTTCGATGTTCGGGCGCGCCCAGCTGCTTTGCGTGTCCGCAAACGGCAAAGCCGCCGCGTCCGCCGGAAGCTGCAAGCCAAAGGCGCGCACAAGCAGCGATGCAAACTCCGCGCGCGTAACGCTGTTGTTCGGGCGGAAGTTACCGTCGGGATAGCCGGAGACCCAGCCCTCGCCCGCCGCCGCGCGTATCGGCGTTTCCGCCCAATGCCCGACGATGTCCGGGAACAATATGCCGCCCAATGGCGTGCCGATGCTGCCAAGCGGGTCCTCGTCGAGGATAAACTCAAATATATTATCCTCATTGCCGACGATGATGCCGGAGTTGCCGCCCGTGTTGCCGCCGTTATCCGCCGCTGCGCGCCGTACCGTTACATTAAGCGCGTTGGTGAGCTTTGTCGTTTTGATTGTGCCATCCGCAAAGCGCTGTATATTAACCTCCGCCAGCGTGATGGTTTCCGGGTTGCTGCCCGTGTAGCGGAAGCGCATGTAGCCCACGCGCGTTTCGCCCTTGGCATAGATGTTTTCGCCTGCGAAGAAATAGAAGAAATGCGTGCCGCGCGCGTAGGTTATCGGGCAATCCGTTTCGCCGTTTACCGTGCTTGTAAACGAAAGCAGCTCCAGCTTGCCTTTGTCCTCCGTGCTAAGCTTCACGCCAAGCTCAACGCCCGCAAAGTCGTTGTCCGCCTTGATGGTTACAGGAATGGTGAACGTATAACTCTGCGTGCCCGCCGGGGCGGTGATTTCTGTCACGCCGCTTGCGGAAAGGCTTATGCCAAGCGCGAGCGCCGAGAGCATAAACACACATGCGCCGACGAGCGTCCGTAGTGTTGCACCTATTCTTTTCATGCAATATCCCCCTCGGAATTTGAATCGCAAGCCTCCTCCCGCAAAACGCTGCGGAAGGAGGCTTGCTTTACAAGACTACATATAAATCAACTTGCCTTATTTGTAAACCTCGTTGTAAAGAATCATAATGTCCTCAAGGTTTACAACGCCGTCATTGTTCACGTCCGCGCGTTTTGCAATCTGCCAATTCGCGCTCTCCGGGAAGCCGTCCTTCGCGGCGCTCTCCTGATAGTAAAGGATTGCGAACACGAGGTCGTTTTCGTTTATGATACCGTCCTTATTCGTATCAAGCGGCGAATACTTAGTGATTGTTATTGTCGCTGCGGCCGGATCGATGCTGCAAGCAACCTCGCCCGTTTCCGTAAGGCTAAGCCCTGCCCATGCCTTAACGGATGTGATTGTTAGCGTCGCTTCCCCTTCGGCCTTCGCATCCGCAAAAATCTGCAAAATGTCGATGGCTTCGGCGCTTGTTTTACCGTTCAGGAACATAAACCGGATTGTGCCTTCCCAATTGCTGGGGGAGCCGTCAACGGCCTTCCAAGTGACACTTTGGCCCAGGAATGCGCTTGCGCCGTTTAACAATGCGAAGTCATTCGCGTAGGACTCCAGCATTCTGCTGTCCACTTCAAACGTAATCTCCATGAGACCAATGTTCTCCATGTTCGCGGCGGAGATGGTGTATACCAAGCGGTCGCCAAGCTCCGCCTTCGGCACGGCGCTTACAGCTATATTAACCGCGCCTTCCACAACAGCCTTCGCACGTGTAATCGTTACGGTGTAGATATTTATAACTGTACCGCTTTCGGAAACGACCTTGATGTAAGCCGTGTTCGCGCCTTCCGCAAGCGCAAACGCCGTAACCACGCCGCCTGTTAGTGCATTGCTTGCGCAGGCTGCATCGCTCCAGTAGCTAACCGCCGCGCCTTCGCTGGCCGTAACCGTCAGGTTTGCCGTGGCGACTGCGTTTGCAACGGAGGCTGTGATTGTACCCTTGTTGTTTGCAACCGCGCTGATTGCCGCACCGGACAAAGCGATGGAGGAAACCAAAGCGTCGTCGGACTTGACCGGTTCCTCCGGTTCGTCCGAGGCCTCCTTCGTGATGGAAACCGTGTAGATGCCGCTCGCGCCGCCATCCTCGGAGACCACCTTGATGTAAACCGTGTTCAAGCCGTCCGCAAGAGCATATTGTGTGATGCTTCTGCCTGTAATCTCGTTTGCCGTACAAGCCGCGTCCGCCCAATACGTTACGGTTGCGCCTGCGCTGGCCGTTGCCGTCAGGTTGGCTGTTTCCTTGTCCGCCGGAAGCGTCCAAGCGATGGAGGTTCCGTTGACTGCCGCACCGGCCAAACCAACGACAGCCGCCAACTCCGCCTTGTCATTTGCGCCTGCATTTTCGGCAAGGTATTCCACTTCCGCCATGCCAATCTTGCTGCGGCTGACGACGAGGTTGTCGAAGTAACGGGATTGTGCCTTCGGCGAGCCGTCGTTCCAGTAGTTCTCCAAGAACAAAGCGTTGATGCCAAACGCGTCGTCGGCTGTAACGTCGTATTCGCCGATCCAGTTCAAATTCTGTATATCCGCTGCAAGCTCGTCGTTCACCCACAGCTGGAAGATACCGTCGGATTTACCCGGCGTGTTCATCTTCACGCGGTATTCCACCGCGTACCATTGGCCAACATCCTCCGCACCGAACATGGGGATTGTGCTGTCCTGCGCGCCAAGCCATTTCAAGTTGCCAAAGTCGTTGTAGCCATTGGTTACAAGCGATTTGTTATCGCCGCCCGTGTTGTACATGCTCTCGCCGCGCTGATACACAACGTCAATGCCCGATGCCGGGTCAAGCGCCAGATATCTGTTATCGGGGCCGTCGGACCAAACGTGGCCAATAAAGGATTGCGACCATTCCGGATGCAAGGAGGTTATGCGGGACATTTTTGCGCCGCCGCCGCCTTCCCAATCCTCGTCATACTTCACATAGAAGCGCGTATACACCTCGGACAAATCTTCGCCAAACGCCGCCACAGGCGCTTCGTACGGATCTTCCGTGCGGCCGAAGCCAAGCATCAGGTTGCCCGCTTCTGTTGCGCCCTTCGCATAGTCAGCCTTCATGCCTATGGAGTTGCCAAGGCCAACGCCCGTGCTGCGGTAGAACAAATTCGGATTGTTGTACTCAAAATACTGATCCAGCTGATCCTGTTCAAAATCATCCCAGAACAGCCAGTCCGCCGTCGGCTTTTCCGACACGCGGATGCTAAGAAGCGCAAGGCCGCTCTTGGCTGCCGCGATGTTCGCGATCGCTTCATCAACCGCATCCTTCGTCGCGTCCTCGTCCGCTTCCACGGCCAATGCCGCTTCCACGGCTGTTGCATACGCGTTCCAGCTGGTCGCTGTGTACGATGCGCTGTTTAAGGCATATGCCGCGTTGCCTCTGTCCGCGCCGATGGCTGCGTCAAGCACCGTTGTTAAAGCGTCCTTGGAAACCTCAGGTACGCGCTCAAGGCCGACGAGGCCTATATACTTTGTGCTGATAACAAGGTTGTCATAGTAGCGGTACTGCTCCCGCGGCAAGCTTCCGTTTGCGCCGCAGTACGTGTTGAACGAGAAGCCGGTAAACTTCCCTGCGCCATAATCAAGACCTGTTTTGGAGAACTCAAGATTCCCGTCAATCCAAATATCGCAAAGACCATTCTTCAACCCGGTATCATTTGTTTTCATGTGAATCTCAACACAATACCATTTCCCTACATTTGCATCGGAGAAAATAGGTGTGGTCGAGCTGGCCGCGTCTCTAACTTCCAGCCTGTCGTCGCCTGTAGCTTCAATAATCCTGCCAGCGCCGTTAACACGGGCAACCCAGCCCCATGCGCCGCCAGTCCAACCTTCTTCTTGCTTGATATAGAAGCGTACATATATTTCATCTTGCCCGGCAAAATCATAGCTATAGGAAGCGCCTTCTACACCGGGTTTGTACACACGCTTAAGCGCCATGGAATCATAGAGGCCTATGCCATCTGCACGGTACATGTTTGCACCGCCGTCAACATAACTCTGCTTGGCCGTTTCAAAATCATCCCAAAGAATCCAATCGTCTGTCGGCGTTTCTTTCGCGCGGACAGCGCCTTCCACAAGGGCAGCCTTTGCCGCCGCAATCGCCGCAACCGCGTCCGCAACATCCTCGGCCGAAGCGTCGGCTTGCGCCTCGATAGCAAGCGCGGCTTCAATCGCCTGTGCGAATGCCTTCCAAGACTTCAATGTATACAAATTCTCGTTCACCGTATAGGACGGATTTGCACGGTTAGCGCCGATGGCTTCGTCCAAAGCAGCGGTCAAATCCGCCTTGTCCGCCTCCGGCACACGCTCTATACCAACAAGGCCAATGGGCTGCGTGCTGATTACGAGATTGTCATAATAACGGTACATTTCCTGCGTCAGCTTTTCATGGTCGCCACAGTATGCATTAAGCTCGAAATTGCTGAACTTAGCACCGCCAAAATCCAGATTGGTTTTGCTTAGTTCAAGCGTTCCGTCAATCCAAATATCACATTCGCCATTTTTTTGACCCACGCTGTTTGTTTGCAAACGAATTTCGACGCAATACCATTTTCCAACATTTTCATCGGCAAACACAGCTGTTTTGGAGCTGCCGGCGTCTCTAACCTCAAGCTTGCCATCAGGCGTGACTTCCACAACCCTCGTGGCGCCGCCGAACCGGCCAACCCAGCCCCAACCGCCGCCGGACCAGCCTTCCTCGTGCTTGATATAGAAACGAACATACACCTCATCTTGCGGCGCAAATTCGGTTCTGTATATCGCTTCCCACGCGCCGGGGCTGTACACGCGCTTTAATGCCGCAGATCCAAAAAGACCAATGCCGTCCGCGCGGAAAAAATCCGACCTGCCCGCGATAGACGAATATTGCTTTTCCGTTTCGAAATCATCCCAGAAAAGCCAATCGTCCGTGGGCGATTCCTTCGCAACACCAAGCTGTACAAGTGCCTTTTCCGCCGCTGCGATCGCCGCAAGCGCCGTGTCGATTTCGGCTTCTGTCGCATTCAGGTTCTTCTCCACCACAATGGCATCCTGTATAGCCTGTACATACGCATCCCAGCTAAGCTTGGAATAGTCCGCTTTGTTCAGCGCATACACCGGGTTGTCCCGGTTTGCGCCGACGGCTGCCTTAAGCGCTGCCGAAAGCTCTACCTTGCTGGCTTCCGCATAGTCCATAAACGTAGCCGGGCCAATCGGCTCGCGGCTGATAACAAGGTTGTCATAGTACTTGGATTGATCCTGACGGGAACCCATGTTGTTATAGTTCTCAATAGCAAAATAGTTGATGCCAAAGCCCTTACCCGGGCCGATTTCATAAGTGCCGGTCCAGTCCAGATCCTTGCGGGAAGCTTGCAAGCTGCCATCAATCCAAAGGTTAAACTCGCCGTTTTTAACATCCGGGTCGTTCAACTTCACATGAACCTCAACGCAGTACCATTCGCCTACATGGTTTTCGTCAAAGATTGTCATATCGGTCGCTTTGCTGCCAAGCCAATCCATGCCGTCCCAGTCGTTGTAGGAACTGGTTATAAGCTTCGTACCCGATTGTGTTGTGTTCTTTTTAGCCTTTCCGCCCTTAATGTCAATACCGGAAACAGGGTCAATCAACAGCCGTCTGACTGTGTCTGCGTTGTCGCCGGACCAGATGTGCGCCATCGTGGAATACGCCCAGCCATTATGCAAGCTCACGATACGCGTCATCTTTTCGTTGCCGCCGGAAGGAATCCAGTTTTCGTCCGTTCTGACATAGTAACGAACATAAACCTCGCGCAAGTCCTCACCGTATGCACCGACCGGTTTAAAGGAACCGTCGTTCGGCGTGCGGCCAAACGTAACCTTGATGCCGCCCGTGTCCTGCGCGGACGTGCCGCTTTCCTTAAAGTCGCCGCGAAGGGCAGTGCCGCCGCCCAAGCCGTCGCCGGCGTTGCGATAGGTTGTGCTGCGCTCTGTGTACTCAAAGTAATTGCTCATTTTGTTTTCTTCAAAATCATCATAATATATCCATGCGTCTGTCGGCTGCTCCGTAACCACGTACGGGCTCTTGCGGTTGATGGATATGGTATATGTTTTTTCTGTCTTGCCATCCGGCGCGACGGACTTCAATGTTACCGTCTTTGCCGCATCGGGAAGCTCTACGAAAATATCAGCGCCGTCCGCATAGGCTTTGCCGTCCACATAAATTGTGGAATCCGCGTTAGCGGCAACAGGCGCAAGCGTAAGGCTGCGAACATCCGGTTCAACAACAAGTGCGTAGTTCAAAACATCGGGGTCAAACGCGTCCGGTGTTCTTTTACCTCTGCTGAAGTTGATTTCGGTAAGCGAGGCGTTGCCGTTGCTGACCGCAACCGGATTCGCCACGCGGCTTACGCCGAGGTTGTCGTATATGCGGTATTCCGTGCCGCCGGGCAATCCAACGCAGTTGTTTGTGTTGTGTATGGCAAAATCGTTGATGCCGTATGCATCGTATGTACCCGTCCAGTCAAGGCCTGTAGCGCTTGCCTGCTCTACGCCATCGATATAGAGGTGGTATTCGCCGTCCGATGCGCCGGGCGTGTTCAACTTCACATGGATCTTCATGTTGTGCCAAGCGTTGGAATACGCGCGTGACATATAAGCCGTCGTGCTGTTAACGGAGCCAAGGCTCGTCATCACGCCTGTCGGCAAGCCGTTTTCATCATATGCGCTGACGCTGAGATCGGAAACCAAAATACCGCCTGTTTCGTCGCTGTAGCGTACGTCAACACTTACAAACGGAACGCGTGCGCCGCTTTCGTCCGCGCCGTAGCCGAACACCTTCGCAACGGCGCTTTCGCCGATGGGAACCTCGGAATCTGCCGCTTCACTTGTGACGTTCTTGTAGTCAAATGAAAAATACAGTTCGCGTTCCACTGTGTCCTTTGCGCCTACGGTTCTGTACTTGGCATTATCAATCGTTTTGCCAATGGCCAAGTTGATGTAGGTGTAGTACGGGCCGCCACCCATATTCGTGTCGCCCGGCCAATAGCCGTATGAGGACTTAAGAGAGCCGCTGTTGTCAACGCCTTCCGATGCTTGGTAACCAAATCGGCCGAAGGTGTTGAATCCGGTGTAGTAAAGGCCGTTGATGCTGTGCCCGTTTTCGGCAAAATCATAGCTTTGCGGCGTGCCGCTACGATTGTACTTAATCGAATCCTCATTAAAATCATCGAAGAACAAATACGATACCGCAAAGGTTTCGTCATCCGCCTTCACTTTCGTTGTGCCAAAAGCGCCTGTGCCAAGCGATGAAAGAACCATCACAAAAGCCAGCAGCAGGGAAAGCGCTTTCTTCGTGCTCATTCGTGCGTTCATGTTTAAGTGCCTCCTTCATTATGCCATATTTTTGTTGCCGAAAAAACCGTGCGCGTGCCTCCGCGTATTTATCTCCTGCCGTATACTGCCTGTAGCAATGTTAACATTGCTCTGTGCTTGCGAATCGTACCGCCTGCTCACCTCCTGAAACCATTGCGCTTGTGTATCCCGGAGCCGCTAAGCGCATTCCGGCATGTGAAAAATGACTATATTATACATCAATATCATCATATCTTTATACAAATAGAATGACAACGACCAGTATGTACAGAGTTTGTTATTATGTACAATCCATAAAAGCAGTGTACAAATGCCCATAAAATGTACATTTTGAGCATTGCGTGGGAAATAAATACAAAAACACCGGGCGCGTTATACGCGCCCGGTGCAAAATTCATTTCATCCAGCGCTTTTTGAAACCGCGCAGAATTAACGCAGATTATACCGCGTATCCATCGGCGGCTTCTTGCAAAGCCAGCGCCCGCCCGTGAAATCCGGCATGGCGAGAGGTGCGCCGCCCTGCGCGATAGAATCCTCGGAAAGCGCCGTAACGCTCATCCATGCCGCCGTGTCGTATACGTCGATCGGCGGCTCCGTTCCGTTTTGCACGCATTCGAAAAACGCGCGAAGCACAAGGTAATCAATGCCGCCGTGGCCGTTCTTCACGCCCTCCTTATTGTATGCCGTCCAAAGGGGATGCTCGTGTTCTTCCCGGTATTTGTCCGCATTGCCCCATTGCTCCTGCCATTTGAAATCGAACTCGTGATGTTCCCCGTCAAAGAAGAAGGATTTGTTTTCGTCCTCATACGCCGCCTTTGTGCCGCGTACGCGGAAGCCGCGGCTGTATGTGCGCGGAAGGGTTGTGTCCAGCGTTAATACAATCGTTTCGCCGCGCGCGCATTTTATAACGGTTGTAACCACATCGCCTTGCATAAACGCCGTGCGGTTCAACGCGGTGTCCTCCGGCTTCTTTTCCGCAAGGTACGCTTGCATACCCGCCGCCTTGGACGCGAAGGAGGACAGCGTCAGCATACGGTTGCCGTTATTGATATCAAGCAGCTTGGCAATGGGGCCAAGCTCATGCGTTGGGTAGTTGTCACAATTACGGTTCAGGTAATTGCGCAGGCGGTAATGCCTGTTTTCCGCGCCAAAGGCGATTTGCTCCCGCAGGTCGTGATGGTAGCCGCCCGCGCAGTGCACCACCTCGCCAAATAGCCCCTTGCGCACCATGTTCGTCACCATCAACTCCGTGCGGCCATAACAACAATTCTCAAGCATCATACAAACCGCGCCGGTCTCCTCCTGCGTGCGAACAAGCGCCCAGCAGTCCTCCGGAGAATATGCCCCGCCAACCTCCATAGCAACAGCCTTACCCGCGCGCATGGCCGCCAAGGCGATGGGCACATGCGATTCCCACGCGCTCAATATAGCGATGGCGTTGATCTCCTCCATTTTCAAAATGTCGCGGTAATCCGTTGTGCAAAGAACAGCGCCGCTCTTGCCCGCGCGTACGGCTTCCGCGCCCGCCAGCGCCCTGTCCTCATATGCATCACATACGGCTAGAATCTCCACATCGTCCATAAACATGATAACATCGTCGAGCAGATTTCTTCCTCTTTCCCCAAGGCCGATAATGCCCAGTTTCACCGTTTTCAATCCATACCGCTCCCTTCGCAGCCTGTTTTTTGTTTAATCCACACGGAACAGCAGAACCTTCTGCGCCCGTATCCGCCCGCGCAGCGCGGGATAATACGCAAGCGAGAACAGCTCGCGTATGTGCCTGTAGCTGCCGTTGTATTCGACGGCAAAATCCATATCCGCATCGCTGAGGTTAGCGAGGTAAATCAAGTCATGCTTTTTGCATTTTACAATACGCGCTTCAAAATGCGGGCAGCGCTTCCCGCCGCCGTCCGTTACGCGTATCAAGCGGGAAACGGCGGCTTCGTCCAATATGCCGTCAAGCAACGCTTGCAGCGCTTCGGCGCTTGGCAGCTGCGGCATATGCCACACCTTACCCTTGCCGATGTTTCGGCAAAGCAGGCTGGACGGCTCGCCGCCCACCGCCGAATCCAGCTGCACCACGCGTTCTATGTTTTGGTCATAGCGCTGCGCCGTACCGCCGAAGGTTACTTTAATCTCGCTTGCAACGCTTTCGATGCCCCAAGCGGTCAAGTAGTCCGCAGGACGCGTGTATTCGTCCCGCAGGCAGGGTTCGCCGAGGAGCACGAGCACGCCGCCCGCCTTAACATACGCGTCCAGCTGCGCGAAAACGGCCCGCGGTAAAAAGCGTACGCATGGCGCAAGTATAACCGGGAAATCCTTCGCCTTGCCCGCAAGCAGCTGCCGTTCGCTAACGAAGGTAAGCCCGGCGTCCAAGCAGGTAGCGGTATCGTACGTTTTGCGCAAAGCAGACAAATAAGGCGTATCGCTGGCCGCAATGAGCGCGGGCTCCGCTTGCAGCATGTTCGTCATGGAATAAAGTATGGCGACGGGCTTAGGCTGCTCCCAAAAGGCCGTGATTTCGCGGCTTAGGCGGCGCACGTCCAGCGCAATGGTAAGGTGCTCCTCCACGCCCTCAATCGGCAAATCGCTGTGCATGGGCGAAATCATCGTGGAATGCGGGAATTGCCGCGAGGGCTGCACAGGCCACCAGAACATGGAAATCGCGCTTTTGCCATGCAGGTAGTTCAGCACCCAGCGGTCGCAGAAATGCCCCTGCTCCGGGTCAACCATAGGTTTCGGCGTTGTTGCAAAGGATTGGAAAAGGTCTATTCCAAGGCAATCCTTGCCTTCGTGCAGAATGATGTCGTCCACCTCGTTGATAATCAGCTCCTCGTCGATGCCGGAGGTGCTGAGCGAGGCGCTTAACATGCTGCTTGTACCCCCTGCGCAAAGCGGCTTATCCGGCGAAAGCGCGCGCACATTTTGCTTGGACCAAACCAAGTGATCCGTAAAGCGGCGTGCGTTCCAAACCGACCAGTCATACCACGCCGCGCGGTTCACATCAACCTCGGGCGCATGTGCCTCCGTCGCGGGCGGCATGATATCGTCAAACGACGCGTATGCCGTGCCCCAGCAATTGTTCAATGCCGCTATACCGCCGTGCTTTTCCGCAAGCCAAAGGCGGAAGCGCCGCGCGGATTCGTCGCACATACACATATAGCTCAATTCGTAAGCCAAAATGATGTAGACCAGGTTCTCGTCATACATCCATTCCGGCGCGTGCTGCTTGTTATACGCGGCGATTGCGTCCAAAATATGCTCGTTCTCCAAGCAGAGCACGACATTTTCCTTCAAGCCGCCCATTGACCATTGATCCTTGATCAAATGCCCGCACCAGCCCTGCCAGCCGACGCGCGCCGTGTTTTCGTATTGATGGAACGCTTCGTATACAGGCGAATCCTCAACATCATACCGCGAACCGCCGCCCACGGCGTATATTTCCAGTTTATGCCGCTCCGGCGCGTAGAACCGCATCAGCTCGCCCTCGTTGTGATAGCTCATGGAGCAAATCAAAACCGGCTGCCCCTTTTTGTCCACCAAATGGCGGCCGGAAACGCGTATGTCCTTCATGTCCGGCACGGGAAGAACCTTGTTGCCGAGCGTGTTCGCGTCGTCCTCGTCGTCATTGTGCCTGCGGGAGGAAAGAAACGCCTCCAGCTTTTCCCGCCGCGCTTGCATAACCTGTATTGCCTCCGTCAGGTTCTTGCGGCGCGCTTCCGGCCCAAAATGCCACGCAAGCCCCTTTCGCGCCAGCGCGACGTCCGCCGCAACAAGGGCGGCGTGTTCGTAATGCGTTTGCATACCGTTGATCTCGGCGTAGCGTATAACCTCCGTAAGCCGTGCACGCTCTGCGCGCGCGCTTTCCTCCAGCGCCAAAACCTCCTCCGGCACATTGTACGCTTCCGGGCAATGCGTATAGCATTTAATGTCCAGCTGCTTGATGCGGATAATGGCGTCGCCGGGCTGCGCAAACGCCAGATCATCCGTGTCGTCCAACCCTTCGCTTAAACGCAGGCGGGATACGCGGAGCGGCTCCGCGCCGGGCTGTGCTTCCGGCATAACAAGTTCTATCTGCCGAATGTCCGAAATATCCAGGGCGCGGTCTCCGCGGTTTGTGAGCGGCTGCGTGACGTCAATCACAACATGCGTAATGCCCGCCCCAAGCAAAAACGCCCTTTGCAAGCCATAGCTGTCCCAGTACTCCCGCATACCGTTCTCTAATGAAGCTTTATCGCAAAGCTCTATACCGGCGAGGGCGGGCTTGCTTGCCGGGTTTTCGATTTCCAGCCGCAGGGATTGGTAGCCCCGGCAATCCAAACGCAGGCCGTCAAGCACCGTTAAGCCGGATAGCGGCACAAAGGCGTGCCCGTCCGCGCCGGGCTTTGTATCCAAACCGGATGAAACACAGGTATGAAAAGGAATTAAAACGCTAGCCATGTCGAACCTCCTTTTATTCGCCCGCTGCAAATGCAGCTGCTTTAAGCACAGGCAACCTACACACCGCGCTAAGCCTAATATAGGAAACCCCCGCCGCTTTGACAATATTCATAATGTACACTGAATGGTCTTTTGTACAATTTCGCCGCGATTGTACATTTTGACAACTTGTGAACATACAAAGCATTGCCATTTACCGGCCTGTGGTTATAATGTGAATATAAGCAATACGGGCATTGTGAACAATAGGTGTTGCGGATACGGCTTGCTTTCTGTTCAATACTAATGACAGAACATGGAATGTGATTCGCGTTTTGCAACCCAAACCGTTACTATTGCCATAAACGCTTGCAGCCGCAGGCCTGAACCATAGGTTTGAAATTACTATAGACAAGGAGGCGAAGGTAAATGGTTTCCGCCAAAAACGGTTACGGTAAAGCAAAAAGCAGTTCGGGAGTAAAAAAAGCCTTTTTAAGGAATTATCAACTATATATATTGGCGCTGCCCGCCATCATCGCAACGTTTATCTTTTCTTATATACCGATGTACGGCGTTATCATTGTATTTAAGGATTTCAGCTTCAAGCAGGGTATATTGGCAAGCCCGTGGGTTGGGTTCAAGCACTTCGAGCGGTTGTTTCAATATCCGGCTTTGCTGGACATGATAAAAAACACGTTGCGTCTTTCGTTGTATTCGCTTGCGACGTTCCCGCTGGCCATCATATTGGCGCTGCTGCTGAACGAGCTGCGCAGCTCCAAATTCCGCAAAACGGTGCAGATGATATCGTACGCGCCGCATTTCCTGTCCGAGGTGGTCGTCGTCAGTATGCTGACGATGTTTCTCTCTCGCAGCGGCCTGTTCAACAATATCATCTCGCTTTTGGGCGGCGCGCGGATAGATTTTTTGGCGAAGCCGCAGTACTTTTCGCACATCTACGTTTGGTCGGGCGTGTGGCAGGGCATAGGCTGGGGAACGATCATATACCTTGCGGCGCTTGCGGGCATATCGCCGGATATGGTGGAGGCGGCGCGCATAGACGGCGCGGTGCGGAGACAGATCATATGGTATATTAACATACCCTGCATTTTGCCGACGGTCGTTATAACGTTCATATTGTCCGCCGGGTTCATTATGAGCGTCGGCTTCGAAAAGATATTGCTGTTGCAAAACGATTTGAACCGAACCGCCTCCCGCGTGATACAAACCTATGTGTACCAGGTTGGCGTACGCGGCGGGGATTACTCGTATACTACAG
>JGI994J12354_10003781_pt1 | contig 13931 bp, 9 predicted proteins | sample IntmicLarv3ML3BL_FD_12354 | JGI IMG/M metagenome (IMG submission 12354)
CGCCGCCCCTGTAGGGGCGAACTGTGTTCGCCCGGCCCAACTGATAAAGGGATGAAGAGCAAGCCCGAAAAGGATTGAGATAATCAATAGGTTAGTCAGGCGTCGCGGCCGGGCCATGGCCGCCTCAAATAAGCCACCTCCACATGTCCCAAACAGAAAAACAATAGGGCCGTTTTTCTTGGTTTGCGCCCTGTTGCGGTTGCTTATTTGAGGCTATGGCCCTGCTCCGCCTTCTATAATCAGCGAAAGCGAGGAAAATACTATGACCAGCAAGCACATCATCGACCAGACCAACGTCCACGGAGCCCGCAATTATGCCCCCAAGGAGGTCGTCATGGTCAAGGCCCAGGGCTGCCTGGCCTGGGACCCCGAGGGCAACCAGTACTTCGACATGCTGTCGGCCTACTCGGCCCACAACTTCGGCCACTGCCACCCCGAGATTGTCGCCGTGGCCAAGGAGCAGCTGGACAAGGTGACCCTGACCTCCCGTGCCTTCTACAGCGAGAACCTGGGTGACTTTTACGAGGCTGTCTGCCGCGTCACCGGCAAGGACAAGGTGCTGCCCATGAACACCGGCGCCGAGGCCGTCGAGACCGCCCTTAAGACGGCGCGCCGCTGGGGTGCCCTCGTGAAGGGCGTGGCCAACGGCGCCCAGGAGATTATCGGCTGCCAGGGCAACTTCCATGGCCGCACCATCTCCATCGTCTCCTTCAGCAACGACGAGACCGCCCGCGAGGGCTACGGCCCCTACGTCGGCGGCTTCAAAACTGTCCCCTACGGCGACGCCAGCGCCCTGGATGCCGCCATCACCCCCAACACGGTGGCCTTCATCGTCGAGCCCATCCAGGGCGAGGCCGGCATCGTCATGCCCCCCCAGGGGTATTTGAAGCAGGTGCGCGAGATTTGCACCAAGCACAACGTGCTCTTCATCGCCGACGAGGTGCAGACCGGCTTCGCCCGTACCGGCAACAACTTCGCCTGCCAGCACGAGGGCGTCGAGCCCGACATCTATGTCATGGGCAAGGCCCTGGGCGGCGGCATCATGCCGGTCTCGGCCATCGCGGCCAACGCCGACATCATGGATGTCTTCTCCCCCGGCAGTCACGGCTCGACCTTCGGCGGCAACCCTCTGGGCTGCGCCGTGGCCATCAAGGCCATCGAGATTATGGAGCGCGACAACTACGCCGCGATGGCCAAGGAGAAGGGCGACTACTTCATGGCCAAGCTGCGCGAGATCAAAAACCCCGAAATCGTAGAGATTCGCGGCCGCGGCCTTCTTGTGGGCGTCGAGTTCACCGTCAACGCCGCCCCCTATGTGAAGAAGCTCATCAAGCACGGCATCCTCGCCAAGGAGACCCATGAGCACACCATCCGCTTCGCGCCGCCGCTGGTGATTACCTTCGAGCAGCTGGACGCGGCCTGTGAGGAGATTAAGGCGGCGCTGGAGGGCTAACACACTATGAAAAAACTTGCATCCCTCCTCCTGGCCGCCCTGGTGATGGCCACCCTCCTGCCCGTCGGCGCGGCCTTCGGCTGGGAGGAGGATTTAGGCAACACGCTGCACTTTGGCGACGCTATCACGGTTTGGGAGTTGGGCACATGGTTGTCCTTCGACGGTTCGGAAGTCGTAATCACGCAGAAAACTGGAGAAGCGTACTATTTGGGCCTTGAAATCGCCGGAGATATTGAGTGCCACGCAGCAACGCTGGAGCTTCAAGACGGCACAGTATACCCAGCAGAGCATTACACTCAAAGTGCCGATGGAAACATTTGCGTTTTGCTTCCGCTATATAAGATACCCATTGATGAACCATATCGCGCAGAGTTTCCCTTCGTCATCATTCGCGGCGACACAGGTGCATTTTGGTCACTGCAAACCTATGACGAAAATGGTAAAAGCATACAGTGGATGACCAAAGCGAACTACGACGCCACCTATACCCCCTACTCCCCCAACGAGCCCTCGGGCATCGACTACCTTGCCCTGACCACCTCCACCCCCAAGGATGAACCCAACACCACCCTGTCCACCTGGGCTGTCGAGCCGGTGGCCGCCGCCATCGCGGCGGGGCTGGTGCCTCAGAGCTTGCAGCACAGCTACGCCCAGGCCACCACCCGGGCCGAGTTTTGCGCCCTGGCCGTCGCCCTTTATGAGAACCTTAAGGGCGACATCACAGGCCGCACCACCTTTTCCGACACCGCGGATGTCAACATCGAGAAGGCCGCCGCCATCGGCGTTGTTGCCGGTGTGGGCGATGGCCGCTTCAACCCCGATGGCGCCTTGACAAGGGAGCAGGCGGCCACTATGCTGGCCCGTCTGGCCGAGGCTCTGGGCGCGCCTCTGAGCGCGGCGAAGCCGACCTTTGGCGACAGCGCGAGCATTTCCATCTGGGCCTATGACAGCGTCGGCCAAGTCCAGGCCGCCGGCATCATGGGCGGCGTGGGGGACAGTTTGTTCTCGCCCAAGACGGCCTACACCAGAGAACAGAGCATCGTCACCCTCTGGCGCCTCTACGGCATGATGCGGTAGCGGCCACGGCATTCCCAAACACCAAAAAAACAAGGAGGTATCAGCTTATGCGCTACACACTCACCCAAAGCACCGTTTTCCCGCTGGTGGAGGTCACCCTCGACCAGGGTCAGCAGATTCTCATGGAGCGGGGCGCCATGGTCTATCACAACGGCGATGTCTCGCTGGAAGGCAAGATGAACAGCGGCGGCGCGGGCGGCCTGGGCGGTCTGGTTAAGGCCCTGGGGCGCTCGATGGTCAGCGGTGAGAGCATGTTCATCACCACGGCCACCGGCACTGCCATGGGCGGAAAAATCGGCCTGGCACCGGGCACCCCGGGCACCATCCGCGAGCTGCCCGTGGGCCCGCTCCAGTGGCGGCTCAACGACGGCGCCTTTTTAGCCTGCGACACCGGCGTCAACTACACCATGCAGCGGCAAAACCTGGGAAAGGCTATCTTTGCCGGCACCGGCGGGCTGTTCGTCATGGAGACAGCCGGCAACGGTTCCATGCTGGTGAGCGCCTACGGCGATATTTTGGAGATTCAGGTGGACGGCACGCGCCCCTTCGTGGCCGACAACAGCCATGTGCTGGCCTGGACGACCACGCTGGATTACAGCCTGTCCATCGCCTCGGGCACCTTCGGCTTCAAGACGGGCGAGGGCCTGGTCAACCAGTTCCGCGGCGTGGGCACCGTGCTGCTGCAAACCCGAAATGTGCGCTCTTTGGCTGAGATGCTTGCCCCCTACATGGCCAGCGGCAGCTGATTTTCCGGCGGCGCCGAGCGCTCCGAACGTATAAATATTGCAAAAATGGCGCGAATTATACTGTAGTTCTCAAAAATGAGAGGGGCGAAAGCCCCTCTCTCCCCATGTTGCGCACAAGGAAAATAAGTGTCAAATATATCATTTTCGAGCGTCTCGAGCCGGCGGTTCTCACAAAAGAGCCGTGACAGAGCGGATGTGCCAGGGCCGGAAAACCCGCTTTTTCAAGGGTTTTCCGGCCCTGGTTTCGGGCAAAACGCACAAGGTCGCAAAAATGCGACCTTGTGCGTTGTCAAAAGCGTCAAATTTGAGAAAAAATGACGATACCAAAAAGAGGAAGGGCCTTTTGTGCAGTATTGACAAAACAGGAAAAATATCACCCAAATGTAATTTTGCCGCTTCCTTTTTTGCCCGTTGTGAGATAAAATACAAGTACCATGAAATGACAGAAAAGGTCATTCTACTGTTGTGTGTTTGGCGGGCCGCAGGGCCCTTTTGTATGGAGGTGCAGGTTCATGATGGAAATGCGAAACAGCGGAGCTGTGGCCACGGCTTTGCGCAGGGCGGGCGCTTGGGTGCTTCTCCCTGCCTTTTTGCTTGTTTTTTGCTTTGGCAACTTTGCGGGGTTTGTTGGGTTTGATTTTGGCCTGACGGCAGCTGCGGCGCCCTCGGGGGGCGGGGCGGCCTACATGGGCTACCTAAATGACAGTGGCGTCCTGAAACCGGTGATTCGGGTGGATGTGCCGTCGACTGCCACAACCCCCCATGTTATCCTAACCACTGAGGATAGTATGGCGACCTATGGCGACTTATCAGAGTATGTTGCTTTAAATCCGTACACGGTTTTCTGGGCCAATGTTGATGCTGGTGATGCGTTCTATGTTGAGCTAACCAACTCTAATCTTGCCGGTGTTCTTCCGATAGACACCTCCGAAGAGGTAACCATATACGCCTATATCTATGATGGGGACGGATCCCCCCCTACGGGCAGCAGTATGTCTGTGTTCACACCGGGGGCATATGATTTCGACCCACTAACACCCCACGGCTCGGTCACCTTCACCCCCGATGCGCCGGCGGGCTGCTTTGATGACTTGCCCTATCAGCGGGTGCCGGTCAGCGACTCAGCGGATATCTTCTACTGGCCCAACAGCGCGGGATTGACCCTTGATACCCCAACTATTACGGTGGACGGCAACTCGACTCCTTATGCCTTAATATCCCTGTTCACCGGCCCGACCCTCGATGCCTATTATGCCTATGTGCCAACCGGTACCGGCGCGGTTACCTTTTATCAAAATGCCCTCCTGCCCATGGTTCTAACCCCGGGCAGCGCCGACAGCGGCACGGCTGCGCCAAACTACTCTGTGCTGGTGGACGGCGGAGATGCTGTAGATGTCAACGCCGCCTTCGGCTTGAGCACGGCGGCCACCGTCTTTCAGGCCTCGGTGGTGATGCGTGACGACAATTCGGTGGGTAATCTCGACCCTGAGTACACATATCTGCAGAATACTGTCGCAGACAGCGGCGCGGTCGCAATCAATAGCCTCTACGCCTACGATATTACATCCCGCTTCCCTCGGGAAGGCGGAGAGCACTACATGGATGTGACCTATCGGGTGGTGTATGCCGGGGCGGGCACCGGGGCCCTTCAGGTGTCCGAAGGCATCGACGCCTACCACCCCGATGGCTTTCTCTTCAGCGGTACGCCCACCGTCAAGGCCGGGCCCGACAGCGTCAGCATCACAGTGCCCGACCTTCACTTCTATGCCAATAATGTTAAGTATGCCTATACTCCCGGCAGTGCAGGCGGCATTAAGCTGGCGGTTGACAACTGGAACGCCGGGGACGACGGGACTCAGCCATTGGCGCACAGCAAAAGCTTTGATGTGAAAGCGTTTCTGCAAAGCAGCGCAGGGAAAACCAATCTCGTCATCAATGCCCCCAATTATCAGGCTAAGCCAAGGGCGGAGCAGGTGCCGGATTTATCTTGGGAAAATGTTGTACACGGGAGCAATGAGCAGGAGCCGCCTATCTGGTTTGTGTCCGGCGTGATTGGCCCCGGGAGTGGCCCGCAACCCTTAGGGTATCGTGCCGATTTTGAGGATGTGGCAAGCGACCGCGGGGCGCTTGTGTCAGCCATTCCCACCATAAGCTTTGATACCGGTACGCGCCCGCGGCCCAACCCCGACAACAACGATGACTACACGCCGTCCACCACCGTACCGCCCACCACGGCGCCGGTGGACAACAAGCTCTACGACCCTCTCGACCAAATCGAGGTCGGCCTGGCCGATGTGTCCCGGGCCAGCTCCTTCTCCCTCATTGAGAACGCCGACGGCACGAGTACCCTCATCATCAACCTCTCGGACGCCGCCATTTTGCAGGCCGACGAGGACGGCTATAAGACCTATATGATCGACCTTGAGGGCTCCGACCTCGACATCAGCGGCATCGACCCCACCAAGCTGCACTTCCAAGTCAATGTGCCGCAAAGCGCGGCGGGCACCATCAAGCCTGATTCGACCGTGCGGGTCAACAGCGGCACCCTCTTCACCGCCGACATTCCGTGGAGCGAGGTCAACCCGGTGGACGAGCGGGTTGAAATCACGGTGGAGATTTCCGATATCAACCNCCCCCTGCCGGGAGGCGTCAGCATCGGCTCGGGCAGCTTCTCCATGGCGGCCTACGCCGCACGGCGGGTGGGCGCCACCACACGGAATGTGGCGTCGAGCGCCTATAACATCTCGGTGACCAAAATCAACACGACGACCATGGCGGCGGCGCCGGTGACCACCTTCAAGACCAAGCCGGTCATTGTCAGCATCCCGCAGAATCAGGTGCGGGTGAGCACGGTGTCCATGGGCACGACCTCCACGAGAGGCACCCCGACCCTGGTGGCCAAGAAGTATAACGAGGATACCAAAACCTGGGATTCCCGGCCCACCATGGTGCAAAACGGCAAGGTGACCTTCTTCAGCAACACCCTGTCGACCTTTGCCATCTTCGAGACCTACATTGAGGCCGAGGACATCGACGAAACCTACGACAACATCGAGGTCATCAGCTTCCTTCTGGAGGCCGGCATCATTCAGGGCACCGACGAGGGCAATGTGGCCCCCTACAGCAACGCGCGGCTCAACGAGCTGGCCGCCATGCTGGTGCGCATGGACAGCGAGCCGGTGGAGAAGTTCGCCACCGAGTACCCCGGCGTCCTCGAGACGCGGTGGTTCTACAACGACCTCAACGCGGCCCTCAACCGGGGGTATATCTCCGAGGAGGAGACCGTTAAGGATCCCGATAAGTGGGTGACGGTGGGCGAGAGCGTGCGCATGCTCTTCCGCTACAAGAGCCGGCACAGCGGCGGGATTATCATGGGCGACAACGAGCTTGAGGACGCGCTGCAATACGCCCTCTCCACCGGGCTTTACGGTGAGGAGATGCTTCTCAACCTGGGCGGCACGGTGACCCGTGAGGAAGTCTTCCTGGCGCTGTTCAAGCTGTTCCTCGACCTTTATGGCGGGGATGAGGCGTAAAGTCTTTGCCCGCCTTCGGCGACCAAGGGGTATTTTTGAAAAAACACCCTTTGGAACCCCAAAAACTTTTGGAAATTGTATTTCATACAATTTCTGAGAAAAAATTATTCTGGAAATTGTGTATACACAATTTTATAAAGTTTTTGTTCAAGCTTTTTTCAAAAAGTTTGTCGGGTTTGGGGTGAAACCCCAAGGTCTCAGTCCGGCGAGGGGAGGGGATGCCATTGCGGGAGTACAGCGAAAAGCCAAAGCCCAAGGGCGAGAGCGGCAAGAAACGCCGGCGGCGGTCGGGCGACCGTGTACAGCTGAGCGCCTTCGGCGACCGCGACGCCGCCGAGAGCCTGAGCAATGTCGACCGCCGAATGCCCGAGAAAATGCGCATGCGCGAAACCGGCCCCGGCCAGCACATGCAATCGGTGCGGCCCGGCACCTACACGGAATACGGGCAATCCCCCGAGAAGATGGCCGAGGTGCAAACCGACACCGGCCGTGCCGAGATCGGCTACGACCCCAAGAAGATGGATACCGTGGTCTCCTTCGTGCAAGACGAGAGCAGCCAAAAGGGCCGCCAGGTGGTCGAGAACAAATCGGTCACCCGCCGCGCCATGGACGGTGAGAAATTCCGCAGCAACGACCGCAGCTTTGAAACGGGGGCCATGAGCCTTCGGGTCAATGCCGACAAGAGCCCCATGCTGGTGCGCCGGCAGCTGATGCAGGGCGGCGGGCGCAAGGCGCCCTCCACGCTGGACAGGGTCATCCCCTTTCACTCCCGCCGGGAGGAGGAGCAGGTGGCGCGGCGCCGGCTCGTTGAATCGGGAGGCCGGGCACCGGGGGCCTCCAAGGCGGCCACCGCCATGCAGACCATCGCCAACCGCAAGGATTCTCAGGCACAGGAGTTCACGCAAAAGTTCGACCGCGCCATTCAGAAGACCCGTCTGACCCACAAATCGGGGGATATGTACCTCATCCTCATGCGCAAAAAGCGCCTCATTTTAGAGGCTCTGGCCCGGGGCGAAGCAGTGCCCGAGGACGTGCTTAATGCGGTGGATGCCTCCGAGCTGGACGAGCTTATATATGATGAAACAATGCAAATCAGTGAAAAAGATGAAAGTAGGTGACATGGGAGGGATTGAAGGCAAGCTTGCTGCACGGTTCGATGCTCGAGGTCACGCACCGGCCATCCGGCCGGGAAACGTCCCGCGATGCGGGGCAAAAAATAAGACCCACTGGTAGAAAGGAGCAAGGCGGTCACGCCCTCTGACACACCGCACACCCTCTGGAGGGGACGGTGACCGCAAGCGAACATGGCTGAATATTTGTCACCGGGAGTATATGTGGAGGAATTCGAGAGTGGCTTCGCCCCCATGCAGGGCGTTGGCACAAGCACCGCCGGCTTCGTCGGCCTTGCTGAAAAGGGCCCCGTCAGCGGTGCCCCCATTCTCGTCACCAACTATGCCGACTTCAAGCGTAAGTTCGGCGACTATCTGCAGGAGAGCAAGTTTGGCAAATGGCGTTTCCTGGCCTATGCCGTCAACAGCTTTTTTGCCAACGGCGGTACCCGCGCGTTCATCATGCGCGTGGCCCCCAAGGATGCCAAGGCCGCCAAGGTGGTGGGCGGGCCCATCGCCATCACCGCCAAGAACCCCGGCGCGTGGGGCAATGCCGTCTCCATCGTTTTCACCCCGGCCTCCAAGGCCAAGACCCAAATTCTCGAGGATCTGAGCGAAACCCTGGGCGCCGGCATGTACCGCGTCAAGACATCCTCCGGCTTTGCCGCCGGTGATGTGGTCGCCTTCTCGGACGGTAAGACGGTCGCTTACGGCAAGGTCGCCAGCGTCGATGGCAATGTCGTCGGCTTTGAGGCCCCCTTCGAGGGTGCTGTGGTTGACACAAACATCCTGCCCACCAAGACCATCGCCACCTGCGAGATGAACGTCGAGCTCCGCTTCGACGAGACCGTCGAGAGCTTCGAGTTTGCCTCCTTCAACCAGGGCAGCTCCAACGCCCTCACCAAGCTCATGGGCCGCAGCGAGCTGGTCGAGGTTCAGGTGGGCGCCATCGAGGGCGTCAAGGCACCCTTTGACGTGGTGGCCGAGGCCTTCCCCGCCGGCAAGGAGAGCGTCACCGTTCTGCTGCGCGAAGGCGGCGACGGTACCGTCGAGAAGATTGCCGCCGGCGATTTCATCGGCAAGGATAACGGCCCCGGCGCCCGCACCGGCATCCAGGCCTTCTTGGATAACACCGATGTGGCCATCATGGCCGCCCCCGGCATCACCGACCCCAATGTCCAGCTGTCCTTGGTGGCACAGTGCTCGTCCCTGGGCGACCGCTTCGCCATTCTGGATATGGACATGGACAAAAAGTCGGTGGACGAGCTGATGGAGCACCGCAGCATGATCGACAGCGACTATGCCGCCCTCTATCATCCCTGGCTTGAGACCTACGACATGCTGGACAAGAAGAGCACCTTCATCCCGCCCAGCGGCGCGGTGGCCGGCATCTATGCCCGCACCGACAACCTGCGCGGCGTCTTCAAGGCTCCGGCCAATGAGGCCATCCAGAACTGCACCGGCCTCTATTGCAACTACAACACCAGCGAGCAGGATTTGCTGAACCCCAAGGGTGTCAACCTCATCCGCCGCATCCCCGGCATGGGCATCCGCGTGTGGGGCGCCCGCACCTGCTCGAGCAATCCGCTGTGGAAGTACATCAACATCCGCCGTCTGTTTATCTTTGTGGAGGAGAGCATCAAGGCCAACACCGGCTGGGTCGTCTTCGAGCCCAATGATGAGCTGCTGTGGATTCGTGTCAAGCGCACCATCGAGGTCTTCCTAGAGGGCCTGTGGAAGAGCGGCGCCCTGTCGGGCAGCACCACCAGCGAGGCCTTCTTCGTCGACATCGGCCGCAGCACCATGAGCCAGGATGATATCGACAATGGCCGCCTCATCTGCGTCATCGGTATCGCGCCCGTCAAGCCCGCCGAGTTCGTCATCTTCCGCATCACCCAGAAGACCGGCGAGTAAGACGTTGCTCTACACAGAAATAATGGAGGTTTGCTTATATGTATCCGCATAGAAATTTCCGCTTCCGCTTGGAGATCGACGGCCTCGAGGCCGGCGGCTTCAGCGAAGTCAACGGCTTTGACGCCACCTTCGATGTGGTGGAGTATCGTCAGGGCGACGACCCGGTCATCACCCCCCGCAAGCTGCCCGGCCTGATTAAGTACGGCAACATCACCCTCAAGTGGGGCGCTTCCGATTCCCTGGTGCTCTATGAGTGGCTCATGGACGTCAACGAGGGCAACATCCAGCAAAAGACGGTGACCATCACCGCCCTGGACGAGGAGGGCAACCCCTCGGCCTCGTGGCGCTGCATCAACGCCTGGCCCATCAAGTACACCGCCCCCGACTTCAACGCCACCGCCTCTGAGGTGGCCATGGAGAGCCTCGAGCTGGCCCACGAGGGCCTGACGAGGACTGAGTAAGATTTAACTTTTGGGGGAGGGCGTTGGCCCTTCGGGCCAACGCCCTCCCCCAAACCCCACCTGTTTTTGCCCAATTTTAGTATCCCCAACGAGGAGCGTTGATTTGCTATGGCTTTTCAAACCGAGTTTGAGTTCGAGCTGCCGAGAGGCTACGTAGACGACAGCGGCGAGGTTCACCGGCGCGGCAAGATGCGTCTGGCCACCGCCGCCGACGAGATTCTGCCCATGAAGGATCCCCGCGTGGCCCAAAACCCCGGCTTCATCAGCATCATCATCATGGCCCGTGTCATCACCGGCCTGGGCAGCCTTCCGGCCATCGACACCAAGACGGTGGAAAAGCTGTTCACCGCCGACATGGCCTATTTGCAGGACCTCTACCAGCGCATCAACGCGGTGGAGCCTGTGCGCTTCGATGTCACCTGCCCCCACTGCGGCCAGAGCTTTAAGGAGACCGTCCCTTTTTTGGAAGGCTAGCCGGAGGGTACCCCATAGACCGCATCTATGAGGAAATCGCCTTTCTGGCTTACTACTTCCATTGGAGCTTTGAGGCCATTGCCGAGCTCGACCACCGCGAGCGCCGGCGCTTTTGCGCCGAAGCGTCCCGCATCAACAGCCGGCTCAACGACGATGGCCAGCGCAAAAATATCTTTGATGTATAAAAGGAGGTCAGACTGGATATGAAGGTACCCTCCTTTTTAGGCGTGGGGCGGCGCGGCAAGCTGCTCATGACCCACCGCTTCGTCGTCACCATGGGCATTGCGGCCATGGGCTTTCAGTCGGTCACCGGCATCGAATTGACCGAGGAGGTCACCTATATCAACGAGGGCGGCAACAACGCGGCCCCGGTGATGCTCAAGGCCCCCCGCACCCAGCCCCATTTTCTCACCTTCAAGCGCGGCTTGGTGGTGACCAGCCTCAAGAGCATCACGGCCATGATGCCGGGCGATGTCGCCTCCTTTGGCAGCTCGGGGACGCCGGGCACCCTCATCGTGCTCGATGAACAGCAGGACATCCGCAACATCTATGCCTTTACGTCTTTGGGCATGGTGGAGTGGCAGCTGGCCGATTTGGAGGCTGAAAAGGGCGGGATTCTTGTGGAGACCATGAAAATCGCCCACAAGGGCCTGACCAAGATCACCATCCCGGATTTCTAAGGAGAACCCGCCATGCTCAAGCCGCTCACCTTGGTCACACGCAGGCCAGGCCCCTTCCAAGGGCCCGATTTGTCTGCCTTTGGCCTGGGCATCATGGCGCGGCACACGCCGGTCTCTGCCGACCCACGCTTTGGCTCCGAGCTGACATTGCGCCGGGAAGCCGCCGCCGAGGCGGCGGGACAGAACCTGTCGGTCAACCTCCAGCTGCTCATGAACAGCTACAGCGACACCCGGAACACTTTTTTAACGGGCCGTCAGGCCATCCTGCGTCAGCTGGGCCGCCAGATGGGCGCCATTTCGCCCGAGCTCAGGCGCGAGGCCGAGCGGCAGGTGGCTCACGTTCTGGCTGACGCCGGAACCCAGGCTCAAACGCTGTTGACCGCCGCGGCCAGGGCTGATTCGAGCGCGGCCCAGCCCCAACCCCTGACGGTGGAGCGCGGTAAAAAAAAACAATCGCCGCCCCAAAGCCGCCGCGTTGATAAGGTAGCCCCCGAGCCGCGCATCATCGAGCGCATCGTCCGTTCAATGCTCGTGCCCGGACAGTCGGTGGCCCCCCTGGCCGAAAATTGGCAGCTCGACCGCGACTTGACGCCGCGCCGCATGGGCCTCATCGTCCGCCACGAGGTGAGCGACATCCTGGGCACACCGCCCATCCCGATGTCGGTTTTGATGCCGGCAGAGGGCCAAAGGACCGAAAAAACCGACTTTTTGGCTCAAAACTCACCCCCTCCGGCCCTCATTTACACCACCCATTCCGAGACCCGCACCGAGGCCGTTACGGCGGCACCTCCCGCGCCGCTTCAACTCACCTCGGCCACTCCAGATCCTTTAGTCATTCCGCGCCTTCACAGCGAAGCTGCTCGCTCGGATGGCACAGCCATCCTCGGTCCTGCCAGACGCGCCGCGAGCCGGAATACCTCAACCCTTCGCACAACCTTCACGCCGCCCCCGGTGGCACGCCCGGCGGTGCCGGTGCTCAACCGCACGGTGCAGCAGAGCATCCACCTGCTGGCAAGGCAGAGCGGCCACAGCCTCATTTTGCAGCGCAGCACCCTCAACCACCTGGCCGAGGGCGAAATTGCCATCCTGCGCCAGACCGCCATGCTCCACGAGACCGTCCTCCGCGACCGCGTTTTCCGCGAGAACACCCTGACTCAGGCCGCCCCCCTCGGGCGCGGCGAGACCGGGAGCGCACCCATTGAAACGACCATTCCGGGCCAAAGCCCTCAATTCCGCGAGCAGCGTATCCCCGCACCGCTGCCGGGCCGGCCCGCGCCCCCGTTGATTCTTGGTAACCAAGGCCTCGCCTCTCAGGGCGAGAGCCCCAACGCCGCCGCCGCGACCACACAGCCCACTGTCGCCCCAGAGGCGCCATCCGCACCCCAGACCGTCCCCGCGCTCCGCGCCCTGCCGGCCTTGGCCGAGGCTGCGGTGGTCAGGGCCGCCCTCACGCGAGCCGCCGCCCTGACGGCGCATCAGCCCATAGGCCAGCGGGCGTTTCCTCTAAGCTTCGCTTCCGATGGCCGGGACTTCCCGGCCCCAGGACGCTCGGAGACCTCGTTCATCCACAGCATTTTGGTTCAGCGATTGGCCCTGACGGCCCAACCCGAGGGAATTCAAGCTCCGCTGCCGGCGGGGAACGCCTACGCCGCCGTGGTGCGGCCCGCTCAAACCAGACAGCCCGCCCAAGCGCCGCCCCTCCGACGCACCGAAGCCCCGGCCCCGGCTCCCGCCCCTCGGGCGGAGGCGGGACAGCCCGCTTTCGAGAACGGCAGACCACCCCTCATCATGGCCCGTGCTCTGGCGCGACAGCTGACCCATCTGGCCCGGCGCGGTCTGCCCATCGGCCCCCGAGCTCTCCGGCAGGAGGGTGTGCGCTCCGCCCCAATCCCCCTGGCAGACGCGGCTCGCGCCGTCGCCGGCCAGGCCACGGCCTCGCCCGAGAGGCCGTGGGGAACTCCCGTTTTGCAAGCTCCGGCCCCCATGGGCCGTGATGTCTATACACTGCTCAGAACGGCACTGCCCGCCGCCCTCGCCCCGCTCTCTGGGCAGGCGCCGCGCAGCACCCGCGCCCCGGCCCTCGGGCCCGAGGGCACGGCCCCTGCGGGCCGAGTTGCACTGCGCGCCATGTCCACGGCCCCGGCCTATGGTGCCGTGCTTCCCGCCCTCGGGGCGGCGGCCCTGGCCATCCACAGGAAGGCGGCGGCGGGGCTGAACCCAACAGAGGCGCAAGCCATCCTCCATCGCGCCCTCAGGGGCGCGACCACGGAGGGACAATCCTTTGCGCAGGCACCCGACCCTCGGGCCGCGGATGGCCCGCTTGCAGCGCCGGCCATGGAGGCCCTTCGGGCCCCGGCGCAGCCGGGGATGCCGCCCCTCGGGGCGCCATCCGCCCTCACACCGGCCAGCCTGTCCAGGCTCAGCCTGACTGCCCTCCACCCGGCCACATTGCGGGGGGCCGTCCTTTCGACGGCCGCTGCCGCG
>JGI994J12354_10003782_pt1 | contig 13928 bp, 16 predicted proteins | sample IntmicLarv3ML3BL_FD_12354 | JGI IMG/M metagenome (IMG submission 12354)
AAGCATGGTCATAACCAAACGCTCGCAGCCGACACCAAATCCGCCGTGCGGCGGCATACCGAAGCGGAACGTTTTCAAATAGAAATCAAAACCGTCGGGGTTTAAGCCTTTGGCTTTGATTCTTTCGACCAGCAAATCGTATTGGTGAATGCGCTGCGCGCCGGAGGACAGTTCCATTGTCGGTGCATCATGTCAAAGCTCTTTGAAATTTCGGGGCGGTTTTCATAAGGCATGGCGTAGAACGGTTTGGTTTCCGTCGGCCAGTCTGTGATGAAATAGTGAGATTCGCCTGTCTTTTCAAAGACATATTCGCCGAATAAATGTTCAGCTTGAGTTCCGATATCGTCGCCGAATTTCATTTTTGTTTCAATTTCGGGAATTTCATTGTTGATGATGTTTAAAACATCTTCATAAGCGTATTTTTTAAACGGAAGCGCCGGAATTTTCAATTCAATTTCAAGGGCAGCCAAACTTTTCGCGCATTTCTCCGTCACTTGTTCATAAACGTAAACAATCATATTTTCGAGAAGCTCCATCACATCTTCGTGGTCGGCAAAACTCATTTCAATATCAATCGAGGTTGCTTCGTTTAAGTGTTTTCTTGTGTCGTGCTCTTCTGCTCTGAAAATCGGGCCGATTTCATAAACGCGGTCAAGTCCGGCCGACATCAGCATCTGCTTAAACAGCTGCGGGCTTTGGTTTAAGAATGCTTCTCTGTCAAAATAGCTGATTGGGAAGAGGTCTGTTCCGCCTTCCGTTGCAGCCGCTACGATTTTTGACGTTGTTGTTTCAACGAATTTGTTGTTTTCCAAAAAAGAGCGGATTGAATTTTGAATCGTGTGTCTGATTACGAATACAGCGGTCTGCTCTTCTCTTCTGAGGTCCATGAAGCGGTTGTCTAATCTCGTATCGAGTTCGGCGTCCACTTTTCCGGTGGTGTCCATCGGAAGCGGTGATTCCGCTTCGTTGAGCACTTTTATGCTTTCCGGCAAAATTTCATAGCCGTTCGGCGCTTTCGGCTCCGCCTTGAGCGTTCCCGTCACGACAATGACAGATTCGCGGCTTAATCTTTTCATGGTTTCTAAGAGTTCCGGATCCACCTTTTTCTTAACAAGCGTAATCTGCGCGCGTCCCGTTCGGTCGCGAAGAACGATAAAACTGATGCCGCCGAGGTCGCGTATTTCGTAAACCCAGCCGGCAAGCGTAACGGTTTTTCCGTTCTCGGCTTCCGGATTAATTTCTCCGGTAAAGTGTGTTCTGAATGCTTTTAATGACATAATAATCCCATTTAAATGAAAAATTTGATAAAATTCAAGGATATATACTTCGGATAGGGAATAATCATTATCGTATTTTAATTTAAGTAAGATTTAAATGATAGAAATTATGTTCTTGACTACACTAAAATAAAAAAAGGCAGTAATTATGGATTTAGAAAAAATTGAACATCAATTGGACGAGGAATTGCATCACGCCATTGATATCGTTAAAATGAAAAACATCCTTTTAATCCTGATTCTCATCGGATTGGCTTATCTCTATCTTGTCGTGATTTGAGCAACTTTTTTTCTGTTTTCCTTTTCTTATTTTTTTACTCTTTCTTTATTCCGCCACTGTTCTTTCAAGCATTTTACACGCTTGGCAGACAGAATCATTACACGGCTCACCGCAGATTTGGCAGCTCTGCATTTGTGATGTGTCCAACGCTTGCGAAATCAATGGAATCATTGTGTCGTAACCGCGAACGAGAGAATATTTCGTTCCGGGGTGGTTCACTTCAAAAGTGTTCAAAAGGCGGCGGACTTCTTTTCGAAGCGCTCCGAATGAATGCGGGCAGGCGGTCAATTCCATCGGCAAATCATGCAGATAAGCGTAAAGCGCAATTTCTTTTTCCGGAATTTTTCGAAGCGGCTTGACGCGGATCACAAATCCGTCCAACTCGTTGACGGCGGAAAACCGTACCATTCGTTCAACGTCGCCGCGGAAATGGTTCAGCATAATCGTCTGCGCTTCATCATCTAAGTTGTGGCCGATAACGAGTTTTGTCGCGCCGATGTCGCAGGCAGCCTTATTCAATATTTTTTTACGGAGAACGCCGCAGTAACTGCACGGGCCGACTTCCTTTTTATCTGTGCTGTATCTGTTTTCAGCCATTTTCTTTTCAACAACGATTTCATCCATCGTTTTGCCGTATTCTTCTTTAAAAGAGGTGACAATATGCTCGATTCCGAGTTCCGCCGTCATTTTTCCGGCGCGCTCAATGGACAAATTTCGATAACCTTCAATGCCTTCATCAATTGTGATGGCAACGATTTTGATATCCGGCCGGTTTCCGAAAATTTTATGCATTAAAAGCAGCGAAACCGAGCTGTCTTTTCCGCCGGAAAGCGCAACGGCGATGGTTTCATTTTTCTTTACAGGATAGCGTTGGCGCATCGTGAGCTTCGCTTTGCGTTCCACATCTTCAAAAAAATGTTTTTTGCATAAATGAAGGCCGGAATACGGCTGATAAATGATTGCGGGCGTACTGCACTTTTTGCATTTTGTTGTCATAAATATCTGTGTTTTAACGGCATTTTAATTTTCGTTTTTAGTATTTCGTTTTTAGTATTTCATTTTTATTTTGGAACGCTTTCCTTTTCATTTAAACTTTACGTTTTTAAAAATTTCAGTACCTTGATATGTGTTTTGTTTTATTTTTCAATCATGATATCCGATGTTTTTTCTTCTCTTCTTTTTTTCTTTTCTCATCCGTTCCTCCTCTTTTTTCTTTGTGTCATCATCGGTTGGGGACTCGGCATATTTACCGGGATGTTTCCGGGAATTCACGTCAATAATGTCGCCGCCGTCTTAGTCGGCGTATCTCCCGTTCTTTACGCCGCCGGTTTATCTCCGCTGCTCGTTTCAATCGTCATCCTCGCCTGCGCAATTTCTCACACATTTCACAACATCGTTCCCGCCATCTTTCTCGGTGCGCCGAGTGAAGATACCGCGCTTGCTGTTCTTCCCGGTCACCGCTTGCTGCTGGCAGGCGAAGGCTATTCCGCCGTCCGCCTGTCCGCTTTAAGCAGCATCGGCTCCGTTTTATTTTCCCCCGCCATCATGATTCCCATTGCCGTATTTCTGTATTTTTTCTATCCGATTTTAGAGCCGCATATGGGATTTTTCCTGCTGGCGCTTTCTTTAATTATTCTGCTTTCCGAAAAAAAGCTGCCCAAAATCATCCGCTCGACAATTGTTTTTCTGACCGCCGGCATTCTTGGTCTGCTTGCGTTCGGGTTGGACGGCAGTCTGAATCCTCTTTTATTTTCATCTTCCGCTTCCGTTTTAATGCCTCTTTTAAGCGGTCTTTTCGGCGTTCCTCAGCTTGTCATCAGTTTTTTTGAAAAATCCGAAATTCCGAATGTTCGGGAAAAACAGGATACTTTTCCCTTTTCCCTTCTCGCGAAAAACACGGTAATCGGCACAATTGCCGGCGCTTTTGTTTCATGGATTCCGGGAATTTCATCATCTGTCGCCGCCATATTAGCGGGTATTTTTACGGGGCGCCGCTCTTTTGATGAGCCGATTCAAAATGAAACGGAAAATAAGATGGAAAATGAGATGGAAAATGAGATGGAAAATGAGATGGAAAATGAGATGGAAAATGAGATGGAAAATGAGATGGAAAATGAGATGGAAAATGAGATGGAAAGTGAAACGGAAAATGAGATGGAAAATGAGATGGAAAATGAGGAAAGGAAGCCGGAAAGTAAAACCAAATATTTCGATTTAAAGGAGCGGGAAGAAATCGGCGCCAAAGAATTCATCATCGTCATTTCCGCAATCAATACCGCTAACGCGATTTTCGGTCTGCTGGCCTTTTTCATCATTCATAAATCCAGAAGCGGCGCAGTTGTTTCGATTCGAGATTTGCTTTCTGCCGCCGGAATGACAGACATGACTTTTGATATTTTTCTTCTCTTTTACGCGGTTATTTTTTTGACCGGTTTTTTGTCTTACTTTTCGACATTAAAAACAGGAATCTATTTGCCGCGATTGCTTCAAAAAATGAATTATCGTCTCATCTCATTTTTTGTTCTTCTTCTTCTCTGCGGCTTGACAATTTTAATGGCCGGCTCATTCGGTTTTATCTTATTTATTGCTTCAGGGTTAATCGGATTTCTGCCTTTCATTTTGAATACCCGAAAATCCAATCTGATGGGCGTCATTTTATTTCCGGTTATGCTTTATTTCTTAGGATTCTGACCTTTCTTTCATCGGCTTTTATAGAAACGGTTATATCATGAGTAATACATTGTTTAAGTTAAGATTTTCAAATCGATTTGTCATTTCAACGTCCTTTTTTGAAATATTTTATTCGGAGGCTGTGGGCGTTGCTTTTCTTCAAATTCGATTTACTTAATTTAAAAAGTGATTCAATATGCAATTTTGTCCGAAATGTAAAAGTATGATGATGCCGGCCGGCAGTGAATATAAATGCAGGAAATGCGGCTGCACCGCGGCGGCGGACCAATCTTCCAATTCCGTTTTCAAATCCGAAATCCACGAGCGGGAAGTTGTTGTTTTAGAAGGCGACATCGAAGAAGGTCTTCCTAAAACAGACGTCATGTGCCCCGAATGTAAAAACAGGGAAGCATATTGGTGGCTCAGACAGCTGCGTTCGGCAGACGAATCCGAAACCCGCTTTTTTAAATGTACAAAATGCGCATTCACCTGGCGGGAATACGATTAATTTCTCATTTTTCAATTTTATTTTAATTTTTCATTTAATTTTTCAAATCGATTAAATTTATCTGTAAAATTTAAATTATCCGTTTTTGAACGAATATTAAATATTTATATTTGTATGCATTCTATAACATCACATAAGTTTAATTTCTTTATCAATCTCTCAGCCAATAATGTTTGTGAGAGTTGATTTTTACTGAAAAAAATATGGTATAAAAAAGTGATTTCTATGCTTAAAGCTTCTATCGATATTGATCTTCTCAGAGATTCCGTAACGGCACTTTCTGTTATCGTCAGTGAAGTTCGCTTAAAAATTAAACCTGACGGCATTTCTGTCAAAGCTGTTGATGCTGCAAACGTTGCCATGGTTATTTTTGATTTAAATTCCAAAGCTTTTGAAAGCTATCAAGCCGAGGAAATTGAAATCGGACTTGACCTTGTTAAGCTGAATGACATTCTCGGAATCGTCGAGAAAAAGACCACCGTCGATTTGGAACTTGATACCGTTTCTCAAAAACTTCATTTAAATTTCGGCGGCTTATCATACACTTTATCCCTTTTGGACCCGTCCACCATCCGCTCCGAACCCCGTGTTCCGCAGTTGGACCTCCCCGCTCGTGTCGTTTTGAACGGTCAGGATTTGAAGCGTGCCGTCAAAGCAGCTGAAAAAATAAGCGATCATATGACACTCGGCGTCTCAGGCGACACATTCTTTATGGAAGCCAAAGGGGACACCGACCAAGTTCGTTTAGAAATGGGCAAAGACCAGCTCATCGATCTCAAATCCGGTGATGCCAACTCTTTATTCTCTCTTGATTATTTATTAGACATTGTCAAATCCGCCGGCAAATCCAACGAAGTCCTTCTTTCAATCGGCTGTGATTTCCCGATTTTAATTGAATTCGATGTCGCACCGACAGTTTGCCACGTCACTTTCCTGCTCGCACCGAGAATTGAATCCGACTAAACTTGTTTTCGAATCCGATGATTCCATCGGATTTTCTTTTTGTTTTGATTTTGTTTTTGATTTTGATTTTGTTTTTGTTTTGATTTTGTTTTGATTTTGTTTTGATTTTGTTTTGATTTTGTTTTGATTTTGTTTTGATTTTGTTTTGATTTTGTTTTGATTTTGTTTTGATTTTGTTTTTGATTTTGTTTTTGATTTTGTTTTTGATTTTGTTTTTGATTTTGTTTTTGATTTTGTTTTTGATTTTGTTTTTGATTTTGTCAATCCTGCTTCAGGATTGTCATGATTCATCACGATCACTTTTTATTTTTCTTTGTTACTTTCATTCCCATGTCTCTTCGGGCTCTCCTTTTCTAAAGCTGTTCTAAAATTACAATGGCTTTGTAATGAGACTCCCCTTTCAGAAATTCGTAATGAATGATTATTTGTTTTCAAAAAAGAAAATCAAAGTGGTTTAGACTATATATTCTCTTACTGTTATGAAGGGTCAGGTACAATTAATTTTTAGGAATTTTTCGGATTGTACATGGGGGAGATGCATGTTTTTGCATCTGTAATGAAAAAATGAAAAATTCGATTCATGTCCAATAACAGTTTTTTGAAAAAAACTGTTAATATTTTGGATAAATTGAGTTCACTACGGAGGTAACTTAATGGATAAACAAGCAATTTTAGCAGAGTTAAAAAATGCGATGGTCACATGCAAAGCAGATGCCATCATGGCTGCAGCAAAATCAGCTGCTGACGCAGGGGTACCCAGTACGGAAATTATTGACGGTCTTGCAGCAGGTATGACAGAAGTCGGCGACCAATTCGAGAGAGGAAAATTGTTCCTTCCCCACGTTATGATGGCCGCAAACGGAATGCAAAAAGCTGTCGACACACTCGATATGGGCGCAGCCGGTGCAAAAATTAAAAAAGTCATCATCAACGGAACAGTTGAGGGCGACGTTCACGACATCGGAAAATCCATCGTTTCAACCATGCTTCAGTCTGCAGGATTTGAAGTTCATGACCTTGGAAGAGATGTTCCGCTCATGAAATTCATCGAAGCCGCTAAAGAATACAACGCCGATATGATCGGTTTGTCCGCTTTGATGACAACCACTTTGAACGGTCAGAAAGAGTTATTGAGCTCCTCAAAGCCAACGGCATGAGAGCCAATCTCAAAGTCATGGTTGGCGGCGCACCCGCAACAACAGCATGGGCAGAAAAAATCGGTGCAGACTGCTACGCAGAAAATGCAACAGAAGCTGTTGACAAAGCAAAAGCACTTCTTTTGTAATTGAAAAGGTGGTTAATATGGCAACAGAATACTATTTAAGAATGGGAGACGGCAAACGCGTCTCTATGACCAAAGACAAAATCAAAGAAGATGCAATTGCCGGCGCAGGCAATGCAGTTGACTATGGTCAGATTCCGGACCTTTCAGGAAACGAAATCGACAAACTCATTGAAATTATCACAATGCCTGGAAAATCCGTCAGTGTTGAGTTCGGAATGGAAGTTCCGGTTACACACGACATCGGTACCATCCGTCTCGATGGCGACCAGGGCAACAGCGGTGTCGGTATCCCGTCCAGCCGTCTTGTCGGTATGATGATGCACGAAAGAGCATTCGGCGCTGACACAATGGAACTCGGTCACATCGACTACAGTTTCAAACCCGTTAAACCGATTGTTTCCAACGAATGTCAGGCAATGGAAGTTGCTCAGCAGAACATGATTGTTCCGTTGTTCTACGGCGCCATGCCGAACATGGGTCTTTACTACACACCCGACGGACCGTTCGAGAACCCCGGAGACCTTTTGAAAGCCTTCAAGCTGGACGAAGCCTTCGCTTCCATGGAACACTCCGCAGAACACTTAACCCGTGACATTGTCTGGATTATGCAGAAATTGTATGCCAGCGGCGCAGACGGTGTTAACTTAGACACCACCGCAGCAGCAGGCGACGCAGACGCATTCGGTACCTTAAATGCCGTTAAAGCTCTCCGCGCAGAATTCCCCGACATGTACATCGAAGTCGGTATGGCCGGAGAAAGCATCATCGGTATGCACGGCATGCTCGAATTCGAAGGAAAGATTTTGGCAGGTCTTTGGCCGCACCAGCAGGTCGGTCTTGCAGAAAAAGCAGGCGCCAGCATCTTCGGTCCTGTCGTTAACACAAACACCAGCCGCTCCTTCCCGTGGAACCTTGCCCGCGCAATTACTTTCATCAAAGAAGTTTCCAAAGTTTCCAAGATTCCGCTCCATGTCGATATGGGTATGGGTGTCGGCGGTATCCCGATGCTTGAAACACCTCCGATTGACGCAGTCACCCGCGCCAGCAAAGCCATGGTCGAAATGGCCGGCGTTGACGGTATATAGATCGGTGTCGGCGACCCGCTCGGCATGCCGATTGCCCACATTATGGCATCCGGTATGACAGGTATTCGCGCCGGCGGTGACCTTGTTGCCCGCATGCAGCTTTCAAAGAGCATGAAGATCAAGGAAGCCAAAGAATATGTCGCTAAGAAGATTGGTGTTGACGCATTCGATTTGTCGGATGAATACGCCATGCGTGATGTCAGAGAAGAACTCGGTCTCGGTGTTGTTACATCTGTTCCGGGAGCACCCAAAGGCATCTCCGCAAAAATGAACATCGAAAAAGCACTTGATATCAAAATCAACTGCTGCGACACGTTCAAAAACCAATTGAAAAAATAATATTTCAATAAATTACCAAAAAAAGGATTGTTCGGATCGGTTTGAATTTTATTTTTCATTCCGCTCCTCAATCTTTTTTGCATCAAATTACAATTTCAAATGTTCTCCGCGTTTTTCAAACCGATTCGGAAATTTATAAACCAAGCCCGGTCGGAATGATTGTCTCTTGCGGCGAACACAGAATTCTGAAATTTAATAGCGTAAGCTATTGAAAATCGGTTTTGTTTATTTGAAGTTTATAGGCACCGGAGTAATAAAATTCATCCTGCTTTTTGTTGCTTTTCGGCGCCCCTCAAAAACGTCTGCCGATATCGGCTTTTATTCAATAAAACATCGATGTGTGTTTTATTTAAAGCACGCGCTAATCTGTGTGTTTTTACCCCTAAATAAATAAACAGAGGATAAAAAATATGGCAAAATGTAATGCATTTGCAGCAACAAAATCACTCAACGGTATTGAGTTTGAACTCTTTACTCAAGATGAATTAAAAGCAATTCATGAAGCAACAATTGACGTGCTCAGCGAACCCGGTATTCAGGTTTCTGATGCTAATGCCAGAGCAATTTTCAAAGAAAACGGCTGTTCCGTTGACGAAAAAACCAAGATTGTTAAAATCCCCGAATTCGTCGTCAGAAGAGCACTTCAAACCGCTCCCTCCAGATTCACTCTCTGGGCCAGAAACAAAAAATACAACACCGTCATGGAATGCGGCGGAAAAGTTCACTGGACCTGTTTCGGTACCGGTGTTAAAATGTGCAACTACCTCGGTCCCGGTAAATACGAAACAGTTGACTCTGTTGAACAGGACATTGCAGATATTGCAAAACTTTGTGACTGGGCAGAAAACATTGACTACTACTCTCTCCCTGTTTCCGCAAGAGACTGGGCCGGCAAAGGCGCACAGGACGTTCACGAAGTCTTTACACCCTTGACCAGCACCGAGAAACACTACCATGACATTGACCCCGTCGGCGAAAACGTCGAAACATACTGGGAAGTCATTAAAGCTTATTACGGCGGCAACGAGGAAGAAGCACTTAAAAAGCCGATTATGTCCTTGTTGGTTTGTCCGACCAGCCCGCTCGAACTCAGCAGCAACGCCTGTCAAGTTATCATGAAAGGTGCCCGCAACAACATGCCCGTCAATGTTCTTTCTATGGCCATGTCCGGCGGTTCCGCACCTGTTTACCTTGCAGGAACACTCGTTACCCACAACGCTGAAGTTCTCTCAGGCATCGTTCTCGCTCAGATTACAAACCCCGGCGCACCCGTTTTCTACGGCAGCTCCACCACAACTTTCGACTTGAAAATGGGAACTGCACCTGTCGGCTCTCCCGAACTCGGCCTTATCAGTGCCGGTGTTTCTAAACTTGCTAAATTCTACGGCCTTCCCGCATTCGTTGCAGGCGCATAGACCGACGCAAAAGTTCCGGACGCACAGGCCGGTCACGAAAAAACCATCACAACCGCTTTGGCCGCACTTGCAGGCTCCAACACAATCTACGGTGCCGGTATGCTTGAACTCGGTATGACCTTCTCTATGGAGCAGCTCGTTATCGACAACGACATCATTGAAATGGTTAAAAAAGCCATGGAAGGAATTCCGGTTTCTGACGAAACTCTCGGTGTCGAACAGATTAAAAAAGTCGGTGTCGGCAACAACTTCCTTGCACTCAAGAAAACAAGAGAACTCGTTGACCTTCCGTCCTCCCCGAAACTTTTCGACAGAAAAATGTTCGGTGACTGGTACGCTGCAGGCGCAAAAGACGCTGCTGACAGAGCACACGACACCGTTGTCGATGTTATGAAGAACCACGAAGTTCCGGCAGTTGACAAGGACATCTATGCAGCAATGAAAGCCATTGTTGACAAGGCAGACAAAGAATACAAAATCTGATTTTTCAGATTTTAATTCTTTAATTATTTAATAAATTACTAAGAGGTTTATATTATGGCAAATAGAGATGAAATTATTGCAATGGCAAAAGAATCCATTATGGAATTCGATGACGAAATGGCAGAAGAAGCCGCACAAGCAGCACTTAAAGCAGGCATTAATCCTGTCGATGTTATCGAACACGGATTTACTGCAGCAATGAGTGATGTCGGTGCTCAATTCGAAGCCGGTAAATTATTCCTTCCCCACGTTTTAGCAGCATCCGAAGCAATGAATGCAGGTATCGCTATCTTAAAACCGGAAATGGAAAAAATCAAAGCAACAACCTCAAGCAAGGGGAAAGTCATCATCGGTACCATCGAAGGCGACATTCACTCCATCGGAAAAGACATCGTCGCTTCCATGCTCGGTATTGCAGGTTTTGATGTTATTGATCTCGGCCGCGATGTTCCGATTACGGCATTCATCGCCGCTGTTAAAGAACACAAGCCCGTTATCGTCGGCTCCTCCGCTTTAATGACAACCACAATGATCAACCAGATCCAGATTGAAGAACAGCTCAAAGAAGCCGGTCTCCGTTCCTCCGTTAAAACAATGGTTGGCGGTGCACCGTGCACTCAAGACTGGGCTGACAAAATCGGCGCTGACATCTACGGCGAAAGCGCAACCGACGCAGTTTCAAAAGTAAAAGCTGCAAGTGCTTAAGCCCGCTAAAAACGTCTCTCTCAAGAAAAGAACGGTGTTTGCTAATCCGCCGTTCTTTTCTTTTATTTTACCTGCGGCTGAAAGGACCCCGATATTTTACCTGCGGCCGAACAACTGTACAATTCACCTACGGCTAAGGATTCTGTACAAATTTACTTAAAGCTAAAAGTCCGTACATTTTATCTGCAATTCCCGTAATTCTTTTAAAATGTACACTTTTAGCTAAAATCAATCCTTCAGTCAGCTGCTTTATCTGCCTGTTTATTTTCTTTCGGCGGTTGCTTGCTGTCTGTTATTATGGTTACTGCTATTATGGTTACTGCTATTATGGTTACTGCTATTATGGTTACTGCTGTTATGGTTACTGCTGTTATGGTTACTGCTATTACGATTACTGCTATTACGGTTAACTGTCTTTTATTATGGTTATTGTGATGTTTTATATCTGCAAATAAGAGGAATTTTTCATGGGACTTTGTTTAGGAATTGATACCGGTGGGACTTATACCGATGCCGTTCTTGTTGATGATAATCGGCGGGTTGTTTTAAAATCCGTAAAATCTTTGACGACATATCCAGACCCGATTAACGGAATTCGGAATGCGTTGGATTTGCTTCCTTTGGATTTGCTTGAAAAAGTCACAGTTGTTTCCGTATCAACAACCCTCTCAACCAACACCGTTCTTGAAAATACGGGAGAGGCTGCGGCTCTTATACTCATCGGCAGCAAAAAATTGTTGGAAACGGATGAACTTTCAAAACAGGTTTCAAATTTTACCATTCTTTCGGGCGGTCACGATCATGATGGAAATGAAGCGGAATCATTGGACGTCGATGCTATCATGGAATATGTGTCGTCCGTTAAGGATAAAGTTTCTGCATTCGCCGTCTCTTCTTATTTCAGTGTTCGAAATCCGGCGCATGAGCTTAAAGTAAAAGAAATCATTCTAAAATTAACATCAGAACACGGTGACGCTTATCCGGTTGTCTGCGGGCACGAATTGGCTCAATCGCTGGGAACATACGAGCGCGGCATCACCGCTTACTTAAATGCCACTCTTCTTCCGGTTACAAAGCGCTTTGTCAACGCGGTTGTTTCTGAAATCAAATCCCGCGGATTGAATGCGGATATTAAAATTTTAAAATGCAACGGCGCGGTTTCCGGTATTGAAGAAGCGATGGAAAAACCGGTCGAATCAGTATTTTCAGGCCCGCCGCCAGCCTTCTTGGTGCGTCCTTTTTGTCCGGAAGAGATTCCTGCTTAATGATCGATGTCGGCGGAACCAGTACGGATGTTTCTTTGGTCGAGAACGGTTTTCCGGATATTTCCGAAAACGGCGCCGTTGTCGGCGGCTGGCGGACAAAAGTCCGCGCAATCCGAATGGAAACTTCCGCACTCGGCGGCGACAGTCAGATTTGGATCCGCAATCCGTCCATGTCAGATTCACACGTCCAGGACAAACTCATCTTTGGGCCCCGCCGCATTATTCCTCTTTGCCGGGCGGCTTCTCTTTATCCGTCCATTCTCGAAAGTTTAAAAGACCGTTGGTTTTCGGACAAATACAAATTTTCAGAATACATTCAACCGACTCTTTTTTTCATCCGAAGCGGATATCCCGTCTCAAATTTGACGCCGGATGAAAAAATGATTTATGCCAAAATCAAAGAGGTGCCCGTTTCTTTAAATGATATTCTGTGGGATATGAAATATGTCCCGGGCGACATTTTAAAATCTCTCGTTTCAAAAAAAGCAATCAACTTAATCGGTTTTACGCCGACAGATGTTCTTCATGTTTTGGGTGATTATGAAGAATTTAACAAAGAAGCTTCCATCCTCGGCGCCCGGATTTTGGCGACTTTTCTGGAAACCGACACCAATGAATTCTGCAGATATCTCAAAAAATCATTTGCTTTGAAAATGGCGCAGGAAATTGTTTATTTCTTAATGGGCAAAGGACTTGCCGACAATTCCGATAACATCACCGCCGAATCTGCATCTGATTATTGGAATCTCGGCACTCATCTGGAAGCCGCAGTCAACCCTTCGCTTTCCGCCTCTCCCGTTTTTCGAGAATCGATCAAAGCTTTTCTCTCATTTAAAAGACCGCTGATGCATTACAAAATTGACATTCCGATCGTTTTAATCGGCGGTCCCGTCAAAGCTTTTGCAAACGAATTGAATCTTCTTTTTGATGCCGAAATTTTAGCACCCGATTTCTTTGACGTCGGAAACGCCGTCGGCTCTCTTGTCGGAAAAATTGTAAAGCGGGTTGACATTTCTGTTCGAAATGTTCCGGCAGAATCCAAATACGATGTAAAAAACAGCGGATTTATTGTCTATTTCCCCGGCGGACGCCGTTCCTTTTCCGATCGGAGCGAAGCGCTCGACTACGCCCGAACACTCGGAAAGCACATAATTATGGATTACATGGAAAAGGAATCCGTTCCTTCCGATAAAATTGATTTCAAAACATTTGAGGAAGACATTTCCATTTCCAAAGGAAGCCTTCCTGTTGTGACAAAATTAGTGTTCGAAGGATTTGCAAAAAATGTATTTTGATGTCATTCAATTTTAATTTTAAACAATTTCCTTGATTTTTCAAAAAAACAAATAAATTAAAGAAAAGCAAAAACAAAAAAAATCAAAAAAGAAAAATAAAAAAATTAAAAAAAAAGCAAAAACAAAAAAATTAAAAGAAAAGCAAAAATCAAAATAAAAAGAAGAATTTTTTATTAATTCTTCTGTATTTTCCTTATTTTTGGGATTAGACTGCTCTTATAATACTGAATAAAACCCATTTGAAATTGTTTGTTCATTCCGATTCCTGAGCAACGGACTGTTTTTTATAATGCGTGTACAGCTCTGTTGCCCACGCCTTTGTCATCTCATCGGTACTGATGATGATTTTATTATCGTA
>JGI994J12354_10003783_pt1 | contig 13923 bp, 13 predicted proteins | sample IntmicLarv3ML3BL_FD_12354 | JGI IMG/M metagenome (IMG submission 12354)
CCCGTATTAAAGCGGTAGAGGAAGAAGTAGCAGGAAAAGAAGCAGTAAAAGTATTGGTTTATGACAGTGGAAATGATGGAGTATTCACTTGTAGTGGAACAAACTTTGAGTCTTTGCTCATTAGTTTAGCTGGTGGTAAGAATGTGTTTGATGATATAACAGAGAAACAATGGCTTACAGTGAGCTATGAAGAAGTCTTAGCGCGTGAACCAGACGTCATTGTTATTCATGATTATGACGCACCTTCGGTAGAAGAGAAAATCGCAGAAATCAAGAACAATGCGACACTTGCACAACTTGATTGTGTGAAAAATGAACGATTTGTAATTATTGAATTAGAAAGCGTGTTGCCTGGAGATAGAATGGCATATTCAGTTGAAAAACTGTCAAAAGCTTTTTATCAAGACGCTGAGTAATAGTATTTGAGAAGCCTCTATTGGAGCGAGATGCAGTTGCATTTCGCTTCAATTTTTTGATTCAGAGGAAAATCACTTTGATATTTCACAGAATCGCGAAAATCGCGAAAACTCAAGCTAATTGTCTTGACAAAAAGGGGCTTTTTCTATATAATCAATACTTGTCGGGAAGAACCCGCAAGTTATATGCCCAGATAGCTCAGTCGGTAGAGCAGTGGACTGAAAATCCACGTGTCGCTGGTTCGATTCCGGCTCTGGGCATTTGCTAATTCGCTTCAAACACCTTTAAATAGGACGTTTGGAGCGTTTTTATTTTTGGTGAAAAGTTGTACAACCAGTAAATACAGGGGTAGCAGAGTGTTCGAGCTATTTGTAATCATTTACCTTTTTTCAATCAGAGGGAGAGTGCTATGGAAAAGCGAGAGAATCGTTGACAAACAGGGGAGTTTCGTGGTAGTATTATCAAGCTGGTCTCAGGAGCATGTGACTTAGCAAGAATATTTTTGGAGCATTAGCTCAGTTGGTAGAGCACTTGACTTTTAATCAAGTTGTCCGGAGTTCGAACCTCCGATGCTTCACTATTAATAGGTATGGGAATCCTTGTAGAATAAGGATTCCCGTATTTTTTGTTTCATAGTAAAGTTCGCCTATGAAGTCGAATCTTTTTCATATTCGGAAAGGGATAGGTTAGAAAATGCCCATGATTTATAGGGGATTGTAATTGCCGCTACAGGTAGGTTATAATAATTGTGTGACAAATACGGAGTTATAATTTGAAATTAGAAAGGAAATGGGTGATTATGGCTAAGGCAGTTTGGTTTATATCGTACAAAATCAAGAAAAATGTATCGGAAGAAGATTTTTTGCGTGCATCAAAAAAGTGCAATGACGAGGTTCTATCAAAGCAAAAGGGGTTTATTTCTTGGGAGGTACTTCGTGATGGTGATACATGGATTGATTTAGTGAAATGGGAAACCGCAGAAGATGCGAAAAATGGAGAAACAGCAGGGGCGGGCAATCCTGCGTCTAGCGAATTTTATTCTTTTATAAATATGAATAGCTGCAAGCTTCGACTTTATTCTGTTGAGAAAAGTCATTAGTCGAATATGAAAAACTTTCTGAAAGTAACATTCAGTGTGATAGTACTGGCGATTTTAATAATTATAGTCAGGGGGAAGAATGAAGAAGAAAATGCGAAGATAGAAGCAGAGCGTGCAAAGGCTAAGACAGAAGCAGGAAAAAGAGGGCTGACAGAAGCTACCGTGCTTTATACTTTTGATGGTGACACTATTCAGGTGAGCATAGACGGAGAAGAGAAAAGTCTCAGGTTCGTGGGTGTTGATACCCCAGAAAGTGTTAATCCAGATAAAGAAAAGAACACACCAGAAGGAAAAGTGGCGTCGGAATTTACTAAAGGATATCTAACTAAGGGAATGAAGGTATATTTAGAATTTGACGAGGTAATCCAGGACAAATATGAGCGGATGTTGGCGTATGTATGGCTTTCAGCAGAAATAGACATGGAAAGCTACGAAGACTTTTGCAAAAATAACTATGGAGCTATCTTGCTACAAGAAACATATTGTAGAGCAGAATATATTCCGCCAAATGGGAAGTACTATGAATGGTACAAGCAGTTAGAAGAAGAAAACCAAGGAAAGATGGCGAAGCAAACATCACAATCATAAAAAAGACCTCTCAAGCTGATTAAATCAGGATGAGAGGTTTTAAAAAATAAACTTTGTTTAACTATGACCAATGTAAAGCGCAATTTCAAATGTAGAAATTACTTCCCTTCAAGTAGTTCTTTGATTCTCGCTTCAGATTCGCTAAAAAGTTTAAGCGACTCTTCTTTAGCTTCGCCAGCGTCTGTTTCGATAACTTCTTTTACTTTTTCAAGACCGGCAGCAGCTTCATCTTCGATAGTTTTGGCATCTTTTTCGGCAGCATCAAGGTCATTTTTCACAGTAGCTTCGATGTCAATCAAGTTACTGTGGATTTTAGCAGCAAAGTCACTAGAAAACCCGTCTACTTCACTTTCGACTTTTTCGGCTTCGTCTTTAGCTTTTTCTTCAATTTTTTCAGCTTCGTCTTTGGCCTCTTCTTCTACTTTAGAAGCCTCATCCTCTACCTTTTTAGCCTCTTCTTTAGCTTTATCACTAGAACAGCCAGTGATAATAGTTCCAGCAAGTGCCATTACAGTCAACATTAATACTAATTTTTTCTTCATTATTTATTCTCCTCCTTTGTTTCTTTGTATACACTAGTCATAAAATCCGCCTCTAATATTAGAGTATGGTGTGCAAAGTGAGAGTATACCATAGATAGAGAAGGAACGCAAATATGCAGGGAAGAAATGAAAGCGATTGACAAAAAAGATATTTCATGACACCATACTATTAAGCAAGAATAATTATAGTCAAAAGGGGAGCAGATGATGGGAAAAATATATAGAAATGTTTTGGAATTAGTAGGTAAAACTCCGCTGGTTGAGATTGCGAATATGACAAAAGGAAATGGTCAAGAAGCAAGAATATTGGCAAAATTGGAATACTTGAACCCAACGGGTAGTGTAAAAGATAGAGCAGCAAAAGAGATGATAGAGCAAGCAGAAAGTAGCGGTGAACTGAAGGCAGGAGATGTAATTATTGAACCAACCTCAGGAAATACGGGAATTGGGCTTGCTTGTGTTGCGTCAATTAAAGGATATCAGTTGATTTTAACGATGCCAGAGACAATGAGCGTAGAAAGAAGGAATATCTTAAAGGCATATGGTGCTAAAGTGGTTCTGACGGAAGGCTCAAAAGGTATGGTGGGAGCTATCGATAAAGCCAAAGATTTGGCGCAAGAACTGAAAAAAGAGGGGAAAAGAAGTTATCTTCCGCAACAATTTGATAATGGGGCAAATGTAGCCGCACACCAAAAGACAACAGGTGTAGAGGTGTGGGAAGATACGGAAGAAAATGTGGATATCTTCGTCGCAGGAGTTGGAACGGGTGGAACAATTACGGGTGCGGGAAGATATCTGAAAGAGAAAAATCCAAAAGTGAAAATAATAGCTGTTGAACCAAAAGATTCGCCGACATTATCAGAAGGAAGAAAAGGACCACACAAAATCCAAGGAATAGGAGCGGGCTTTGTGCCAGCGATATTGGAGAGACAGGTTATAGATGAGGTAATTAAGGTGTCAAACGAAGAGGCCTTTAGTACGGCAAAAGAAATTGGGCAAAAAGAAGGATTCCTCGTTGGGATTTCATCAGGGGCAGCGATGCATGCGGCAACCCAAGTTGCAAGAAGGGCAGAAAATAGCGGGAAAACGATAGTTGTTCTATTAGCAGATTCGGCAGATAGATATTACTCGACGCCACTTTTTGAAGGCTAAGCAAGGGCAGGAGTTGTATCTTGCTTATCGACTTTTTTTGAGATATACTTAAAAGGACTAGAGATAGTGAATGAAAGGGATAAACAGTGAAATATCAGATTGATAAAAAGATAATCAAAGCAAGTGATGAAACGGATGAAAGCTTAGATCATTCAATCGTAGAAGTGATAACGAAAGAAGAATACAAACAACTATATGGCAATCATCCACATAGTCGATTTTTCTTGCGAAGCATTGAAACTTTTCAATACTGCAAAGCTGACCTTTTTAGAGAATGCATTGTGGGAACATTTGTAATTCCCGACAAACAGGATTTGCTAGTGGAGAAGAAGGAAAAATGTTTTGCCTATTATATGGATAGGAAAAAACTGATTTTCGTTGATGATTCCAACACGGTTAATGATATAATTAGCAAAATGGGTCATTTGCAGACGATGGAGCAGACACAGACCGCACACTTCTTGTTTGAATTTTTGGAATATTTAGTTAATGAGGATATTCAATATTTGCAAGATTATGAGAAGAGGATGACGACATTAGAAGAGACACTACTTAATGGCGATGAGGACGAGAAGATTCCTAAGCTAATCCTTACTATCCGCAAAGAGTTGTTACGCTTAAATTCATATTACAGTCAATTAATTGACATGAGTGACACCTTGAAAGAAAACTACAACCGTATTTTGAATCAAGAAGACTGTTCGCTATTTATGCTCTTTTCAGATAGAGTAGAAAGATTGGCCGATGATACGAAGATACTGCGAGAGTTAGCACTACAAATACTAGAGATGTATCAAACGCAAATCGATTCAAAACAGAACAAAGTCATGCAGTTTCTAACCGTCGTGACGACGATTTTTACGCCACTTACATTAATAACAGGATGGTATGGAATGAACTTTATCAACATGCCAGAATTACGCAACGAATATGGATACTTTATCGTTATGGGGATTAGCCTATTTATTATATTGATAGGAATTTGGTACTTCAAAAAGAAGAAATGGTTATAGAAAACGACAAGTAGAATGGAGAAAACAATGTCAAATAAAAATGTTTTTGGAGTAGTACTAGCGGGTGGAACTGGTCAACGAATGGGGGCTACTGAAAAGCCCAAACAATTTTTGCTAATCGAGAAGAAGCCAATTATTATTCACACCATAGAAAAGTTTGCGATAAACGAAGCATTTGAAAAAATAATTGTTCTTTCACCAAAGCAATGGATTAATCACACCAACGACATGATTAAAAAATATTTGCCAGCGGCTAATAATATTTGTGTTATTGAGGGTGGGAAAACGAGAAATGAAACAATTATGAATGCGATAGCATTTATTGATGAAAATGATGGAATAGATGATGAAACGGTTATCGTGACGCATGACTCTGTTAGACCGTTTATTAGTCATCGCATTATCGAAGAAAATATCGCCAGTGCGAAGAAATTCGGGGCATGCGATACGGTTATTGCTGCGACAGATACTATCGTTAGAAGCGATGACAACAAGGTTATTACAGAAATTCCTGAGCGAGGAAAGATGTATCAGGGGCAAACGCCACAGTCATTCAGAGCAAAGAGGTTACGAGAGATTTACAATGCTCTGACTAAAGAAGAGAAAGAGATATTAACTGACGCCTGTAAAATCTTGGTGTTAAAAGGAGAGGAAGTTCATTTGGTAGCAGGAGAAGTAAGCAATATTAAAATTACCTATCCGTACGATATCAAAGTGGCAGAAGCGCTCCTCAGAGAAGAGGTATAGATGTTAAGTGCTATTTATCAGTTGAAAAATCCACGCCAGTTTGAGATAGCGTTTCAAGATATTACTTTGGATAAAAAAGGTGTAATCGTAAGACCGACGCATCTTTCTATTTGTAATGCCGACCAGCGTTATTATCAAGGGCTTAGACCAAAGGAAATTTTACGAGAAAAATTGCCAATGGCATTAATTCATGAAGGAATCGGGAAAGTGATGTATGACCCGACAGGGACCTTTAAAGAGGGCGATGCGGTAGTTATGATTCCAAATCAACCAGTAGAAAAAGATGATGTGATTGCTGAAAATTATTTGCGCTCAAGCAAATTTGGCGGGAGTGGAACTGACGGCTTCATGCAAGAATACATCAAAATGGATGCGGACAGACTGGTGGCGTTACCAGCGGGCATCAACAAAGAAGTAGCGGCGTTCACTGAACTTGTAAGTGTTAGCTTTCACGCGATTTCAAGATTTGACAAAATAGCGCATAAAAGGCGTAGTAAAATTGGTGTTTGGGGTGATGGGAATCTAGGATACATTACGGCACTATTGCTCAAAAAGCGTTTTCCAGAGACAAAAGTTATTGTTTTTGGGATTTGCGAAAATAAGTTGAGTGATTTTACATTTGCCGATGAAACAATTTTAGTAAATCAAATACCGTCAGATTTTAAAATGGATCATGCATTTGAATGTGTTGGCGGCGGACCGTCAGCAAAAGCCATCAATCAGATAATCGACTACATTGTTCCTGAAGGAACTATTTCTATTATGGGAGTATCAGAAGAGTTTGCACCGCTTAACACGCGGATGATTCTTGAAAAGGGATTGAGAGTGTTTGGAACTAGCCGAAGCGGGCGCGAGGATTTCGAAGGGTTGGTCGAACTATGGAGAGAAAAGCCAGAGATAGTTGAATATCTAGAAAGCCTAGTTGGCGCGGTAATTCCTATCGATGAAATGAGCGACATTACAAAAGCTTTCGAAACGGATATTCAAAAGGCAAACGGGAAAACGATAATGGTTTGGAACGAATAGAAAATAAATTTTGGACACAAAAAAACGCCACTGGACATAGTTGTCAGTGGTGTTTCTTATTGGCATTCATTACAAAGACCGTAAAAATGTGCGATATACCCGTCTATCGTGCCGTTGAATTGCCTAGCAGCTAATTCTTTAATGTGGTCGATACTTTCCATCTCAAGGTCAATAACGCGTTGACACTTTGAACAAATGAAATGATTGTGCAAGTCAGTGTTGCTGTCATAACGGTCTGCACCAGAGTTGGACGAGATTTTCGTGATAGCGCCAAGGCTTTCAAGTAACGCCAGATTACGGTATACAGTACCGAGACTAATATTGGGAAAATCTTCGCGAAGCTTTTCGTAAATAGTGTCGGCTGTAGGGTGGTCTGTTCTTGTCGCCAAAAAACTTTTTATAGATTCACGCTGACGACTGTATTTTAATTTTTTCATAGCAGTATCTCCAATAATATAGCCATATAACGAGAACGATTACTGTTACAGTATAAGCTATTAGAGCGGAAAAGTCAATCAAGTTTTTTGCGTGTAAAAAATACGGGTTTATTTTGACAACAATATAGTGGTATGGTACACTTTAAAATGTATATAATCGTTAGATTAATAAGCAGAAATCAGGGGTGAAAGCAGTGGATAAAGTAGAATATAATAATAGGTTAGACCAGATTAATACATTGGTTGAAAAGCATGATATTCAAGGAGCTGTGGAGATTGCAGAGACGATTGACTGGAGACGCGTAAAGAGTTTGCGAACATTGTGTATGGTGGCAGATATTTACGAAGCAGATAGGATGTACGAAGAGAGCAAAGAGATTCTGCTTTTGGCATATAATCGCTCATCTGTGGGAAAGGCTATCTTGTATCGTTTAGTTGAGATTAGCGTCAAATTGGACCAAATGGATGATGCAGTTGAATATTATACAGAATATTCTAAAAACGCACGTGGCGACAGTGCCAAATATCTTTTAAAATATAAGATATATCGGGCGAGAAGAGCACCACTGGAAGAGCAAGCAGAGATTTTAGAACAATATAAAGGCAAAGAATATACAGAGCGTTGGGCTTTTGAATTAGCACGTATTTATGACCGAATGGGGGAAAAGGATAAGTGCGTTGAAGAGTGCGACGATTTAATTTTGTGGTTTAGCGAAGGAAAATACGTGGCAAAAGCAATGGAGCTAAAGATGAAATACGGTGAATTATCTCCAATGCAAAAGAAGAGTTATCAAGAGATGAAAAAGGACATTATACCAAACGAAACGCTACGAATGGAAGCGGAAGCGGCTGGTGATGATGGTCTTTCGGACATGGATATAATTGAAGAGGAAGAAAAGGCTAAAGAACGAACAGAAAGAATGACAATGGTAGCAAAGGAAGCTTTAGAAAAAAGAAGCGAAGAAGCCGTTGTCAGTAGAGATACCGAAGACTTACAAGATAAGTTAGCAAGTAGTTTTAGAGACGTTCTTTCGGGATTTAATAGAGTGAAAGAAGGGATTATCAATCCTTCAACACCAGAGGAAGAAGAAACTGAAGAAGAAGTAGAAAACCTCGATGAATACAGTGTTGTAAAGGATTTGGAACCAGAGAATTTAAGTACTAGTGCACCGGCCGGAGAAGATTCTATAAGCAAGCTACTAGAGGGTGCTATAGCAGGAGAAGAAGACAAATCCGAAGAAACACAAGATGTAAAAGAATCTCTATCAGAGGCAATTAGCGAAGAGGAATCATCAAAAGAGGCAGAAGCAGAAGAAGTAGCTAAAGAAGAGGAAACAGCAGAAGAACCTGCCAAAGAAGAGGCTGCAACAGAAGAAGTTGACAAAATAATTAAAGAAACAGCGGGACAGATGGCAACCGAGGTCGAAGACATCCAAACGGGGAACACCCGCGAACTCAAGATAAATAGTGATGTTCCGATTGAAGAACAAATCTTACGAGAAGACACGGCGGAAGAGAAGAGAACACGAATATTAGAAAGTACTAGACCAGAGAAGCTTACGGAAGAGCAAAAAAAGACGTTTTCATATTTTTCTAGAGTACCAGGAATGGACCAACAGCTTTTGGATGCTCTTCACGGAGCATATAATCACATCGGCGAAAGAACATCGAAAAATGGCAACATTGCCATAATGGGAAGCCGAGGAACTGGCAAGACGAAATTATTTGAAGGAATTGTTAAAGCTATTTGCCAAGACCTAGGCCTTGAAGCGACGAAAGTGGCGAGAATCACAGGAACAGTGATGAATGAGAAAGACCCAGCCGAAATTGTTTCAAAGATGGCGGGAGGATTCCTTCTGATTGAAGAAGCGGGAACGATGAGTGACGAAACTATTGAGAAATTTTCAGAGGCACTTGGCTTTAGAACGGATAGTATGATTGTCGTTATCGAAGATGAAAAAGAAAGAATGCGCAAATTACTGGTAGATCATTCGGTATTTGCAGCTAAGTTTAAGACCACGATATCGATACCAGTCTTTACAAACGATGAATTAGTTACATTTGCGAGAACTTATGCTCGTGAAAATGGATATAAAGTTGAAGAAATGGGTGTATTGGCACTCTATGACTTGATTGGTAGCAAGCAAAGTGAGCGAGATCCAATTACGATTGATAAAGTAAAGGATATTATGGATGAAGCAATCGCCAGAACCAAAAAAGTGACAAGAAGATTTGGACGCAAGATAGCAGTCCGCAACACGGATGAAGAAGGGCGTATCTTGATTTACGAAAAGGATTTCTATTGATGAATCAAAGGCCAAGTTTAGGAAAGCCAAAAGAGACTATCGAAGTACTGCAAAAGCATGAGTTTATTTTTCAAAAGAAATTCGGGCAAAATTTTCTGATAGATGAACATGTTTTGGACAAAATTATTGCAGCAGCAGCGATAGACAAAGAAGATTTTGTGATTGAAATTGGTCCCGGAATCGGGACGATGACGCAGTATTTAGCCAGTGTGGCAAGAGAGGTCGTTGCAATAGAGATTGATAGGGCGTTGATTCCGATTTTGGAAGAGACGTTAAACGGATACGACAACGTAACAATTCTAAACGAGGACGTTTTAAAAATTGACTTGAACGAATTGGTAGAGAAACGCAATGGCAATAGGCCGGTTAAGATAGTTGCGAACTTACCATACTATATTACGACTCCGATTATAATGGGAGTTCTTGAAAAAGAAGTACCCGTAGAATCTATTACCGTTATGGTTCAAAAAGAAGTAGCGCAGCGAATGCAGGAAGGGCCAGGGAGTAAGGCGTATGGAGCATTGTCGTTAGCAGTTCAATACTATGCAAAGCCGTATATTGTTGCAAATGTTCCGCCAAACTGCTTTATGCCGAGACCTAAGGTGGGAAGTGCAGTTATTCGTTTGACTAAGCATCAAGAACCACCAGTGCAAGTTATAGATAAGAAGCAGATGTTTGCTTTGATTAGGGCATCCTTTAACCAAAGGCGCAAAACGTTGTTAAATGGATTAAACAATGACGCAGGACTATCTTTTAGCAAAGAAGAGATTCAAAGTGCGATAGAAAGGTGTGGGTTGTCACCAGCGATTCGGGGCGAAGCCCTAACATTAGAACAATTTGCAAGATTAAGTGATGAATTAGGACGAGAGTAGTCCTTTAGGCAAAATAAAAGCCGCTTCTGTTGAGAAGCGGCTTTTTTTAAAGGAAGGAGAGTCGATCTATATCGACAATATGAAAAAGAAAATTTATAAAATAATAACTTTCAAATTATTCTATAACAGTAGTATACGCATTAAATATGAGTAAAGAATGTTCTAGTTGTTAATATTTCGTGAATAAATAAAAGATGTTCTGTGAAGCAGTTTATACTTTTTTAAGAGGTAAAAAGACCTGATATATGATATGATGAATGAAGAAATACGAGAAAGAGGGGGCAACAAAGGGAGGTATTATTATGAAAAAGAGAAACATAGCAAAGGTTTTAGTCGGGGTGATGGTTTTAAGCTCACTAGCAACATTCCCCGTTGCAGCTGATGCGAAACAACCATATATCGCATTGGGGGCAGACCTAAAAGATGACGAGAGAGCGAAAGTGCTAGAGCTTTTAGGAGTAACAGAAGATGATCTTAGCAACTACGAAGTGGATACGGTAACAAATGCTGAGGAGCATGAATATTTGGATAGTTATCTAAGTGCGGATGTTATCGGAAGTAGAGCACTTTCTTCGGTAAAAGTGGAAGAAAAGGGCGATGGCAATGGTATCAAAGTAACAACTAAGAACATTTCTTATTGTACAACAGGGATGTATCAAAATAGCTTGGCAACGGCCGGAGTAAAAAATGCTGACGTGGTCGTAGCGGGACCATTTAATATTTCTGGAACAGCAGCCTTGGTGGGAACAATTAAGGCATATAACACGATGACAGGCGAAGTTCTCAAACCAGAAAATGTTGAGGCAGCGACGAATGAACTTGTAGTTACTAGCCAACTAGGTGAAAGCATGGGAGACCAAGAGAAAGCCGAACAACTTATCGGAGCAGTTAAGGATGTCATTGTAGGAGAAGAGATTAGTGACCCAGAACAAATAGATAAAACAATCGACGACACAGCGGCGAAGTTAGATATTAGTATTTCGCCAGAGGAGAAAGCGCAAATAGCAAATTTGATGACAAAGATTGCGGACCTAGACTTAGATGTTGATGACTTGCAAGAGCAAGTGGGTGGATTATACGACAAACTCAAAGATTTAGGACTTGACTTGAGTGTGGATGAAGAACAGGTAGAAGGATTTTTTGCGAATTTGGGAGTGTGGTTTTCGAACATGTGGGATAGGATTAGGCATTACTTCCAATAAAAACCAAGACGAGGAAAATGTGAATAAATAGTAGATATGCACAAAGAAAGCAGAGCGAAAACAAGAAATTTGTGGAGTTTAACAATAACTTTACGAGGAGTTCATAAAATGTTCATAAAGCGTTGCTATGCTGACAGTACGAAAAGTATTTGCATATAAATTTTTTCATAATAAATGCCTCGGAGGGATAACACCTTTCGGGGCACTCCTCATTTAGAAGGGAGATTATATGAAGGCGACAGGAATCGTTCGCAGAATCGATGATTTGGGGAGGGTAGTTATTCCCAAGGAAATTAGAAGAACTCTTCGCATTCGTGAAGGCGAACCAATGGAAATTTTCACAGGACAAGAAGGTGAAATCTTTTTAAAAAAGTATTCGCCAATAGGAGAATTGAGCAAATATGCAAAAGAGCTTGCTGAGTCGATGGCGCGAGCAACAGGACATCTAGTTTGTATTGCCGACCAAGACCAAATTGTTGCGGCAAGTGGACATGGAAAGAGAGATTACTACAGAGAAGGTATAAGCAAGGAATTAGAGGGGTTTATCGAAGGGCGTGAACTGAAAGAATTTAGTGCAACCAAGAAAGAGGGACTCAAGCTAATCGACGAAGAAAAGCAGACACAAGAAGCAACAATCATTCAGCCAATCATAAGCGCGGGAGACGCAATCGGAGCGGTAATCATAATTGGAACCAAAGAACCGGTAGGAGAGGCAGAAGTAAAAGTGGCGCAAGTGGCAGCAGGTTTTCTAGGCAAACAAATGGAAGGATAGCGAAGATTAAACAAGCAGTAAAGGGGTGACGAGAAATATTTCTCGTCACCCCTTTTATCTATTCAAATATTTTAAAGAGACATTGAACCAAGCTCTTCAAGTAAGTCAGCTTTAATTTTGTATAATTTATGAGAAAGGTCTACGTATACTTCTTGAGGATTAACAAGGCGCCTTGTTTCGTCCCAAAGCGTGTCTTGTTCCTTCTTACAGATAGCGCGCATCTCCATGACAGTCGGAGAAGAGTAAACGCACTCGCCCTTTTTGAAAATAGGAGTAAGTAGCTCGCGTAAAGTGTAGGTTCCGCCTTTTAGTCTAGTTTTTTTCCATGTATCGATAGGGTCAAAGAGAATCATGTCCTCTTTATCATCAAAGGTTTCTCCAGCCATACAAATCAGGTCAGCACGTAATTTGCCACTGGATTTATCGTAGATGCGGAAAATAGTTTTATTGCCAGGGTTGGTTACCTTCTCACTATTTTCAGATAGTTTGATTTTGGGGATGAATTCTTTGGCATCATCTTCTTTAATCGCGGCAAGTTTGTACACACCACCAAAAGCAGGACAATCCTTAGCAGTAATCAAATTAGTGCCAACTCCCCATGAGTTAATCTTAGCACCTTGAACCTTCAAACTATCAATGAGGTATTCATCAAGATCGCTAGAAGCGGAGATGATAGCATCGCCAAAGCCAGCGTCATTAAGCATCTGATAAGCCTTTTTAGAAAGGTATGCCAAGTCACCACTATCGATGCGAATGCCATATCCCTTAAAATCAGGATTTTGTTGCTTCATTTCTTTAAAAACGCGAATTGCATTAGGAACACCAGAATCCAAAACATCATAAGTGTCAACTAAAAGGATACAGGCGTCAGGATAGAGTTCGGCATATGTTTTAAAAGCGGTATATTCATCATCAAAGCTCATAATCCAGCTATGGGCGTGTGTTCCACGAACAGGAACATCAAACATTTGTCCAGCTAAGACATTGGAAGTTCCGACACAGCCAGCAATCATCGCAGCACGGGCACCATAGATGCCAGCATCAGGACCTTGCGCTCGGCGCAAACCAAATTCCAAAACGCCATCACCTTGTGCGGCATAAACGACGCGCGAGGCCTTGGTGGCGATAAGACTTTGATGATTGATAATATTAAGAATTGCTGTTTCGATTAGTTGTGCTTCCATGACGGGAGCGATAACTTTGATAAGCGGTTCATGAGGGAAGATAATAGTTCCTTCTGGGATAGCACAAATATCGCCAGTGAAGTGGAATCCCCTCAAATATTCCAAAAAATCCGCATCAAAGATATTCAAACTTTTCAAATACTCAATATCATTAGGGGCAAAATGTAAGTCGCGAACGTAGTCAATTACTTGTTGCAAGCCACCCATGATAGCATACCCTCCATTGAAAGGATTGCGACGATAGAAAGCGTCAAAGACTACCACCTGATCGGTAGGGTTTTTGAAGTAGCCCTGCATCATCGTTAATTCATACAAATCCGTTAGCAAAGTTAGGTTCATTGCTCTCATAATTACATACCTCTTTCTTAGCGTTTTCGCTTAAAAATGTAGCGAAACATATGAGGACAGTATAGCACTGAAAGGGGATAAAGTAAATCAAAATAGACTTGAAAAAAACGCCTAAATCAGCTATAATTAACCGTGTCTTATTGGGCTATCGCCAAATGGTAAGGCAACGGACTCTGACTCCGTCATCTCAAGGTTCGAATCCTTGTAGCCCAGCTTGT
>JGI994J12354_10003784_pt1 | contig 13921 bp, 27 predicted proteins | sample IntmicLarv3ML3BL_FD_12354 | JGI IMG/M metagenome (IMG submission 12354)
CGGTCCCGGACAGGCGAGCGGCGGATATAACAACAACCGCGGCCCCGGACAGGCGAGCGGCGGATATAACAACAATCGTGGCCCCGGACAGGCCGGTGGATATAACAATAACCGCGGCCCCGGACAGGGCGGATTCAACAGGGGCCCGGGAGCTCCGCGTCCGGCCGGAACGCCGGCACCGGCTGCGCCGGCCACACCGAGTACCCAGACCACGCCTACCCCGCAGGAAGGAGGCAATGCGTAATGCTTCTGCCAAAGAGAGTTAAATACAGGAGAGTCCATCGCGGAAGAATGAAGGGCAAGGCCACCCGCGGAAACACCGTTACCTACGGTGATTTCGGTCTGGTCGCTCTGGAGCCCACGTGGATTACCTCCAATCAGATCGAAGCCGCCCGTATCGCGATGACGCGTTACACAAAGCGCGGCGGTAAAGTCTGGATAAAGATTTTCCCGGATAAGCCGGTTACAACGAAGCCCGCGGAAACGCGCATGGGCTCCGGTAAAGGCAGCCCTGAATATTGGGTTGCGGTTGTGAAGCCGGGCAGGATTATGTTTGAAATCGCGGGTGTTTCCGAGGAAATAGCGCGCGAGGCGCTGCGTCTTGCCAGCCACAAACTGCCGTGTAAGACAAAGTTTGTCGCGCGCGGAGCTGAGACAGGCGGTGTATAAGATGAAGGCAACAGAAATACGTGATTTGACAAAGGCAGAGCTGGAATCAAAGCTCCAGGAGCTGAAGAAAGACCTTTTCTTCCTCAGAATGCAGCATGCCACCAACCATCTTGAGAACCCGATAAAGATCGCCGACTGCCGTCGCGACATAGCCAGAGTGAAGACGGTTATCCGTGAGAAGGCGGACAGGGCGACAGGAGGTAACGGATAATGAGTGAAGTGCGAACAACGTCACGCAAGACGCGCATCGGCAAGGTTGTTTCCGATAAAATGGACAAAACAATCGTTGTGACGGTTGAGGACCGCGTGGCCCACGCCCGTTACAAGAAGATTATCAAAAGAACATACCGCCTGAAGGCGCACGACGAGAACAACGAGTGCGGCATCGGCGATAAGGTTCGCGTGATGGAGACCCGTCCGCTCAGCCGCGACAAGCGCTGGCGCCTGGTCGAAATCATCGAAAAAGCGAAGTAGGGGGGCCTTGTAAATGATACAACAGGAATCATATCTGAAGGTCGCCGACAACACTGGCGCAAAGGAAATCAAGTGCATTCGCGTGCTTGGCGGTTCCAAGCGCCGCTATGGTAACATCGGCGACGTCATTGTGGCCTCCGTGCGCAAAGCTGCGCCGGGCGGCGCAGTCAAAAAGGGCGAAGTCGTCCGTGCGGTCATCGTGCGTTCGGCCAAGGGCGTCCGTCGTGCGGACGGCACATATGTCCGCTTCGATGAGAATGCCGCCGTGCTCATCAAAGAAGATAAGAATCCGCGCGGAACGCGCATCTTTGGACCAGTCGCCCGAGAGCTCCGCGATAAGGAATATATGAAAATCCTTTCGCTGGCTCCCGAAGTCATATAGGAGGGCGAAGGATGTTTATTAAAAAAGACGACAACGTAGTTGTCCTGTCCGGCCGCGATAAGGGAAAGAAAGGCAAGGTTCTTGCCGCATTCCCGAAAGAGGGCAAGGTCATTATTGAGGGAGTCAGCGTGGCTTCCCGTCACCGCAAACCCCGCAAGCAGGGCGAAGAGGGCGGAATCATGAAAATGGAAACCCCCATCTATGCCACAAAGGTAATGCGCATCTGCCCGAAGTGCAGCAAGCCCACCAGAATCGGGCATGTCATTTCGGCCAACGGCGTGAAGAGCCGCGTCTGCAAAAAATGCGGCGAGGCAATCTAGGGAAAGGGAGGACGAGATTTTGACAAGATTAAAACAGAAATACAAGGAAGAAGTCGCTCCCGCGCTCATGCAGAAATTCTCATACAAAAGCCCCATGCAGATTCCGCGCCTTGACAAGGTAGTCATCAGTGTCGGCTGCGGCGACTGCAAGGACAACGCAAAGGGCCTTGAGGCCGTTGTGAAGGATATCTCAGCCATCGCGGGACAGAAAGCCGTTCCGACGAAAGCAAAGAGATCCGTCGCTAACTTCAAGCTCCGCGAGGGCATGAATGTCGGCGTGAAGGTCACCCTCCGTCAGGACAGAATGTGGGAATTCTTAGACAGGCTTCTGAACGTGGCTCTGCCCCGTGTCCGCGACTTCCGCGGCATCTCGGCCGACGCTTTCGACGGAAGGGGCAACTACGCCCTCGGCCTGCGCGAGCAGATCATCTTCCCNGAAATCGACTACGATAAAATTGAGAAGCTTCGCGGCATGAATATAGCCATTTGTACTACGGCCAACACGGATGAGGAAGCTCGCGAGCTCCTTTCCCGCCTCGGAACGCCGTTCGTACAGCAGGCTTGAGGAGGAGAACAGTATGGCAAAGAAATCGATGATATTGAAGCAGCAGAGGCCGGCCAAGTTCTCATCCCGCCGCTATAACCGCTGCAAGATTTGCGGACGTCCCCATGCCTACCTGCGCGATTTCGGCATCTGCCGTATCTGCTTCAGGGAACTCGCCTATAAGGGACAGATTCCCGGAGTCCGCAAGGCCTCCTGGTAAATCCGCCCCGAGCGGCAACCCAAACCAAGGACGTGAAAGGTCAGCGCGGGCTGTGCCTATAATCGCTGATACCTCGCGTTTTAACAGGCTTTGCCTGTAACTCTATTAAGGAGGACACCATCAATGCAAATCACAGATCCCATTGCGGATATGCTGACCCGTATCAGAAACGCGGGAAGCGCCAAGCACGACACTGTTGATATTCCCGCCTCGAACATGAAGAAGGCGATTGCCGAGATTCTCATGACAGAGGGTTATATCAAGAATTATCAGCTTATCGAGGACGGTACCCAGGGTATTATCCGCGTCACGCTGAAGTATCTTCCCAACAGGGAAAAGGCCATTCTCGGCCTGCGCCGCGTCTCGAAGCCCGGCCTGCGCGTGTATGCCGGTGCTGATGAGCTTCCCCGTGTCCTGCGCGGACTCGGAGTTGCTATAATCTCAACGTCCAAGGGCGTCATGACCGACAAAAAGGCGAGAGCCGCACATGTCGGCGGTGAAGTCCTCGCGTTCATATGGTAAGGGGGATTATGATATGTCACGTATAGGAAGAACCCCCATAACAGTCCCGGCCGGTGTTGATGTAAAGCTCGGCGCCGGAAACGAAATCACCGTCAAGGGCCCGAAGGGCACATTGCAGAGAACCCTCGTGCCGCAGATAACGGTTGAGCTTGCCGACGGCATCATCAACGTCACCCGCCCGAACGACGACAAAGAAAACCGCTCACTGCACGGCCTCACAAGAACGCTTGTGAACAACATGGTTGTCGGCGTAACGGACGGCTTCTCGAAGAAGCTGGAGGTCAACGGAGTCGGTTACCGCGCCACGAAGGACGGAAAAAATCTCGTACTCAACGTTGGATATTCGCATCAGGTCATCATTTCCGAGAATGACGATATATCCATAGAGGTTCCCGCCCCGAACGCCATCATCATCAGCGGTATTGACAAGCAGAAGGTCGGCCAGTTTGCGGCTGACGTCCGCAAAAAGAGACCGCCGGAGCCTTATAAGGGCAAGGGCATCAAGTATGAAAAAGAAATCATCCGCCGCAAGGAAGGCAAAACAGGAGCTAAATAAAAGGAGGTGTGCCTAAAATGATAAAAAGAGCTGATTCAAACAAACAGCGCGTTAAGCGCCACAAAAGGGTGCGCGGCAAGATAAGCGGCACATCTGAAAGACCGAGACTCTGTGTTTTCCGTTCGGAAAATCACATATATGCCCAGATCATCGACGATGTCGCGGGCGTAACGCTCTGCTCCGCCTCCTCGGTCGAGGCAGGCTTTGAGGGACAGGGCGGCAACAAGGAAGCCGCGAAGAAGGTCGGCGCCGCGATTGCGGAGCGCGCAAAAGCCAAGGCTATAGAGAACGTCGTGTTTGACCGCGGCGGCTATATCTATCATGGTCGCGTGCAGGAGCTTGCCGAGGGAGCCCGCGAGGGCGGCCTGGACTTTTAGGCGGGGAGGAACAAATAAATGGCTTATAATGATAACAGACCCAGACGCGGCAGAGATGAGGAACCCTCCGAATTCACCGAGAAGGTCGTTTCTCTCAACCGCGTATCGAAAACCGTTAAGGGCGGACGTATATTCAAGTTTGCGGCTCTGTGCGTTGTTGGCGACGGCAAGGGCAGGGTCGGATACGGACTCGGCAAGGCCGGAGAGGTCTCCGAGGCCATCCGCAAGGGCATTGAGGACGCGAAGAAGAACGTCGTTTCAATAACTCTTTCCGGAACTACGATTCCCCACGAGATCACAGGCATCTATGGCGCCGGCAAGGTCCTCTTGAAGCCCGCCAAGCCCGGTACCGGAGTTATCGCCGGCGGCGCGGTTCGCGCTGTTGTCGAGGCGGCCGGGATCAGGGACGTCCGCACAAAGTGCCTGCGCTCCAACAATCCGCAGAACGTCGTGGCTGCCACGATGGTCGGGCTCCGCTCACTGCGCGACGAAGCTCAGGTCGCAAAGGTTCGCGGCATTGCGCCCGAAGACGTCAGATAGGAGGGTATTGTGGCTAATTTTAAAATTCAGCTCATAAAGAGCCTTTCCGGACGTCACGATAAGCATATTGCGACGGCCCAATCCCTTGGCCTCCGCAAGATTGGGCATGTGACAATACAGCCCGATAACGATCAGACCCGCGGCAAGATAGCCCAGATCGGCTACCTTGTCAAGGTCACTGAAGAGTAAGGAGGTACGCTATGAAAATACATGAGCTTTCTCCCGCTCCCGGCTCCACACATTCCGATAAGCGCCGCGGCAGAGGTCATGCCACAGGCAACGGCAAAACTGCCGGAAGAGGGCATAAGGGACAAAAATCGCGCAGCGGTTATAGCAGGAGACTCGGGTTTGAGGGCGGCCAGATGCCGCTTGCCAGGCGCCTTCCGAAGCGCGGCTTCATAAACATCTTCGCGAAGCCCCTTGAGGCGGTTAACGTCTCGGCGCTCGAACGTTTTGACAATGGTGCGACAATCGGCGCGGAAGAGCTGCTGTCCACAGGAGTTCTCTCCAAGTGCGAATACGGCGTTAAAATACTCGGCAACGGCGCCCTGACAAAAAAACTCACCATAAAGGCCAAGGCTTTCTCCGAATCTGCAAAGCAAAAAATCGAAGCTGCAGGCGGAAAGGCTGAGGTGGTATAAGGTGATACAGACATTTCGCAGCGCGTGGAAAATTGAAGAGCTGCGCAAGAAAATAATCTTCACGCTCTTCATAATCCTGCTCTATAGGCTGGGTAATGCGGTTCCTGTGCCGTTTGTCGACACAGAAAACCTGAAGAACTTTTTTGACTTACAGCTCCAGAACACGGTTCTCGGGCTCTTCAACGTAATGTCCGGAGGCGCGTTCTCGAACGCGACAATATTCGCGCTCTCCATCCAGCCCTATATCAACGCCTCGATCATCATGCAGCTTCTCGGAATGGCGATTCCCGCCCTCGAGAGAATGCAGAAGGAAGGCGGCGAAGAGGGGCGTAAAAAGATGGCCTCAATTACGCGTTACGCGACTGTCGGTCTTGGCCTTTTTCAAGGCTTTGCCTACTACCTCATGCTCAGCAGATCCACCGGATTCACACTGCTTTCCGAGACCGGCGTATGGCAGGCGATTGTTATCGTCCTGACCTTCACGGCCGGCTCCGCCCTCATCATGTGGCTGGGCGAGCAGGTGACGGAGTTCGGCATCGGCAACGGCATATCGATCATTCTTTTCGCGAGCATAGTTTCCCGTTTCCCGGAGTCCGTGATCAACATGATTAGGAACGTGGCGCAGGGAACACTCGCGTGGTGGGTCCTGGTTCTCATGCTCGTCGGCTCACTTGCGATTGTCGTACTCATCGTGGTGGTCTCGAATGCTGAGCGAAAAATACCGGTCCAATATTCAAAGCGCGTCGTAGGACGCAAAATGTATGGCGGCCAGTCCACGCATCTGCCCATGAAGCTCAGCATGTCGGGCGTTCTGCCGGTCATCTTCGCGCAGTCGATAGTTTCGCTTCCGGCGACCATAGCCGCGTTCTTCCCCGCTCCGGCGGAGGGTACGTTCTGGGCCGGTTTCCTGAAGGCCATCGGCATGGACTCGATGCTCTACGCGACGCTGTACCTGATTCTCATAATCGGATTTGCATTNTTCTATTCGACGGTGCAGTTCAATCCGATAGAGGTCGCGAACAACCTGCGTAAGAACGGCGGATTTATCCCCGGCTTCCGCGCGGGCAAACCGACAAGTGAATTCATCCAGAAGGTTTTGAACAAAATTACGTTTTTCGGTGCCGTATACCTTGGCATAATCGCCGTGGTGCCGATCATCATAAGTATATTCTCTGAAATGGCGCGCAACTCCGGAATAGCCCTCGGCGGAACCTCGGTTATCATCGTCGTCGGCGTCGCTCTTGAGACCGTCAAGGCCCTTGAGTCCCAGATGATGATGCGTCACTACAAGGGATTTCTTGAATAGGAAAGGAGTGAGTTAATGAGACTGATTTTGCTTGGAGCTCCCGGCGCCGGAAAAGGCACTCAAGGTGATATTCTGGCAGAGAAGCTCAGTATACCGACAATTTCAACAGGAAACATCCTCCGTGAGGCAATCAAGAACGAGACGGAAATTGGGCTGAGGGCGAAACACTATATTGATTCGGGACTTCTTGTACCCGACGAGGTCATAATCGGCATCATTGACAAGCGACTTTCGGAAGATGACTGCGCGAAGGGCTATATTCTGGACGGTGTGCCGCGCACGATTCCACAGGCCGAGGCTATTGAAAAAGCCGGAATTGCCATAGACGCCGTTGTACTCATCGAGATATCCGATGAAACGATACTTGAGCGTATGACCGGACGCCGCACCTGCCCGGGCTGCGGAGCGACCTATCATGTGGTGGATGTTCCGCCGAAAACCGAGGGCGTCTGCGACGTCTGCGGAAAAGCTCTTACCATTCGGAAGGACGATGAGCCCGAAACAGTTAAAGAGAGGCTCCGGGTCTATCACGAGGAGACAGAGCCGCTCATCGGATTCTATGAATCCAGAAATGTCCTGAAGAGAATCCAGAGTCAGGAAAAAAAGAGCGATACCACAGCGGCGATGTTCGCCGCACTGGGGATTAATGAATGATAAAGGTCAAGTCCCCGCGCGAGATTGAGCTCATGCGCCGAGCAGGAAAGATTACCGCGGCTGCCCGCACTATTGCGCGGGATATGGTAATGCCCGGCGCTCAAACCCGAGAGATCGACCGCGAAATCCACAGCTTTATCACGAAGTCCGGCGCTGTGCCGTCGTTTCTCAATTATAACGGCTATCCGGCCAGCGTATGTATTTCAATCAACGAAGAGGTTATTCACGGTATTCCCGGCACAAGGAGAATCGCGGAGGGAGATGTCGTGTCCGTCGATGTGGGAGCTTTCATAGGAGGGTTCCACGGAGACTGCGCGGGGTCATATGTGGCAGGTCGGGGCGCTCCGGAGGCGGAACGGCTCGTCAGAATAACACGCGAGTGCTTCTTCAAAGGGATACAATTCGCACGTCAGGGCTACCGGGTATCCGACATCTCGGCAGCGATTCAGGAACATGCGGAAGCAAACGGATACTCGCTTGTTCGGGATTTTGTCGGACACGGTATAGGAGAAAAGCTCCACGAGGCTCCTGAGGTTCCGAACTTCGGTCAGAAAGGCCATGGGCCCCGCCTCATAAAAGGAATGACTCTCGCCATTGAACCGATGGTGAACGAGGGCGGAGCGGAAATCCGCATTCTTGGAGATAAATGGACAGTCGTCACAAACGACGAAAAGCTCTCGGCGCACTACGAAAACACCATCCTCATAACGGACGGTGAACCCGAGATACTCACCATTTCAGAGGACATGTAAGATGGATGAGACGTCTATGACAACCGACATTGCTCTATCGCTTGCAGGGCGGGACAAGGGAAAAACCTTTCTCGTGATCGGTGTTGACGGAGGCCGAGCCCTCCTTGCCGACGGCAAGCTCAGAAGGATTGAACACCCGAAAAGTAAGTCGCTGAAGCACTTGAGGTTTTTAGCGCACGGAAATTTGCAAACCGCCCAAAAGATCAGGGAAGGTACTATTGTTTCAAACAGGGAGATTCGAAGGGTGCTCGCAGTTTTCAACGCGGGCCGGCCACAATGACCGAGGAGGGAAAATGCTTGGCAAAAGATGATGTAATTGAACTCGAGGGCACAGTGATTGAGTCACTGCCCAACACAATGTTTCAGGTGGATATCGGAAACGGACATACGATTTTAGCCCACATTTCCGGCAAGCTCAGGATGAACTTTATAAGAATCCTCCCCGGAGACAAGGTCACGGTGCAGATGTCGCCATATGACCTAACGAGGGGCAGAATCACATGGAGAAGCAAATAAACTGGAGGTAATACCATGAAAGTCAGACCGTCTGTTAAGCCAATGTGCGAAAAGTGTAAAATTATAAAGCGCAAGGGCAAGGTTATGGTCATTTGCGAAAACCCGAAGCACAAGCAGCGTCAGGGTTAACAGCGCACCGCTCCCGCGCAGACGGGGAAGCGGCAAGACCGTTCAGCTCATAAACGAACAATAAAAATAAACCTGAAAGGAATGGTTATTAAGGATGGCACGTATCGCCGGCGTTGACCTGCCCCGGGACAAGAGAATTGAAATTGCTCTTACCTATATTTTTGGTATAGGCAGAACCAGCGCGACCAAGATACTGGAGACCACTGGCGTAAACCCCGATATTCGCGTCAGGGATCTTTCAGAAGAAGACGAAGCCAAACTGCGTGAATGCGTTGGCACCTATATTGTTGAGGGCGACAGGCGCAGAATAGTTGCGCTGGATATCAAGCGCCTCACAGAGATCGGCTCATACAGGGGGCTCAGGCACCGCCGCGGACTTCCCGTGCGCGGGCAGCGCAGCAAGACCAATGCCCGCACGCGCAAGGGTCCGAAGCGCACAATGGCCAACAAGAAAAAGTAAGGGAGGGTAATACATGGCAGCGCCTAAGAAAAGGGTTAGAACCCGCCGTCGTGAACGGAAAAATATTGTTAAGGGAGCCGTGCATATCGCCTCCTCGTTCAACAACACCATGGTTACGATAACCGACGTCGCGGGCAATGCGATTTCATGGGCTTCCGCCGGCGGCATGGGCTTCAGAGGAAGCCGTAAATCAACGCCGTATGCGGCGCAGACAGCGGCGGAAACAGCCGCGAAAGCCGCGATGGAGCATGGCCTCAAAACGGTTGAGGTCTTTGTAAAGGGTCCGGGCTCCGGACGTGAAGCAGCTATTCGCGCGCTCCAGACAGCGGGACTTGAGGTCACGATGATTAAAGACGTCACCCCGATACCGCACAATGGATGCCGCCCGCCCAAAAGACGCAGAGTCTAAGAATCAGGAGGTTATACGTAAATGGCAAGATATACAGATGCGGTATGCCGCCTCTGCCGGAGGGAGAACCAGAAGCTCTTCCTCAAAGGTGACAAATGCTATACGGACAAATGCGCCATGGTCAAGAGACCGTATCCTCCCGGACAGCACGGGCAGGGAAGGTCTAAGAATTCCGAGTACGGTCTCCAGCTCCGCGAGAAGCAGAAGGCCAAGCGCTACTACGGAATCCTTGAGAGCCAGTTCAGAGGATATTTCGACATGGCTTCAAAGCGTCAGGGACAGGCGGGCGAAAACCTGCTCTCACTCCTTGAAACCAGGCTTGACAATGTCATATACAGGCTCGGATTTGCCATGAGCCGCGCCGAGGCAAGGCAGCTTGTCCGCCACGGACATTTCACAGTGAATGGCCACAAGGTCAACATACCCTCATTCCTTGTGAAGCCGGGTATGGTCATCACAATGCGTGAAAAGAGCCGTGGTCTCGAAAAGCTGAAATCCAATGCCGAGGCAAATGCATTCCGTCAGCCGCCCCGCTGGCTGGAATACGATGCGAACAACCTTATAGCCAAGGTGTCCGCGATGCCCACGAGGGAAGACATCGATCTGCCCATAGAGGAGCATCTCATCGTCGAGTTATACTCCAAATAGTCCTATCGCCCTCATAATTGGAAAGCTGTCAGCATGGGGCGCGTTGGCACGCGCCCAATAGTGAAGGAGGGTAAACAATTAATGATTGAAATAGAAAAGCCGCGCATTGAATGCATCGAGTCCCAGACGGATGAAGCCTTTGGCAAGTTCATAATCGAGCCGCTCGAAAGAGGCTACGGCACGACACTTGGCAACTCACTCCGCAGGGTTCTCCTGTCCTCACTGCCCGGTACGGCTGTCACCAGTGTGAAAATCGCCGGTATGCAGCATGAATTTTCAACAATTCCAGGCGTAACAGAGGATTTGACGGAGATAGTTCTCAACATCAAGGGCGTCATCGCCCGCCTGCACTCTCAGGGAGCGAAAACGGTCTATATCGAGGCCGTCGGCGAGTGCGAGATAACTGCCGGAGACATCAAGGCCGACGCAGAGGTCGAGGTTTTGAACCCCGATCACCATATCGCGACTCTCGGCCCGGGTGCGGCATTTTCGATGGAGCTCACTCTGAACCATGGCAGAGGCTATGTGACCGCCGAGAAAAATAAGGCGGCGCAGTCGATAATCGGAGTTATTCCCATAGATTCAATCTACACTCCGGTTCTCAAGGTGAACTACACAGTTGAAAATACGCGCGTCGGAAACCAGACGGATTTCGACAAACTCACTATCGAGGTCTGGACAGACAAGACGATTTCGCCGCGCGACGCAGTTTCTCTCGGCGCACGGATTCTCGTGGATCACTTCACGCTCTTCACAGACCTCAGCGACGCCATGGGCAACCGCTCAATGGTCATCGAAAAGGTCGAGACGCAGCGGGATAAGGTCCTTGAGATGACGATCGAGGAGCTCGACCTGTCGGTCAGAAGCTTTAACTGCTTGAAGCGCGCGAACATAAATACGGTCGAAGACCTCATCTCAAAAACTCAGGAAGAGATGATAAAGGTCAGAAACCTTGGCCGGAAGAGCCTTGAAGAGGTCGAGCACAAGCTCGCGATGATGGGGCTGGCTCTGGCGAGTGACGACAATAATTAGCGAATTTCAAATTCTTCCAAATAGGCAGAGGAGGATAGAACAATGCCCGGAACAAGAAAACTCGGAAAACCCACGGATCAGCGCATGGCGATGCTCCGCCAGCAGGTGACGGCGCTGCTTAACGGCGAAAAAATGCAGACGACTATTACCCGCGCGAAGGAAGTCGGCCCGCTGACCGAGAAAATGATAACATTAGGTAAGAAAAACAGCCTCGCGAGCTATCGCCAGGCCCTGTCATTCATCACGGATGAGACAGTTGCCAAGAAGCTGTTTGACGAGATCGCTCCGCGTTATGCAGAGCGCAACGGCGGATATACGCGCATAACCCGCATCGGCCCCCGCCGCGGCGACGCCGCCGAGATGGCTATAATCGAATTAGTCTGATTCGAGCAGGCCCGGGACCGCGCTTTTCATCGACCCGGCGGACTATCCGCCGCGCCGGACGGACAATATCGGCCTAACGGCCTCACAAAGTAAGGCTTCCGAGGCATTCGTTCTCGGGAGCCTTTAAATACAGGTAACTTGAGTCTGACGAAAACTTTTTTCGTTGAAAAGGGAGCTTGCTTATGACGACGCCCCGGCTTATAGAATATTGCCTCACGAAGAAGGGCGCGTTCATTGACTATCCTTTCGGCCCGGACGTCACGATAGTGAAGGTGCGGTCACAGAACAGTCCCGCCCGGATCTTCGCGCAGTTTTTCGTGTTGAAGGGCGAGGAAAAAGCCACCTTCAATTGCAGTGCGCCCGCCGGTGAGGCATACCGCGCGACTTATCCGGGCGCCGTGACGCGGGGATACCACTGCCCGCCCGTTCAGCAGCCGTATTTCAACACCGTGAACCTCGACGGCGCCGTGCCGGACGATGAGCTCACGGGAATGATCGACCACGCCTATGCCGTTGTGGTCGGAAAGCTGCCGAAATGGGCGCAGAGGGAGCTCGAAGAACAATCGGACTGACAACATGGGAGAGCGGAGTGGGCGATAATGGAATGGCTGACTGATACGGAAAGAAAGATTCCCGTTAGGCTTATTCGAAACCTCACCTCGGGGGCGTCCCTGATATTTATAATCTTTCGCGGTCTGCGGCTTTATCTCGTTCCGAAACCGCTTTTGGGCATAGCGGAGATTTTGTTCGCCGCCTTGCTCTTCGGATGCACTTTTGCCGCAGCCGTTTGCGACAAATCGCCGCCGCGCCGGTGGGAGGTCATCTCGGCGGTGCTCTCGTTCGTGGCGGCCTTGATGTCGCGGAGCATGATAATTGTCGTGAGCGCGCTGGCGCTCCTGTGTGTGTCGGCGGGCAGATTCCGAAAGGATAAGTGGATATTTCCGCTTTATGCCGCCCTCATAGTGGTTTTGGTATTTATGCAGGGGGATAATTATCGTATTTCAGGCGCGGTCAGAGGCGGACTTGCCGTCACGCGGACGGAGACAACGGTGTGCGGTGTTTCACCGGACGGCACACGTACCCTTGTCCGCTCGACGAGAATATTTCCGAGCGGCATGTCGGAGGCGGAATACAATCTCCTGCGGCGATACGGCCCGTTGGAGCGCGCGGAGCGAATATCAGATTCCGCTTCGGAGGAAGAATACTGTGGATTCATAACGAATACAAAGATAAAGATAGGCGATGCGGAGTATGTCGTCAGGTAGCTCAAAGAGGGGGTGTGGGAGCCCTCCGCTCCAATTGCGGGACAACGTTCGGCACCGGAAGCGGGTCATGCGGCATTGCCCCTGTGAATTGGATCGTTAAATGAAGGAGAGGATCTAAGTGGACTATAAAATAGTGGCCGACAGTTGCTGTGACCTTAGTCCGGAGCTGAAAAAGGAATGGGGCGTCACTTCCGTGCCGCTGACATTGACATTGGGAGACAAACATTTCACCGATGACGAGACCTTGGACCTGCCGGGTTATATGCAGGAAATGAAGCAATACAAGGGCAGAATCGGCTCCGCCTCACCTGCGCCGCAGTTATATAAAGAAGCTTTCGAAGGGGAGCACACCTCATTTGCGGTGACACTCTCGGAAAACCTCTCGGGCTCATATAACAGCGCGATGCTTGGGAAATCGATGGCGGAGGAGGAGGGCGGAGCCGCGGATGTCCATGTTTTCAACTCAAAAAGTGCGTCCGCCGGAGAAGTTCTGATAGTTCTGAAAATCCGAAAGCTCATAAACGAGGGCTTGCAGAAATCGGAGATCATCGCATACATAGAGCGTTTTATCGAGGATATGAAGACATATTTCGTAATCGACAACGTCGATAACCTCATGAAAAACGGACGCCTGAACAAGATAACCGGCAACCTCATCTCCGTCCTCGGCATCAAGCCCATCATGGGTGCGGACGACGACGGGAACATTGCCCTGTTCTCTCACGCCCGCGGCTATGCGAAAATCATCGAGAGGCTGGCGGGCACGATAAAGGCCAGCGGCAAAAATACGGAAGGCGAGAGCATGGTGATAACACACTGCAACAATCCGGGCCTCGCCGAGCGGCTCATGAACGCAATCAAGGAGCGCTACCAATTTAAAGAGGTTCTCGTGTACCCCACGAAGGGTTTGAGCTCGATGTATGTCAACGATCAGGGCGTCATAATGGCGTTTTAGTCCATCGCTAAGCTCTTGGGGAGCAGACTTAACTTTCTGAAACATGTGAGAGCTCCGGTGAGGCGTGATAAACTGGAATTTGCAGGGGTGGAAAAGTGAAAGTGAAAGTTTGTTTTTTTACAAACAGCTATCGCAAAAAGCCTCCTTTTGGGACTGCCTACCGTCC
>JGI994J12354_10003785_pt1 | contig 13920 bp, 10 predicted proteins | sample IntmicLarv3ML3BL_FD_12354 | JGI IMG/M metagenome (IMG submission 12354)
AACGATTCAACGATTAAACATTTTCAATTAAATAATATTACCATGACAAACATTTCAAGAAGAAGCTTCCTTCAGAGAAGCGCAGTAGCGGCAGCAGCTTTCACTGTTGTTCCAAGTTCAATTTTAGGTAAAAGTCACGGATATACTGCTCCGTCAGACAAACTAAACATTGCTGTAGTAGGTCCCGGCGGTATGGGTAATTCCAACATGAAGGCTGTTAGTCCTACAGAGAATATCGTTGCGCTTTGCGACGTTGATTGGAAAAAAGCAGCACCCATGTTTGAAGCGCATCCAAATGCGAAAAAGTATTGGGATTGGCGTAAAATGTACGACGAAATGAGCAAGGAAATTGACGCTGTTATCGTTGCAACAGCCGACCATACGCATGCTATTATCGCCTCTCATGCAATGATTTTGGGCAAACACGTTTATGTACAAAAACCATTAACCCATTCCGTTTACGAATCGCGGTTGCTTACGAATTTAGCTGCAAAATACAAAGTTGCCACCCAGATGGGTAATCAGGGAGCTTCAGGTGCAGGCGTTCGCCAGATATGCGACTGGATTGCTGATGGACAAATTGGAGAGGTTACGAAAGTAGAATGTGCTACCAACCGTCCGATATGGCCGCAAGGCTTGGATACACCCAAAGAGGTAATGCCGGTACCGGACACACTTAATTGGGACTTGTTTATCGGGCCGGCTATGATGATTCCTTACAACAGCACTTATCACCCATGGAATTGGCGTGGATGGTGGGCTTTTGGTACCGGTGCGCTCGGCGATATGGCTTGCCACATTATGCATCCTGTTTTCAAAGGCCTTAAATTAGGTTATCCTACAAAAGTTCAGGGAAGCTCAACAGCATTAAAAGTTACTTGTGCACCTGTTGCTCAGAAAGTAAAAATGGTGTTCCCTGCACGCCCGCAATTTGATACGGCAAAGGTTAAATATCCGGAAGTAGAAGTTACTTGGACTGATGGCGGTATACTCCCTGACTACCCAAGTAATTGGCCTACAGAGATATTGCCGGCTGAAGGCAGGAGACCGGCCGGTCCCAGACGTTATGATACTGAAGGGCCTGTTATTTTCCATGGAACAAAAGACTCTATTATATGCTCATGCTATGGCGGTAACCCTTGGTTACTTTCCGGAAGAAAACCCGACTCGCCAAAGACGCAACGTGAAATAACCGTGAGCCATGAAATGGATTGGGTACGCGCTTGCAAGGAAAGCCCGGCAAACCGTGTTGAAACATCTTCCTACTTCGCTGAAGGCGGACCGTTCAATGAAATGGTTGTTATGGGAGTATTAGCCGTTCGTCTCCAAACATTAGGCAGAGAACTGCATTGGGATGGTCCTAACATGAAGTTTACCAATATTACTGATTCAGATCAGGTTGTTTCAATTTTACAGGAAAGTTTTGAAGTCGTGGACGGTCATCCGAATATCGACCCAAAAACACAGAGAGTAAGCGCCAAAACATTCGCAGAGGAATTAATCAACCATAAATATCGTTCGGGTTGGTCATTGCCTCCAATGCCATAATACATTGTCCGATAAGAAAAAAAATGTGTGCCGCAGTTAAATGTCGGCACACATTTTTTTTTATATTGTAATGCAAAAGAATCAGCTAAGCTTCGACAAAGCATCTTTTATTCTCTTTATTGCTTCTACGATATTTTCATCGGATGTGGCATAAGACAAGCGTATGCATCCCGGAGCACCGAAAGCGGCTCCTCCTACAGCAGCCACGTGACCTACTTCAAGGATATACATAGCAAGGTCGGTGGCGTCGTTTATTTTGCGTCCGTCTGCACTTTTACCGAAATAGCTGTCCATTTCGGGGAATACATAAAACGCACCTTGGGGAACATTTAACTTAACACCCGGTATCTCCCGGCAAAGCTTTACTATCAGGTCGCGACGGCGCAGGAACGCTTCGCGCATCTCTGCAACACAAGTTTGATCGCCCGTATAGGCAGCTACGGAAGCTTTTTGCGCTATCGAGCTTGGACCTGAGGTGTACTGTCCCTGAAGTTTATTACAAGCTTTTGCTATCCACAGCGGTGCGGCAATATAACCGATACGCCATCCGGTCATCGCGTAAGCTTTTGATACTCCGTTTACTAAGACTACACGGTCTTTAACCGAATCGAATTGAGCTATACTTTCATGCTTTCCGATATAGTTTATATGCTCATATATCTCATCGGAAATAATCGTGATATCGGGGTATTTGGCCAGTACATCGGCAAGTCCCTTCAACTCCTCTTTACTATATACACTTCCTGTCGGATTTGACGGAGAGCAAAGAATAATAGCCCTTGATTTTGGGGTTATTGCCGCTTCGAGTTGTGCCGGTGTTATTTTAAAATCCTGTTCTATTCCTGCTGTTACAATAACATTTGTACCTTCGGCAAGTTTGACCATTTCAACATAGCTTACCCAATACGGTGCAGGAACGATCACTTCATCGCCAACTCCGATAATTGAAAGCAGAACGTTACAAACAGACTGTTTCGCTCCTCCTGAAACTATTATTTGATCAGTCGTATAGTCAAGCCCATTTTCACGTTTAAGCTTTTCAACGATGGCTTTACGTAAATCCATATAACCCGGCACGGGTGAGTAGAATGAAAAATTGGCATCGACGGCCTTCTTAGCAGCTTCCTTAATATGGTCAGGCGTATTAAAATCCGGCTCGCCTACACTCATATTAATTACATCAATTCCCTGAGCTTTGAGGTCATTACTTTTTTGAGACATTGCCAGTGTCTCCGAAGGCGACAAACCGGCTAAACGTACTGATAGATGTTCCATGTAATTAATTGTTAGTTGTTAATTATTTAATTGTGCATTGATTTTTCACTTTTCATTCAAAATCTCTGATTTTGCTATTTTTCACTTTTCATTTTTCATTTTTCACTTGATTTGAATTTAATCTTCGATTAAATTCAAATCATGCCCCATTCTTTCCTTTTTTGTGCGCATATAAAATTCATTATATTTATTTGTTGCTACTTCAAGCGGGATATTTTCCATTACCTCAAGCCCGTAGGCCTCTAACCCTACTCTTTTAATGGGGTTATTCGTTATCAGTTTCATTTTATGTACGCCTATCTGTCGTAGTATCTGCGCCCCTACTCCGTAGTCGCGTTCATCGGCTTTGTGGCAAATATGAAGGTTTGCATCTACAGTATCCATACCTTCTTCCTGCAGTTTGTACGCTCTCATTTTATCCATAAGACCTATACCGCGTCCTTCCTGATTAAGATATAGTATTACCCCTTTGTCTTCCCTGTCAATAATCTGCATAGCCTTATGAAGCTGCTCACCGCAGTCACAGCGCAGTGAACCGAAAATATCACCCGTCATACATGACGAATGAACACGAACCAATATTGCTTCTTCGGCTGATATCTCGCCTTTTATCAGCGCTACATGTTCAAGGCCGTTTTTCTGTTTGAACGGTATAAGGCGAAAATGGCCGTATTTAGTAGGCATATTAACTTCAACACCTTTTTCCACAAGCGATTCCGTTCGCAAACGGTACGATATAAGATCGCGTATTGTAATAATTTTTATGCCGAATTTTTCCGCTACTTTTAACAGTTGCGGCAGGCGTGCCATCGACCCGTCTTCGTTAAGTATTTCTATCAGTGCGCCGGCAGGATACAATCCTGCAAGCCTCGCCAGATCGACTGTTGCCTCTGTATGCCCTGCACGGCGAAGTACACCGCGCGAACTTGCACGCAAAGGGTTTATATGCCCCGGGCGACCCAAGTCGGACGGTTTAGTTTCAGGATTGGCAAGAGCCAGAATCGTCTGAGAGCGGTCGTATATCGAAACACCCGATGTGCAACCTCCGCCAAGCTTATCGACGGTTATTGTGAAAGGAGTTCCGAGAACTGAAGTATTTTGTATTACCTGCATATTTAAATCAAGCTCCTCGCAACGCTCTTCAGTTATGGGAGCACACAAGACACCGCGACCGTTTGTCATCATAAAATTCACCTTTTCGGGCGTAATCTTTTCGGCAGCAATAATAAAATCACCTTCGTTTTCACGATCTTCATCATCAACGACTATCAGGAATTTCCCTTCACGAAAATCCTCAATAGCCTCTTCAATTGTATTAAGTTTAAATTCCTGCATAATATATTATTTATATTTATTTAATTGAAAACGTCTAAAGTTAAAAGTTAAGAATTAAGAATTAATTGTGCATTGTTCATTGTGCTTTGTGCCTTGATTTTCACTTTTCACTTTTCATTTTTCACTCAAAAGCTCTGCTTTTGCGGTTGTCAATTGTTTTCAAAGTGTTTATCATTTCATCGCAAACTTTTGCCGTCGAGGAGATATCCTGAAACAGCAAACGATGTCGATAAAATGCTATAAGATAAACAAGCCCTCCGAGAGGAAAAAGTATTGCCAAGGCAAGTCCTATTTTCGGGCTTATTCGAAAGTTTATCAGTTCGTAACCCTTAATAACAGGGAAATCCATTAATTTGTTAAGAATAAGGTTTTGATCCGAATTTTTAAGAATCTCTACGATATTTTCCAGTTCAACGGCAATCGGTTCCGCTTTATAATCAACCCCACCCTGTTTCCAAAATTTTATATAGTTCATCATGCGTTTATTAACCGCAAGATAGTTTTTACTATCCGTCATAAGCTTGTGCAACCTTGTTGATGCGTCTTCGTAATCAGGTATTTCCATTATTACTTCTTTCTTTTCTATCTTACGATACTCCCTTGTTCCTATCAGTCGTTTTATTGTATCAATATACGTTTCGGCATTTAGCAGTACAGAATCATTTACCGCTTTATAAGTCAAAAAAATACCCAAAGGCAATAGCACGGAAGAGCTGAGCCACATACCTTGCCAGGGTTCCCAGATACCGTCACGCGCCATTTTATATCCGATATTATCGATTATATAATATACAACAAAGAGAACAACAGATATAACGGCAGGTGCGCCAAGTCCTCCTTTTCTTATGATAGCGCCAAGAGGGGCGCCTATAAAAAAGAATACAAGGCAAGCAAACGAAAGCGTAAACTTCTTGTGCATCTCTGTATGATGTAACCGCAACTCCTTTTCCTCATATTTAAGAATGTCAGATTTATTAGTATAGTTAACCTGCAGACTTTCAATGTTTCTCTTCGAATATGAAAGTAGAGAAGCCTTTATATCAGGCGCTTGTGCTTTGTAAAGGCTATCAAAGTTCATCACAGGTTTTACGTCTGCCATGTTTTTATTTCCTTGTTGAGAATCCGGTTCTTCATTCGATTGAACAGGATTAGGTCTGTTATTTTCGAAACCGGCGAGAGTTTTTTTGTATGACAGGGCATATAACGTTTTCGACTCCGCACTTCTTATACTGTCAAGTCTGACACTCATAGAATCGATTGATTCCCTGAGTGTTTCTATATTCTTAGCCACAAAACGTCCTGAAAACAAAGCCTCATTAGTCATATTAAAGTTGCTGTCAAACTCAAGCAGCATCTCCATTAAACCAAACGTTTGGCGTTGGTATGGCACTGCATCTTTTGCCTCTCTGGCTGTTCTGTTGCCTGTTTTAAGATTTTCAAACGATTCACCGCTGTACAATGTCATAATCAGAAATTTTTTATCCGTAGACATTTCAAGCCTTCCCGAATCGGCAACTATAACACGCGCATTGTTAAATCCCGCCGAATAATCGTATATCATCACACCTTTCAGGAGTTTATTTTTATTGTCTTTTTCCTTGACATAAATATTTTGTCCGTTTATCGAATAAAAAACTTTTTCCGGTATTTCCAATTCAGGTGATTTATTTCTGACGGAAATCAAAAGGGTGTACATTTTGACCTGTGAAACAGGTATTATGTTATTCTGAAAGAAAAATGCCGATATGGCTATCACAATAAGAAAAACGGTCAGCGGTCTCATAATTCGAACAAGTGAGATACCGGATGCTTTCATTGCAAGCAGTTCGTACTGTTCGCCAAGGTTACCGAAAGTCATAAGGGAAGCAAAAAGAATAGCAAGTGGAAGGGCTTGCGGAACGGCTGTCATGGCAAAATAAAAGAACAACTGTGCAATGATACCAAGTTCAAGTCCTTTGCCTACCATATCATCGATAGAGCGCCACAAAAACTGCATGATGAAAATGAACAGGCATATCCCGAACGTCATAATGAATAACGGCAGGAATGTTTTCAACAAAAATAAATCCAATCGCTTTACAGTGCGCATACCAATATTACACTCCTAACGTTCGTTTCAATTCATCTACCTGCGTATCCCACAAACTGATGGAATCAGACTTTTCAGACGGTTCAGCAAAATCGGTGATTTCAAGAGCGACAGAACCTGTCAACTCAATTGTATGAATACGAAACTCAAAATAAACATTATCTTCTTCATCCTCTTCCCATCTGAAACGTATACACGAATCGGTCTTCATATATATAACCATCGCATTCTCCTGTGTTTTATTCCACATAAAGCAATATTTGTCGCCAACGACATTCACGTCGTCGGCAAACCATGAAGACAATCCGGGAGGTGTTGTCAGGTGATTCCACAAACTTCGCTTGGATACTTTGTCGAACACATATTCTATATGAAACTTTTCCTTTTTCATAATTTGTGCGAAGATAATAATAATAATTGAAATATCAAAAAGAAAATACCATTTTTACTCTTAAACCGCTTTTTGGTACATTCACATGATCTCTGTACGATAGTCTCCACACATAGTCAAAACGCAGTAGTTTAAAGACATTTTCGACACCTACCCCAAACTCCATATAAGGATTGTTACCCATCATATATGTATTTTCGGGAAGGCGATATAATCCTTCGCCGTTTATTTCCGGATTGTTTTTGTCGCTCAAATCGCCATACCATCCGCGGAATGTCAATACTTCACGCAGTTGCAGTTTTTTTATGAGCGGCAGGCGGTTGAAAAGAAATCCGTTCATGTAATATGTCATCTCCCACGATGCAAATCGGTCGTTTATAAATTCCATAGGATCCATAAGAGGGAAAGTCTCCGATTCTATACTGTACGATAAATTGGCATTCGGTATTAACAACATAGGATACGGCACTCGATCCCATACCTGCCCCGCTTGTCCGTAAATATCAACATATCCGACGGGAGACATCCAAAAACGTTTACGTAAACCAAGCTCCGTACGGTTATAATTATGGTCGGAACCAAGTACGCCTTTTCGAGCCATTGTATGTGTCAACGTTATAATCGGCGCATCGAGAGTTATAGGATAACGGTAATTACGAGACTGGTAAAACTTCTCATTTGGCGCCCATCGTATAAAAAACTCTAATTGCGTTGATCTGTAATGGTCGTCAGGAGTAATCTCTCCGTCAGCTTTTATCAAAGAAAAGGGTACATCGGGAGTAGCCCACTCGGTCAGATGGCGAAGCATAACGCTATACCCGAATCCTCTGAAATATTCTTTATAATAACTCAATTCGCCCTTTTGCATGTACGTAAGCAGGTTGTTTTCACGACGTTTGATCATCATGAACATATTATCTGCATTCGTATATAGGTAATGTTGCCCGATCTGGTTGATGTCGTATTTATACTCCGCCCTGATATAATGGAACGGGTATTCTTTTCTGAATGACCTCTTTTTATTAAACGAATATTCGAATATGGCATCGCCTTTAAACTTATTATCTTTTGTTCCGTAAGCGAGATATCCGTCGAAAAACATTTGATTGCTCAAATTGACTGTAGTACCGCCACCTGTACGCAACCTTAACCCTTCCAATGCATTACCGCTGATAAAGGTATTGACCGGCCCGAACTCAAACTTACTGTCTGTTTCGGAGGTTTGTACATATCCGTTTACAAGGGCGTTAATCACCTTTTCCGACCAGTAAAATGCAGGCACCTCACGCAACTGTGCCATCATTTTTTCGACTGATGTCTTCTGAATCTCACTTGACCCTTCGCGTGCCTCGTTCCAAAAATCGTCGGTCTGCCGACGCGCTCCCTCCGACTCCATCACCGGAGTTTTTTCTTCAAACACAGTCATGTCGCTTGGCTGATCGAAAGAATGATTGCGATACAATGCTATTCGACGGGCGTACGATCCTTTTGATTTTTTCGTGATACTGAATATCATCGCGATATCGTTCTTCGTAAGTATCCTCGTGCCGTCTTCCGTTCGTATATAATCCTGTGTAATAGACATTTCGTTAATGAAATTCAGGTTAATATCGCGTGGCACGTTCAATTCCACTTTTTTAATAAAATATGTTGAGTCAAGGGTCACAAACAGGTGTCCCACAAAACCAAACGATTCGGAGTTAAATGGTGCAAAACCGAGGTCAAGGCACTGCTCTCCTTCAAAAAAAACAGTATCCAAAAGATAGTATTTGTAATATAGCGGCCCTATCGACGACAACGGGCTGACAAACCTGTTCAGGCAGAGCTGAACGTTATCCTGAAAAATATCTACATCTTTAAAAGCCTCATCAATAAACTGCTTTATACCATCTTCCGAAATTATCTCTATCAATCCGGCACGCTTATACGCCTTTATTTTTTTTCTTTCAGCCTTAGGTGATTTACGGTAAAAATTATCTTCAATTATCTCCTCATTATATAAAGGAAGTATCGTTCGCCCTCTTACCGACGTCGAATCGACATAATCAAAAATAAAGTCGACTTTTTTATATATCCAGTTCTGACGCGCTTTTTCAACATCAAAGTCATCATATGCAAATGTTCTTTGTTCGTAAGTGTTATAGCTTAAATAATCCTTATCTAAAGGGTTGTTTTGTTCACGTCTTTCGATAACTTTGCGGACAAACTCCACAGCAGGATTTTCCCTCCTTGAATACCTCTCCCGTCCGGGACGTATCACGATTTCGTCAAGTTCGTATGAAGCAGGCTTAAGTTTTATATCAATCCTGTTTCTGCCTCTTTTTAATGGTGCGGTGAATGTTTCATATCCTATGTATGATACAGAAAGTGTGGAGCTGTCACTCCTTGAGTTTATTGAATAAAAACCTTTTTCGTTCGTAGCTGCGCCGGATGTCGTACCTCTTATGGCAACAGTAACATAAGGCAAAGGTTCATTCGTGACTGAATCTCTGACGTATCCTTCAACCTGTATAGTGTTCTGAGCATAAGTCTTTCCGGTCATAATCGCTACGAGGAAAAACAAAGCGTATATAAATATTTTTTGCCTCATTACTATAGTCTTTGCTAAACCATAATCAACCGCAAAGGTCGTTTTTATTTTTCATTTGACAAAAAATAAAGTATATTTGCCGCGTGAAATTAATGAAATAGAACAAAAATAACTTTTTTAAGACCAAATTAAAATGAAACCGACACTATTCGTTCTTGCCGCAGGTATGGGAAGCCGCTACGGCGGATTAAAACAACTTGACGGACTCGGTCCTAACGGCGAAACAATCATGGACTATTCTATATACGACGCTATTCGCGGCGGATTCGGCAAAGTAGTATTTGTCATACGTAAAGATTTTGAAGATGATTTCCGTACAAAGATTCTTAGTAAATATGAAAATCATATCCCTGTTGAAATTGTATTCCAGTCGTTAGACAAGCTACCCGAAGGTTTCACATGCCCTGAAGAGCGTACAAAGCCGTGGGGAACAAACCATGCAGTACTTATGGGTAAAGATGTTATTAAAGAACCGTTTGCCGTTATAAACGCCGATGACTTTTACGGTCGCGACAGTTTTGCCGTTCTTGGCAAGGAACTGACCGAGACTTTCGGCAAAGAAAATCAATACAGCATGGTAGGTTTTCGCGTAGGTAACACTCTAAGCGAAAGCGGCTCCGTTGCACGCGGCGTATGCGGAACAAATGCCGACGGCTACCTGACAACAGTCGTAGAACGTACAGCCATAGAATGTATCGACGGGGAAATACAATTCATCGATGAAAACGGTCAAAAAGTCGTTCTCGGAGAAAATGTTCCTGTCTCAATGAATATGTGGGGTTTTACGCCAGATTATTTCAAATATTCGGAAGAATATTTTAAAACATTTTTACAGGAAAATTCAGGCAATCATAAAAGTGAGTATTTCATACCTCTAATGGTAAACGAGCTTGTAACAAAGGGCGTTGCTTGCGTAAAAGTACTCGACACTACATCCAAATGGTTCGGCGTAACTTATGCTGACGACCGCCAAGGTGTGGTAGACAAGATACAGGCGCTTATCGATGCAGGAGATTATCCCGCCAAACTCTTCTAATTTTACCTCAATTCTTCCAACAGCATTAACAACGCAAAGTTCGTTGCCCGTTGGATATTATTTTCGCGCGTTGTTGCTATTGCGAAGCGATACTCTTTTGAGATAACTTTGTCCTTCTTTGCCAATGCAATCCAAATCGTACCGACAGGTTTTTCCGGTGTTCCGCCGCCCGGACCTGCTACGCCTGACGTTGATACGGCATAATCACAATTTAAGGCTGTCAGCGCACCTTTAGCCATTTGTTCTACAACCTGCCGACTGACAGCGCCGTACACTTTCAAATCGCTTTCACTGACGCCCAACAGACACTGTTTTACCTCATTTGCATACGAGACTATGCTGCCGAGATAATAATCGGAACTTCCGGGCACAGACGTCAGTTTCGAAGCAATCAAACCGCCGGTGCAACTCTCCGCTGTTCCTACGGTAAGGTTTTTTGAACGCAGATATTCGCCTACAAGTACTTCGAGCGGCTTGTCTTCTTCAACAATAATATTCCCTTCAAGGAGTTCTTCCAATTGTTTTGTCAGCGAGGTAACAGCTTCTTCCGCAACAATTTTGTCTTCGAAGTAAGCCGACAGTCGCAATCTTATGATACCGGACTGCGGCAGATATGCAAGCTTCACAAACGACGGCATATTATCCTCAAAATCTGACAGTTTCAATGCCAATGCCGATTCCGAATAGCCTGTAACCATACACGTTTGATGCTTTATATACAGGTCGCGGTTAAACTTCTTTTTCAGACGGGGAACTATCTCGTTCTCCATCAACCACTTCATCTCGTACGGCACTCCGGGCATCGAAACAAGTACGCCTCCGTTTTGCTCAAACCATGTACATGGAGCCGTACCCATATCATTCTGAATAACAGTCGCTTTATCGGGAACCATAGCCTGATTACGCGTCAGTTCGTTCATTACACGCCCGTTTTTCATGAAAAGCCGTTCGATGTTTGCATATACTTCGTCCGAAAACCGGAGTGTCGAACCAAAATACCGGCAAAGCGTTTTCAATGTAATGTCATCCTTCGTCGGTCCCAGTCCTCCTGTAATCAGGACAACGGAAACTTTCTTCCGCGCATCATCGACAGCTTTCACGATATCTTCTGCTTCATCGCCTATTGTAACCTTTCTAACAACCTTAAAGCCGTTATCATTCAATATCTTTGCCATCCAGGCAGAGTTTGTATCCACCACCTGCCCTATCAACAACTCATCGCCTATAGTAATAATCTCTACTGTCATATTTTATTTAATTGAACGACACTCTTGCAAAAGGAACAGCATCCATCGGGCAGAATTCATTATCAAGATATTTATAATATCCTGTAATAGCAACCATTGCAGCATTATCTGTCGTAAAAGCATTTGGCGGAAGGAATATATTCCATCCGAGTCTTTCGGCATGTTCCTTAAATGAATCGCGCAAACCGGAGTTTGCCGACACTCCTCCTGCAACCGCGACCTCATTTATTTTCAAGTCTTTTGCTGCTTTACGCAGTTTGTCCATAAGTATGTCTATCACTGTTTTCTGTAGCGAGGCGCACAAATCGGCTTTACGTTGTTCAATAAAATCGGGATTCTCCTTTAATGCATCACGCAAAGTGTAAAGAAATGAAGTCTTTAGTCCGCTGAAGCTATAATCGTAACCCGGTATATGAGGTTTACTGAAGTTGAAAGCTTTCGCATCACCCTCGTTAGCGAGTCGGTTCACCACCGGTCCGCCCGGATAACCAAGCCCCATCACTTTGGCGCATTTGTCAAAAGCCTCCCCGGCAGCGTCATCTATTGTCTGCCCGATCACCTCCATATCATTATATGCGTTGACCTTTATTATCTGCGAATTCCCTCCCGATACAAGTAAACAGAGAAAGGGATATGACGGATGTTCATTATCTTCCGGTTTAAGTTTGATGAAATGTGCAATTACGTGTGCCTGAAGATGGTTTACCTCAATCATCGGTATACCCAATGATATAGAAAGCCCTTTCGCAAAAGACGTACCGACAAGTAGAGAGCCAAGCAAACCCGGACCACGCGTAAATGCTATGGCAGTCAAATCGGATGGTTCAACATTCGCCTTTTTTATAGCTTCTGATACAACCGGAACGATATTCATCTGATGAGCCCTCGATGCCAATTCCGGAACAACGCCGCCATAAGCCTCATGAACAGACTGCCCTGCAATAACATTCGAAAGCAGCACACCGTCACGAATGACAGCACACGACGTATCATCACACGACGACTCAATACCTATAATAGTAACACTCATTTTTTGCGTGCAAAGATAATCTGTATATTTCAAATTGTTTGTAAAGTTTTCCAAATAGTTTACAAAACAAATATGTTAATATCACAAAGGTTTGAAACTAAATTCTTCCGTCCATATTGTTATTATTCTCGGGTGCAAGGGGAAACTTAACCGGTACATTGTCGCGTGTAGAACGGTAAATAGCAGTGAACAGTTCCACTGTTCGCCGCCCGGCTTCTCCGTTAACCAACGGTTCGCGATTTTCGTCCAAAGCTTGCAAAAAATCCTCAATTTGACGTTCCATATAATAAACTGTAGGGTCGATGCTCTCAAATAATTCACTGTCTTCACGCACCCATTTTTTTAGCAGTTCTTCTTCATCGGGCACCGTCCATAAATCATTTACAGGCGGCTCCAGAACAGATGACATTCCGGCGATGAACATAGCACCACCGTCGGTCTGAACGCCCACGGAAGCGCCATTACTACCATGAACATGTACTTTACCGTAAATTCCCGGTTTTTGGGAATTGCTGACAATAATATTGCCGACACCTCCATTTTTGAATTTTACGATAGCTAATGCCGTGTCTTCCACTTCGATGTAGGGATGGTTCAGATTGCGCCACATGCCATATACTTCATCTACTTCGCCCATAAACGAAAGCAGGATGTCAAGCTGATGGGGAGCCTGATTAACCAATACACCGCCACCTTCCATCTCCCATGTACCACGCCAAGGGTCACTGTCATAATAAGCCTTATCGCGCCAACCAAACATAGTGACCGTTCCTAATGCAGGATTCCCAATCTTTCCTTCATCAATTGCTTTTCTGACCCTTTGTACAGGCGAATACCAACGACGTTGGCTTATTACGCCGAGGCGCACTTCGGAACGTTTACATTCGTTGATAATGGCGTCACAATCTTCTAACGTTGATGCAAGAGGTTTTTCGACAAGTACATTAGCTCCTGCATTCGCTGCTGCAACCGCAACATACTTATGATAAGGATGCGGATTACATACGATAGCTAAATCGATATCATTTTCACGAATCATTGTATAAATATCACCGTAAGGTTTGGCTCCGTAAATTGCCGCAAATTTTTCGGCCGATTCCGCTGTACGGCTCCACACTGCGATCAGAGTCGCATTTGGAAGATTTTCAATTGCTTTGGCATGAAGGTGAGCGACTTTGCCGCATCCGATGATAGCGAGTTTGTATGTTTTCATTAAAAGTTAAATTATGGAAGGGTTATATAAATTGAAAATGTTTTTAAATTCTTAATTGTGCATTGTGCATTGTGCATTGATTTTCATTTTTCACTTTTGATTATATCCAAACACCTCACACTCGGCATAATCTAAGCAGGCTTAGCTTCTGCTCTCACTTAATCGG
>JGI994J12354_10003786_pt1 | contig 13919 bp, 15 predicted proteins | sample IntmicLarv3ML3BL_FD_12354 | JGI IMG/M metagenome (IMG submission 12354)
CTTCAGAAAAACGGCGTTGATGACCGTATGTCAGTTGGATATTATAAGCACGTGCCAGTCTGCCCGCTTCCTGATAATCCAGCCAATTAGTTGCAACCGGTTTTTCGCTGTGAATAATTTTAATGCCCGCTTGTAAACATGCGCCCAAAACAGGCAGATGTAACGGCGTCCACAGACATATGATAACAAAATCAATTTGCAAGTCTGTGAGCATTTCTTTGTAATCTGTGTATAATTTCGCATTGAATTTGTGTTTTGTGTTCATTTCCGTCATTGCACGGACATTGATATCACACAGTGCGACTATTTCGATTCTGTTTTCGCTTTCAATTGCCTGAGCATAAAGTTTTCCTCTGCCTCCGCATCCGATTAGTGCTGTCCGAAATTTTTTCAATGATTATTCACAACCTTTTTATTTATTTTGTTAATAATATTTTACACGTAAAATATATCAAAGTCAAGTATGAGATTGTTAATAAATCGTGACAAAAATAATTATAAAAAATAAAATTATGAAAAATATGTAAAATAGTCTTGTGTAAAAGATAAATATATTATATAATATGTAGTAATTGTATTAATTTTAATTTAAAAATGATAACTATGTTATGATTTATGGAGTTTATTATGAAAAGAAGTGTATCCTTTTGTCTTTTATGTGCGATTTTAATATCTTTATTTTTATTTACAGCATGTGAATCGAATCCTATAATCGGAAAATGGGTTCCTGCTGATTTGGACGAATATAATCCGCCCGCAAGAGCTTTTGCGATTTATCCGAAAGATAAAGTAGAAGAAATGGATTGTAATTTCCGATTTGTTAATAACAGTACCATATGGATTGCCATTCAATCGCAAAATGCTGCGTTCAGCGGAGTTATATGTAAATATTCGTTAAAAAATGACGTGCTGACAATCAGTTACGATAATGTTATTATCATGAGCGGAACTTATAAATTGGACGGAGATTCGCTCACTTACAGAATTGTCGAAGATGACGGTTCCGAAAATATAATCGATCTTATAAGATTTGTTGATTAATTTAATTTTATAAACAAGGAGAAGTATATTGCATAATATGAGAGGACCCGGCGGACCGATGATGGGCCCGAACGGCAGACCTATCGAACCGCCGCCGAAGAATTTAAAAGAATGGTTTGAAAGACTTATCAAGAGAACAAAAGGATTATTTTCCAGACTTTTTTATATTATAAAACTGGTTTGGGAAACGCGTCCGTGGATTTTGTTTGTAATGCTTTTTTTCACATTATTAAATGGTTTTAATCCTATTATCGGCGCATATATATCAAAATTATTTATAGATAAATTGGTTTTGGCGGCAACCGGCGGAATAAACGACGGATTTTGGTCGCTGGGCGGATTATTGGTTATGCAAATTGCCTTTCAATTTATTATGCGTCTGGAAGGCAGTATAAACGGCATGGTCAATCGAATTTCGGGTGAATTATTGTCCAACAATATCAAGACAAAAATAATGAACAAAGCAAAAACCATTGATTTATCGTCGTTTGATTTACCTGAATTCTACACGAAATTGGAAAATGCAAACAGGGAAGCGTCGAATCGCCCGTTACAGGTTTTACGTGCGTTTTTCAATATTTTAAGCACAGTTATCAGTGCAACGGGATTTATTGTATTATTTGCAAAAATTGCTCCGTATGCACCTGTTTTGCTGATTATTGCAGCAATTCCCTCTGCATATGTTACATATAAATACCGTCGTCTGACTTTCAGATATATGCGCTGGCATTCCAAAGAAAGACGGCAAATGGATTATTATTCGAATTTGCTGGTTAATAAAGATTTGGTCAAAGAAATTAAACTGTTCGATTTGGCGGATACGTTTATCAATCATTATAAAGACGTTTTTGTAAAATATTTCAAAGGCATGAAAGATTTAATCGTCAAAGAAGGCGTTTTAGGTGTTTTTACTTCGCTGTTCGGTTCGGTGGTCAACGCCGGAATTTTTATTCGCATGGCGTATATGGTTTTCGAACAAAAACTGACAGTCGGCGATTATACGTTTTATACCAGCGCATTGCATAATATTTCAAGCAGTGTGGCGAGCATAATCAGCACGACAGGCGATATTTACGAAGGTACGCTGTTTATTGATAATATGATTGAATTTATGGAAGAACAACCGCAAATTGTTAATATGCTGGCTGAATCGAATGAAAAGCCTCATATCAGTCAAAACCGCACGCATTCAATTGAATTTAAACATGTTTCTTTTAAATATCCCGGTATGGATAAATACGTAATTAACGATGTTTCTTTTGAAATCAGACCAGGTGAAACGGTGGTTTTGGTCGGACTCAACGGTGCAGGAAAAACCACACTGCTTAAACTATTGACCAGGTTATATGACCCGACTGACGGTGAAATATTTTTGGACGGCATTAACATTAAAAATTATGACGCACGTGAATATTACGATATTTTCGGCATTATTTTCCAGGATTTCGGAAAATACGCCTTCACGGTAGCAGAAAATATTTCGTTCGGGCAAATTGATCAAAAAGACCGAACAGATCTGGTTAAAATAGCAGCTGAAAAGAGCGATGCCAGTGATTTTATCAGTAAACTGACCGAAACATATGACACGCCGTTGATGAAAATTTTCGAAACGACGGGAACGGAACTGTCTATCGGACAATGGCAGAAAATCGCTATTTCAAGGGCTTTTTTCAGAAATTCCGATTTCATGATTCTGGACGAACCGACAGCGTCGCTCGACCCGATGGCTGAACAGGAAATTTTCGAACAGTTCGACCGTCTAAGAGGCGATAAATCTACGATTTTTGTTTCGCACAGATTGTCAAGTGCGACGGTGGCGGATAAAATAATCGTATTGGAAAACGGTGCAATCTGCGAAATCGGTTCGCATCATGATCTCATCGAAAAGAACGGCAAATACGCGGAATTATTTAATACGCAGGCAAAAAGATATTTAGAAAATTAATTAATGTAAAAAAAGAATTGAAAATATAATCAATTCTTTTTGAATTTTGGGAACTTTTTGCTGTTTTTTTCGTCTAATTAATAAAGAAATAAATTATTGAAAGACGGTTTGATTTATGAGAAAAAGTTTAATATTTATTATGTTAATATCCGCTTTAGTTTTTACGGGCTGCGAAAAAAATATCGGTTTTGATGAATTAATTCCCGATATCACCGTTACTTTGGACGGACAAAATATTGTTTATATCAAAAGTATGAACCAATGGAACGATGCAATTACAAACAAAATAGATCCGTTTGTTTATTACATGACAAATAATAAAGACAGTATTCAAAAATTCTCGTTCGGCGGCGAAATTGTTGTGGAATTCAAAGAAAATCCGCCGAAAACGGTTGAAGTGCAAGATATGTTTATCAACGAAAATGGTGAGCGGAAATTCACGGATGAAACGATTTCAGTCATATCAGTCGGAATAATTGACGGGAAGATTTCGTTTGATTACAATGAACATTTTGCGTCTTATTTAGATTCAAATACGGCTGACATCGATTACCGCGGATTTTTAGTCAAATGCGTTTGGGAAAACAACAACAGCTGCGATTATGCTTTTGTGATTCAGCAATAAAATAATTATTGACTTTTTTGTGAATATTTCTAATGTATACTTGACTTTACATGTAAAGTCAAGTATACTATTTTCAGGAGGGATTTTTATGGAAACATTAAAAAATATAGTCAAAGAACTGAGAATGCAAAAAGATATATCACAGGGAAAATTAGCGGAATCGGTCGGAGTTACCAGACAAACAATTATTTCCCTTGAAAAAGGAAGTTATATTCCGTCATTATTATTAGCAATGAAGTTTTCAGAAGTATTGGAAACACCGATAGAAATTATTTTTATGAAGGAGAATATCGAATGAAAAAAGTTATTTTTCAATGTACAGGAAATTTAATATTGTTTACGTTAATGGGTTTAGCATTTTTATTTCCGCTTTCAGATGTTATAAAAACAGAAAACGGTATAGCAGGCAGCATCGGTATTTTTCCGTTTTTACTGGCGGGTTATATCATTATTTTCGGAATTATCCAATTTATATTGGCGAAAATTTTCAAATGGGGAAAAATGCAAATTCGGAACTGGATTTTAGTGATGAACGTGAAAAGATTATTGTGGCGGAATCAACGAAAACGGCTTATATCGCATTGATCGGCGGTTTAATTGTTTCGGTTGCAGCGATAGGCGGAATAAATTTGTTTTCACTATCCATGAATATAGAAATTGATATTTATTTTGCAGCGGTGAGTTTACTGGTGATTTTGCTTGATATAGCGACAATTTGTTATGGTGTTCGTTGGGTTTCGGAATATTTGAAATAAAGAAACAAAAACGGCGAAAAATCGAAAAGATTTCCCGCCGTTTAATATTAAATTATAATTAACTTAAACCCCTTGCAATAACATTGCATTGGCAACTTTAATAAATCCTGCTATGTTCGCACCCGCGACTAAATTGCCTTTAAATCCGTATTTTTCAGCTGCTGCCGAACTGTTGTCAAATATATTTGACATAATTGTTTTTAATTTAACGTCAACCTCTTCGGAAGTCCATGCCAAACGCATACTGTTTTGCGACATTTCAAGAGCTGAAACTGCTACACCGCCTGCATTGCTGGCTTTTCCTGGTGCATACATAACGTTATTTTTTTGCAATAACTCAACAGCTTCGTTTGATGTGGACATGTTCGAACCTTCCGCAACGAATTTACAGCCGTTTTTAATTAACAATTCTGCGCCGTCAACGAGTAATTCATTTTGTGTCGCACATGGAAGAGCAATATCGCAAGGAATCGACCAAACGAGTCCTTTTTCTGTATATTTCGCATTTTTTCTGACTTTAACATATTCGCTGATACGTTCGCGTTTGATTTCCTTGATTTGTTTGACGAGAGCTAAATCAATTCCGTCGGGATCATAAATGAAACCGTTGGAATCGCTCATTGTTACAACTTTTGCACCAAGAGCCTGTGCTTTTTGGCAAGCGTAAATAGCCACGTTTCCTGCACCCGAAACAGCTACTGTTTTATCTTTAAATGTATCTTTAACCGAGCCTAACATTTTTTCAACGAAGTATACTAAACCATAACCCGTAGCTTCGGTACGGCCGTAAGAACCGCCGTATGGAATGCCTTTTCCTGTCAAAACACCTTCATATAACCCTGTGATACGTTTATATTGACCGTACATGTAACCGATTTCACGTCCGCCGACACCGATATCACCTGCCGGAACGTCTGTGTTTGCGCCGATATGACGATATAATTCCGTCATAAAACTCTGGCAGAATGCTTTGACTTCGTTGTCGGATTTACCTTTGGGATCAAAGTCCGAACCACCCTTGCCGCCGCCGATCGGTAAACTTGTGAGCGAATTTTTGAATGTTTGTTCAAAACCCAAGAATTTGATGATACTTAAACTAACACTGGGATGAAAGCGTATACCACCTTTATACGGACCGATTGCGCTGTTAAATTGTACGCGGTAGCCGCGGTTTACCTGAACTTGTCCTGCGTCGTCAACCCATGGAATCGAAAAAATAATTTGACGTTCGGGTTCGACAAGGCGTTCCAAAATACCCGCTTTTTCAAATTCGGGATGTTCTTTAACAACCGGTTCGAGCGTGGGCAGAATTTCTTTCAAAGTTTGATGAAATTCCGATTCATTAGGGTTTTTTGCGATGGCTCTTTCAAGTACTCTTGAAGTGTATGACATGGGTAGACCTCCTATAAAAATAAAAATTGACGTTGCGGAAACTTCCACAGCGTCATTGTTGATTTCCAAGTTATTATAACATATTTTTTTTTAATTGTCAATATTTTCACATAAAATTTTTATTGACAAATTAAATTTTTTATGATAAACTTACGAAAATGATAACGGAGAAATTTATGTTACAATTAAAGAGCTTAAAACATGATAACCATCATAATTCTGCAGCCTTAAAATCAGGGTTTCAGGCTTCGGTTGTTATTAGTTTTTTTGAGAATTAAAATTTGAGAATTAATTATTTGACGGCTGAACGATTAAAAGTTTCAGCCGATTTTTTATTTTTGGGAGGAAAAAATGGAAGCGAAAAAATTATACGAACAATTGGACAAAGATTTTATTAAAAAAGGTATAACCGAAATAAATTGGCTGGAAAAAATGCCGAAATTGGACAAATATTTGTGCGAAAATTTTAAACAATGCGAAATGGGATTGATGTGCGATTTTGCCGATGAAATCGACAAAGTTTATACGACAGTTTTTCTTTCGGATATAGTTTTGGAAAAAGTTTTGTCAGAAAATATCACGAATGCGATGATTTTTTCGCATCATCCGACCAATTGGGATATTGAATGTCACGGCGGAAATTATGCGGCTTCGGAAATGTATATTAAAAAATTGCAAGAACGAAAAATTTCGATTTATTTTTTGCATCATCCGCTCGATAATTTCGGCGAATATTCGACTTGCAAGACGTTCGCGGACAGAATCGGAATAAAAACCGAACAGCCGGCGTTTCTTTATTACGGCGCATTTTGCGGACTTTTCGGGACTATCGATTGCAATACAACGTCGGAGTTGAGCGAAAAATTTTCTTTGGTTATGGGACATAAAACGAGTTTGTACCAATATGGAAGCGAAAATATTGCGAACGAAAAAATTGCGCTTTGTCCGGGTGGCGGGAATGCGATGTTTGTGCTTGATGAAATGTTGAAAAACGGTGTAAAAACGCTGGTTACAGGCGTTACTGTTAAAAATAATTATTCGAAAAACGTACATGATTTTGAAAATATTAATGGTATCAATGTTTTGGGCGGCACGCATTATTCGACAGAAAAATTTGCAACGATGAAAATGTGCGAATACTTTAAAAAACTCGGTGTTTTAGCCAAATTCGTTAATGATGAACCGAAATTTTTTGATTTATAACGTATGCCACTTAAAAAAGTGAGGCACTTTTTAAGTAACGAACAGAAGAATTGTTGGTCTAAGCCACAATGGTTTTCGTTTTTAATTGAAAACTATACAATTTTCAAAGTTGATAACTATATAAGAAAGTGTGATAAAATGATATTAAATGTTCGAGAAAATCTCGTTATGAGCAATGAAAAAATTGACGAAAATGAACGATATGCAATTATCTATGAAAACAGGATTTATTTGCGTCAATGGATGTCTTGGGTTGACGATACGACGTCGGAATCTATTGAAAATGTTCGAAAAAGATGGGAAGAACAGTATAAAAACGGTACAGATATAGCGTTGGGTATTTATTTTGATGAAAAATATGTCGGAAATATCGGATTGCACGGCATAAATCATGATAAAAAATCAGCCGAAATCGGTTATTGGCTGGCTGAAAATCAACAGGGAAAAGGGATAATGACCGATTGTGTTCGATTTTTTGCAAATTACGCGTTTGACGAACTTAACTTGAATGTCGTTGATATTCATTGTGCAGCAGCGAACGCGAAAAGCCGTGCAATTCCCGAAAGACTGGGTTTTCGGCAGGTTGACGTACTTAAAAATGCAGAAAATTTGTACGGCATTTTGCATGATTTGATTGTATACCGATTGGAAAAAGTACGTCTTTTGTTCCCGAAAACCGAGCATAAGCAAGCGGTTTGGGAATATCGGCAGGAACATTTCGATTATGGCGAGGAACATATTCACGGAAGCGGCGGAATGACTAAATCGGCGGATTACGAAAGCTGGCTGGAAAAAGTAACGAACGCATATAATTTTGCGTCGGACGGTTGGGTTAAAGCTTCTACATATCTTGGATTTATCGGCGAAAAAGTCGTCGGAACGATACAGATTCGGCATGAAATGAACGATTTTATGATAAATTTCGGCGGTCATATCGGTTATGGTGTGCGTCCGTCGGAACGAAGAAAAGGTTATGCGAGCCAAATGCTCGAACAAGCGTTGAAAATATGTCGGAAAATGGGTATCGAAAAAGTGCTGATAACGTGTGATAAAGATAATTTTGGCTCGAAAAATACAATTTTAAAACAAAACGGCGTTTTGGAAAATGAAATTACCGAAGAAAACGGCAATATTTTATTGAGATATTGGATTGATTTACGTAATAGATTTTGATATAATGAAATAAAAACGGAGATTTTATGATACATTTAGGTTCAATTTATTTAATTGTCAAGGATTTCGAAAAATCGGTGGATTTTTATGAAAAATTATTAGACATGACCGTTTCGAGTAAAAATATGACTCGGTTTGCTCAATTTGAGTTTGAAGGACATAATATTTCGTTGATGAACGGTTTATTTGATTCACAAAATCCCGATAAAGTCGTACATAAGGGTGAAAAATCGAAAGATTTTGACAGTCTGGAACATATCGCAATGTCGGAAAATACTCATAAATTCGTGTTAAATTTTTGGATAGAAGATTTGCGAATTGAACACGAAAGACTGCAGAAACTGGGCATTTCCGACAGTTTAACAAACATAAAATATGTATATAACGTAAGTCCTTATTATTATTTTCAATTAACCGATCCCGACGGTAATGTAATCGAGATAACAGGCGGATTTTCGCCGATAAACGGAGAATTTTAAGATTTTAAATGAAAATTTTGCAAAAAAAATCGAATCAATGTCTTATACACATACCACTTAAAAAGCGTGACAATTTTTAAATGGTGATTTTTTGAATTTTGATAAAAATAACCCTCCTGTAAATTTTACGGGAGGGATTTTCTATCGGTTTTTTATAGCAATATATGTGTTTTTCGGCACTTTGTTTTCGTCGATTGCCGTTCTTCTTAAAAATACCAGTTTCTTTGCGAATTCCACTTCGTCTATGTTTGGATTTTTAAATTTCTGAATTGGCATTATGCAGATATTTTGATATTCTTTGCCCATAATTACGCCTTTTTTACCGGGCCGGCATTGACTGCATGAAAAACAATATTCGATTTCTCTACAGACTTTTTCTTGGACTTTTTGAGGTTCTGCAGATAGTATTTCGTTGAAATTTTCATTGTAATTAGTGTGCGACCAGATAATCCATTCACCTTTTTGTATTTTTATAATACACACGCGTTTGCTCTTTTTGGTAACTGAAAATGAGCCGTTCGCATACCAAATCGGCGACATTTTATTTTGGCGTAGAAAAGTGACGAAATTCAACGCGTTTTCCGCATTTTCACCGTCTAAACATTCGTCAATCCATTCTTCGATTTTGGGTTTTTTGTTTTCCATAATTACTCCTAAAAAATATTGGGTAAAATAAAAGCAATTCCGAAACCTGCGATAAACGACGCAATGTTCGCAGTCAATGCGTATACAGGCGGTTTCCACAACGGATACGGATTTTTACTGCACTTTTTAAAATATATTGAATAAGCGGTCATTTCGATTATTGTTATGATTATTTCGAAAAGAATATAATAAAAATCGAATGCCATTTTTCCCGATGAATACAGGATATTGTTGAGTAATATATTTAACAAAATCTGCGTTGCTATGTTAATTATAATAATGAAAATGATTTGTTTTTTTTCTTTGAATCGGAACAAAAACAGAATTAAAAGTTCGATAAGAATTGTGATTAAAATTCTGCTGACTAATGCGAAATATTCATTAAAATAGTCGTAAGATTTATTTATACCTGTAAAACTCATGTTTTCGATATTCGCCGTGAAATAGCTGTCAAATGCGTATTTTTCATATATTTCGGAAAGAATGAATTCATCTTTTTCGGGCAGATATATCAAAATTTTAAATTTTTCTGGCGGATAATATGTCCAATTGAAGGTGTTTATGTCAGTGCATTCGTGAAAAAACTGAATAAAATAATAATCGTCTTTAAATTCAGTAAATTTTAGGAAAATATCGTAATTCGGATCGCTTTCTTGATAATACCCGGGATATTCATCGGTAAAAACCGAATACGGACCGTTCGAAGATTTTTCAGAAAGCAGAGTCACGAAATACTTTTGTTCTTCAAGTCCGCTAAAATCAATGACTACAGATGGTTTTGGACCCATATCGGCGTGCGAGATTATGGGCGTAAAAATGATAAATATTATAAAAATAATCAATAATGGAAAGATTTTTTTCATATAATTATTTCTATTATAAAACATATTTCCTCCAAAAATTTTATTTTCTTAAATTATACCATATAAATGAATAAAATCAATCAAGATTCATTGAATTTATTCGAACGATTATATTACAAAATATCGAAATGCAAGCGTCCGTCTTTTTCGTTAAGATACGGATGAATGTTGCTGAAATGGCTGTATTCAATAAGTCTCGACAGACAATTTTTCATGATATAATAGATGATTGGATTATAAACTTTATCTTTTTCAGTGTTCATGGGAGCGTTCTTTTTCAACCCGGCAAACAGAATGTCTTTACAATCTTGGATTTCAGGTTCGGCAATCTCAATCGGCAGTTCTGACAGACACAGCCAAAAATATCGGATAACGTTGCTGTGCCGTTTGCTTTCGCCGTTGTACTTATTGAAAAACTTCACTAACTTTAGCATCCATTCAATATCTTCCGAAACAGCCGATATGAATCTCAGCGAAATAATTGCCGAATGAAAACATTCGCCGTGATGACAGTCATGATTGGCGAAACACGTTGTTTTCAGGCGTTTGAGACTTTGGGTTATCATGTCTTTTATCTGCTCATTATTCGGCGCGAAAAGATATAACAACCGCAAAATTTCCAGTTCGTATGAATTTGCCGCCAAAATATGCGTTTTGGGCGACATCGGCAAGACAGTTTGCAATTTTACACCATTATTATACGGCGGAACATAAAAAAGGGGATACATAATCCGTTCATCACCCGATTGATTTTGCGAACGCAGATATTCGGGTGCATTCACGCCTTTTCTAAAACTTTGCAGTTGCGTTTCATTGCTTTTTGCTGCAAGTAACTGTCCAACAATGTTTGTTTTTTGCCTGTCAGTTAATTTACCGTTTTTTATCAAATAATGATTGGTTTTTATCATTAATTCGTATGGATTCATTCTTTTCTCCATAATCTATGCAAAAAGCCATGTTAAAATTTAACATGGCTTAAATCAAATTATTTTTTCATCGCCGCAAGATTTTCTGCAATTGGTATTACAATTGCATTGGTACATGCGAAACCATCGTCGTATACGTCGATATACAATGTCGGGTCTTCGGGGATATCGCCGTCAAAAGTCAATACTGCGTAGTATAATTGGGTTTTACCCGGATTTGTATATGCTTGTATTGAAGTGGCGTCGAGTGCTGAACCATCGAGTTCATCGGGTTTGAAGGTGTTATTAATTCTATCCACATATTCATCGCCGGGAAACATGTCTGTTTTATTGAGTAAGTAACTCAAACCATTGATTTTTGCGGGTGAATCACTTGCTGTGTTCGTAAATTTTATATATAAAACCACGACATTGTTAAAACTGGTTTTGGAATAATGTGCACCTACAAATTCAAGATCACCCGAATAGGTGCCTTCTTTCAACGATATTTTATTGGAAGTATTCGATTTTTTATCGGATATTTTATATTCAACCATTTTAGTAGCATGAATGTCTAATACTTTTACTTGTTTGTTATCTTCCGTCCAATAAATGCTGCCCGAAACTGTACCTGTTATTGTTGCATAACTGTTGGCAGGAAGGGGGTTTTTAATGTCAGTTATATCAACATAAAAAGTTTTGTTAATTTCTCTGGAAATATAGACTTCCTGATACATATAAACTTTATCAGAATCGTCAAAAGTTTGTTCAAACGGTTCGCTCAGGATACAAGCGATAAATGTAAAACTGCCTGTTAAATCGGTATCTCCGTCGGGATTTGAAATTAAACTTTTTAAACTTGCATAAATATCTTCGTTTTTTGAACTGCTCGAACTGCCGCCGTTGTTGCCGCCGCAAGCGGAAACAGAAAGAAATACGCAAAGAATGAGTGTAAATACCGTTAATTTTTTTAGCATGTGTTTCTCCTTAAATTATGTTAATATTAATGAATCGCTCAACATTTTACTAATAATCGTAATATACGTAAAAGTAAGTCGTTTTTTTGCGCGTTTTTATCTTTGTTCTTTTCCGAATACCGGTTGTTTATCGGGTGAGCTTTCGGAAGTGTGATTTTATCTTTCAAAAGTTTATCTGTTTCGCCGAGTAAATGCGGATAAATTTCATTGATCACATATTCGGAAAACAGCTTAAAACCGCTTAATAATTCCAAAGTACTGAACCACTGCCGGAAAAGATTGCTTTCTAAATTCTGTTTTTCTTTGGGTGGAATACTTGAAGCATAGTAAATCCCGTCTTTTTTGTTCCAAATATAATCCAGCCAAAATCGTTGTAATTTTTCGTTCATACAATCTGAATTTTGTAATAATAATGAACCGTAGTAATTTCCCGGTATCGAAAGCCCCGGCACTAAATATGAATGAATTTTATTTAATAATAAATCTTCATTATAAATTCCCGAAACAAATGAACTTTCCAATGCTTGCACGACTTCGTCTTTCAACGGTTTTATAACAAGATTTTCAGGATCGAACATATTTAGTCTCGCCGCAGTCATATAAGGTCTGGCATACATGTGTCCTCTGCCGTTATCATTATGTTTTTCGACGTTATCTGTCCATGTTTCGTCGCCGCGGATATAGCTTTCCATGATTTCTATACATTTGGTAATCATCGGATCATCTTTATCAAGCCTCAGTTCATATGCACGGCTGAGAGCGGCTTCAGTAGTCACAAATTTTTGTTTTACAGTTGTTTTAGTATCTTGTGTATGAAAACGTCCCCACGAACCGTTTTCCCATTGTTCGGACAAAAGCTGCGTGTACCATTTCGATGTGCGGATAGCTTCGATATCCGCAGTATTCGGCGTTTCGAGCAATATTTCTTTTTTCAGAATATATCGCGGAAACGGATCAACCGCTACAGATACAAGGTAATCAACAATGTGAAATAATTCTTTTTTCATATAATTAATCTCAAAACAATACACTGTTTCCATCTAAATCGATTAAATTTTCCAAAATTTTCACTATTATATTATAGCAAAAATTTGCCGTAAAATCAATATCGGATTTCACGGCAAAAAATATTTTTGAATTTTTAGTTCTTAAAAAGCGAAAAATCTATTTTGCAATCTGAAAATAAAATATCGTTTTCGATATTCTTTATACGTTCTTTTTGGTGTTCGTCTTCATTTTCGGAATTATAAAACCAACTCAACTTGCATATTTGCCGATATTTCATGAATAAAGGTATTTTGGAGAGCCAAAAATCATCCAATGAATTGGCAGAAAGATAACCGCGTAAAAAGTTTTCGATTATTTCATCGGTAAAGTCGTACCCTGCGTCATTTTTGCGTCCCCACCAAAGCCCGTGATACAGCGCAATGCCGATATCCGACGAAAACCAGCCGTATAATGCGTCGTCAAAATCAAAAACATTGACTTTTCCATTGTCTATAATAAAATTCCACGGATGAATATCAAAATGAATAAGACCGTAAGAATCCCTGTCTTTGGGCAAAATCATGATTTCGTTTATCAAATCTTCGGCAATTTTACAAACCGTCGGACAATTTTTCATTTCTTCCAAAAAAAGCGAATTATGCCCCGAAAAATGGCTTCGAACGTTGATTTTATCGGCAGGTACATAATTTTTAGTGAGTGTATGAATTTCGCCCGTAACTTTACCCCAATTGTAGAATATTTTATCGTTCCACAAATCAGGATCGTTTTTATTCCAAAAAGTGCCGTTCAATGCTTCGAAAACGGAAATAATATAGTTCTTTTCGTCGTCAATCGTTGAAAGTACCATCTCACCGTTGTTTGAAGCAAGCGGCAAAGAAACGTTCAAACCGTTTCCCGCTAAATAATAG
>JGI994J12354_10003787_pt1 | contig 13916 bp, 11 predicted proteins | sample IntmicLarv3ML3BL_FD_12354 | JGI IMG/M metagenome (IMG submission 12354)
GGCTGACTACTCCGCCTCCGCGTTGAGCCATGCCAATGGTTTCGGTTGTGCGGACGTCATAATTTTTAGTCATCGCAGCTGCTGCAATTAATTTCGATGCTAAAACCGTTCCTTGTCCGCCGACGCCTGCAATCAAGCAATTTATTGTATTATTCATTAGTTTTCACCCCGTAATGCTTTTCTTGCACAAATACTTGAACATATTCCGCAACCTGTGCATAAATTCGAGTCAATTTCAGCTTTTCCGTTTTCAAAACCAATCGCAGGACATCCTAATTTTTTTATGCAAAGTTTACACCCGCTGCATTTTTCAATATCAACATTAAACTTATTTTTTCCCTTTGATACGGCGATACAAGGAGCTTCGAAAATAATTACACGTACACCTTTTTCGTTGATTACCGATTTTACTGCGTTTTTCGCTGCTTGAATATCAAAAGGATTGACTTGCAGAAGTTTTGTTACTTTTAAGGCAGAAACGATATCAAAAATGCTGACTTTATCGGCAATATTGCCCATCATTGTTTTGCCGATACCCGGATGCGGCTGATTTCCAGTCATTGCAGTGGTTGAATTATCGAGAATAGCAATGATTATATCATTTTGATTATAGACAGCATTGATTATTCCCGTTATACCTGAATGAAAAAACGTTGAATCGCCTATGAATGCGAAGTTTAGTTGGTCGGGTTTGACAACATGAAGTCCTTGTGCAACAGTTATTCCGGCACCCATACACAAGCATGTATCAACCATATCAAGCGGCATAGCGTTTCCGAGAGTATAACAACCGATATCACCCGAAAAAACGGCATCTAAACCTTTAACAGCTTCTTTTACTGCAAAAAATGAAGCTCTGTGCGGACAACCGGCACATAAAACAGGCGGGCGAACGGGTAATGGGGGTAAGATTTGTTCGGGATTCGGAAAAATCGATTTTCCTAAAAAATTGTTAATTGTTTCCGTAACGTAATCAACTGTGTTTTCTCCTGCATTCTTTACATCGCCAGAAAGTTTTCCTCTGATTTTAACGTTTAAATTATTTAATCCGCATAATCTGATTAATTCATTTTCGATTATCGGATCAAGTTCTTCAACAACTAAAACTTCATCGAGTCCTTCTAAAAATGAAAGTGTTAATTTTTGCGGAAAAGGAACAGTTGATATTTTTAATAATTTGCAATCATTTTTATCAAGCGTTTCGTTAATATAAGTATAACTCACGCCACCCGTTGCGATTCCTTTTTTTCCGCTGCCTGTTAAAATGTTTTTATCATAATCAGAAAAATCATCGCTCATTGATTTTAATTTTTCTTCGATTTTTATATGATTTGCATATGCTAAACGAGGAAATATAACCCAATTACTACTTTTAATAAATCCTTCAGGAATTTTTTTCGGAATATTCTCTAAAATTTCAATTGATGCACAACTGTGACAAACACGGGTTGTAGGACGGAATAATACCGGGACACTGTATTTTTCCGAATATTCAAAAGCGTCCGCAATCATCAGATATGCCTCTTCGGGTGTGGACGGATCGAAAACGGCTAATTTTGCGAATTTTCCGAAATGACGTGTATCTTGTTCGGTTTGCGATGAAATCGGACCGGGATCATCGGCAACTACGATTACCATACCACCTTTAATTCCGACATAGTTAAGGCTCATTAAAGGGTCAGACGCAACATTAAGTCCCACTTGTTTCATCGTAACCATAACTCTTGCACCTGTATATGCTGCACCTGCACCGACTTCGAGAGCAACTTTTTCATTCACGGACCATTCAACATAAATATCGCCGTTATTATATTTTGCAATAGTTTCTAAAACCTCGGTAGACGGAGTACCGGGATATCCTGTGACAACTGAAACTCCCGCTCTCATCGCACCCAACGCAATAGCTTCGTTACCCATTAATAATTTTTTAGCCATAAATACTCCTATGATTTTTTCTTTGAACTCATTAAAAATAAAACTAAAACGGCTCCGCATAAAGCTATAGAACCCAATACGATAAATTTAATTATATCATTTGTTATAAATTTAATAATAATAGGAAAGACAAGAGCTGAAAATGCGAACCCTACCATAACGGCACCATAATTTGAACCGACATTTCTTATACCGAAATAATCTGCTGTTAAAACAGGATATACCCCTGAATATCCGCCGTAACAAAAAGCAATGATTGCAATCGTTGCCATAAATACATAACCTTGAACAAAACAAAGGCAAAATGCACCGACAGCAGTGATTATTATAATAGCAAGCGCTGCTTTTTCGCGTCCGATTTTATCTGATAAAAGTGGAACGCCAAGTCTGCCCAAGGCATTTGCAACGCCTGTCATCATGACCAGCACTGTACCGATTGACGGGTCTAAACCTCTCGCTACAGCAAAATCTTTGAAAGACGGATTGAGTATGAAAAATACGACTGTAGCAAACATAAGTGAGAAAGTAATAAAATAAAATTCTTTTATTTTTAATATTTCACTGACTGTGAATTGTCTTTTTTCTGATAAAGCTGACGCTGCAGGTGATTTTTCCGTGTTGTTTTCATCCGGTATTTTTATAAAACTGAATATGGCTAAAACAATGATTAAACAACTTCCGGATAATATTAAAAAAGTGTTTTTTAATGCGAATTTATTGATAAGAATTTCTACAAGCGGTGCAAATATAACAGTTGAAAATCCAAATGCACAAACGCTGATGCCTGTTGCAAAACCGCGATTTTTCGGAAACCATTTTTGCGCCGCCGTTATTATTGCGTTATATCCTGCACCGACGCCGAAACCTCCGATAATTCCATATGAAATATATATCAACCATGCGTATGAAAGGGGGATAAATGCCGTTGCTAGCATGCCAAGTGAAAGCATTAAACCGCCGATAAGCACTACTAATGACGAACCGATTTTAGCTTGCAATTTTCCGCCGATTAATATACCGACAACAAAAAAACATAACATAAACGAAGATGTGAGTTTTACATCGGCAATATCCCAATTAAAAAATTCGCTTACCGGTTTAACAAAAACGCTCCAAACGTAAATGATACCAAGAAATAATTGTAAAATTGCACCTGTTATTAAGACTTTAAGACCTTGTTTGTTCGCTGAAATAGATGACATAAATTTTCCTCCACAAAAGTTATTTTAAAAATAAAAATACCCGTCCGACGACATAATATGTCAAGGACGAGTTAATAACTCGTGGTGCCACCTTGATTCGCAGAAAAATCTGCCTTAATCAGAATACAAATATATTCTTAGTTCTAACGTGACTTAAACGTCGCAGAATACTCGGATTAAAAATCCTTTGACTACGCCCTCAGCGGTCCATTTAATATATTGACACTGCGGGGTTCTCAGCTTCCCCCACTCTCTGTGAGCACATTCTATATTTTTATCTCCGCATCAACGGTTTGAATGACGAATATTTAATTTTTTTTATTATATCATAACCATCCGTTAATGTCAATATGAAAAATATAGATTATTAAATATTTTTTCCTTGACAAAATTATAATTTTATATTAAAATCAAAGTATTGAATTAGTATGAAAGGAATTTTTATGAACAAAATTTCAAAAGGATTTTTATTCGTTCTTATTTTTATTCTTTTATTGAGCGGTTGTAACGCAAATACAGATAAAAATGAACCGGATGAAAATGAAATAATCGATCCATATTCCGATTATGAGTTAGTAATCGATATACCCGAAGCTGTAGCAGTAAAAGGTCGTGATTATCAATGGTACGGCGATGATTCATGGGCAAATTATATCATCGAAGCAGATATAAGCAATTTAACAAGAGACGGGGATTATCAGTGGTGGAATTTCCAATTCAGACTAAGAAGTCTTAACGGCGAATATTATTATACATATATTAACAGTGCAAATATTGTTTTACAAGAATCTATTACATGGGGTACAGGCAGAGCAAGCGGAATTTCTGCAAATGATCCGTTAACGGGTACAGTTCATTATAAATTTGTGGTAGACGGAAATACAGTTACATGTTACACTGATCATAATGAATTACCTCTTTTTATGTACACAAACGATTCTGATCCGATTATTAGTGAAAAACTGATATACGGCGGATTAGGTTGGGCGGTCGAAGATGCTGCCTGTACTATTTCCAATTTTAAAATATATCGTAAAAAAGCGGGGATGGATGATAAAATGCCTATTGATATAATAAAGATTAATACAATTAAAGCTCCGGTTGCCGGTGTTTATCCGCAGGGAATATTTAAAAACAATAAGGGATTATATCTCGAAACTCTCGAATGGAATCCTGCAATTTCGGACGTTTTTCAACCGAATACGGAATATTATGCAACAATAACTTTAGAGCCGGGAAATCCGATGTATACATTCGGCGATGCAAAATTATCTGATATCCAAGGAATTCCTGCTGATAAAGTTAAAGATATTTCTATTGAAACAATCAATAATAATTTAGTAATAAATATTGCGTTTGAAAAAACCGAAAATGAAATGGTTCCGTTCGGCGGATTAGTCTTCGAGGATAATTTTGACGGTACAGACATTGATTTAAATAAATGGCAGGATCCTGCACAATATGAAATGTTCAGGCAGGGAAGAAGTGCATGGGTTAAAGATTTGACATTTTTAGACGGAGAAGGGCATCTTATTCTTGGAGTAAAACGTGACCCTGAAACGGCTGAAAGATATAACACTCCAACGCAAACTGCTATAGACAATTTTATTTCCGGCGGTGCTTTACGTTCACGTTCGGCTTTTGAAAATTCATACGGTTATTATGAAGCAAGCATTAAATTTCCTGTTGTTAAAGGTACATGGGGTGCATTTTGGCTGTATGACCCGATAGTTGGCGGAACAGACTATGAAGGTGTTGACGGCACGGAAATTGATATTATTGAATCTATAGGAAACGAAAAAGGTATTTCCAGCAGTAATATTCACTGGAACGGTTATGGTGAAGCGCATAAGTCTGTCGGCAGCGGCGAGTTTTTACCCAATGATATCGGAATTGATATATATGACGGTGAATTTCATACGTTCGCAGTGGACTGGTCGCCTACCGAATATGTATTTTATATAGACGATAAAGAAACATGGCGTGTTGACGGCGGTGAAAACTTCGAAAACAGCGGTATATGTCAAAATCCTTTATATATTAAACTTTCCATAGAAGGTGCTGAATTCGCGGGAGCTATACCAGACGGCTGGGATTATTCCGAAATGATAGTCGATTATGTCAGAGTTTATAATCAACCGAAATTTTTAAAATAATTTAAAATTAATGTTTTATATTTATCTGTTTATTTATTAACATTTATTTAGCATAGCTAAAATTATCCCGTAAAAAATTATATAAAAATCAAATGCTACCGCACTTGTACGGTAGCATTTTCGTTGTAATAAAACCACTGGCTATGCCGGTGGTGCGTTTTTTTATGATAATCCCATTTTTTTGTTCGTAAATTTTTCTGCTTTTTCGAAAAATAATTTTTCAATGATAATACTGATAATGATAATTATTATCATCACCGACAATACTTGGTTAATATCCAATAATTCCCGTCCAACAAGCAAAACATACCCAAGTCCTGAAGTTCCCGAAATAATTTCACCTGCCATTAAAGCACGCCACGCAAAAGACCAACCTTGTTTCAGTCCTGAAACAAATTGAGGTATACTTGCAGGAAAAATGACTTTTAGATATAACGTTTTTCCTTTAGCTCCCATTGTTTTAGCAGATTTTATATAAATCGGATTTATATTTGTAATAGCCGAATAAACTGAAATAGCAATACTGAACGTTGAACCGATAATAATAACAAAAATCGTTGCCGAATCTTTCAATCCGAACCATAAAATAGAAAAAGGAATCCAACAAATACTGGGCAATGTTTGTAATCCTAAAATTAAAGGTTTTATAGCTTTCGAAACCAGTTTATACCGTGAAATCAACAATCCCAAAATCAATCCAATTCCGATAGAAAGACCGAATCCGATAAGCATTTTCGAAAAACTCGATATAATTTCGGAAAAAAGGTTGTTATTTACAAACAACCGGTAGGATGATTGAATAACCCCAATCGGTGTTGGGAATATATATGATTTAACAACAGACAGTTTATCTGCTAAAATATAATACATTAATTGCCAAATTGCCAAAATAGATATATAAATTAAAACGATAAAAATTAAATTTTTATATTTTTTCATGAACACCTTCAATTATTAACATATGGCTGAAGTTCTTTGAGGATTTCCGAACGTAAATGTATAAACGCCGAATCGTCTATATGTCGGGGCCGTTCAAATCCAACATCGAAGATTTTGATAATCTTTCCCGGATTTGACGACAGCATTACGATTCTATCACTAAAAAATAGTGCCTCTTCTACACTGTGAGTTACATATATAATAGTTTTTTTCGTTTCAATCCAGATATTTTCTAATTCGGTACATAAAATATTTTTAGTTTGTTTATCTAAAGCTGAAAATGGTTCATCCATTAACATAATTTCACTATCCATGCATAAAGTCCTGGCGAGTGCAACACGTTGTTTCATTCCGCCTGAAAGTTGATGTATATTGTAATGTTCATAATCTGAAAGATTAACCATTTTCAAGTATTTATTTACGCGAAAATCCTGTTCATCTTTATTAATTTTTGCAATTTTTAATCCGAATTTAACATTATCTGCGACATTTAACCAAGGATACAAAGCAGGTTCCTGAAACATCATTACACGTTGTGAATCAGGTGACGAAATAATTTTACCGTTTAAAAGTATTTCACCACTTGTTACATTTTCCAATCCCGCAATTAAATTTAACAACGTAGATTTTCCGCAGCCGGAAGGACCTAAAACACAAATAAATTCACATTTATCAATTTTTAAGTTAATATCTTCCAAGATAATTTTTTCGCTGTTGTCAAACTTTTTATATACATTTTTTAATTCCAAACTCATTTAATTTCTTCCAGATTCTTTTTATTTAAAATTTTGTTTAAAATCGTTAAATCAATAAGTTTTTCTTTATTTTTACAATCAGAAATAAATCCTTCGTTTTTATAAATATCGATAAAATTCATAACCGAAACAGAACAAGGATCATATGTAATTTTCATACGATTAAAAGCGTCGTTTATCACGTTATCTTCAATTTTTTTCATAGTCAAATTATATATTTCATCATTAACGATGTTTTTTACATCATTATTATTTATATATTCCGTTATTTCAATATGTGTTTCAAGAAATTTTTCAACTAAATCCGGATGTTTTTTTAAAAAAGTATTACTCACAACTACACAAGCTGTGCTGTAATTTCCATCCAGCCATATTTCATCAAAATCTAAGAATAAATTTGCGTCAATTTCATTAATCAAGCGAGATCCCCATGGTTCAGGTACTAAAGCCGCATCAATATCCTTTTTATCCATTAAAGTTTTGATATCTGCATTTTCACAAGGAATAACCTGCACATTTCCGCCTTTATCTTTAGTTTTCAATCCGTTTTCTGAAAGTAAATTTAAAAGCGATAAATGCTGCGTATTTCCGAATTGCGGCACGGCAATTGTTTTATTCGCCAGTTCCGAAATATCTGTTATAACTAAATCACTACGCGTAATAAAAACTGCTCCGCCGTTTGTAGCTCCTGCAATAATCGTAATATCTCCTGAAGATATTGCAAATCCGTTTATAGCAGGAATAGGTCCGATATAACCGATATCCACTTCATTCGCAAATATAGCTTCAATCTCAGAAGGACCTGCATTAAACGATAGCCAGCTGACAATTACATCATCTCCGAACGCTTTCTCAAAAGCACCGTTTGATTTACCCACCAAGGCTTGCGAATGTGTAATATTAGGAAAAAATCCAATCCGAACCTGTACATTTTCTTCAGATTCACAAGCAACAAGTGCTATTAATATAAAAGATATAATTAATATAAAACCAATTGTTTTTTTTGTCATGTAAATACCGGTTTCTTTCGTTTCTTATATTTGATTTGGTCCACCCTGCGGGAGTCGAACCCGCCACCAACAGAATCGGAATCTGCTACTCTATCCAAATGAGCTAAGGGTGGAAATATATTGAAAGTATAGCAAACTTGTATTTTTTTGTCAAGCTATATTCCGTACTTAATTTTTTACAATCAAACGATCCGACATAAGTTGATCGGATCGTTTGAATATGGATTATTATGCCATATAAATATAATAATAATTAATTAAATATTCTGACTTTAATTACACCATCGATAGCTTCGACTAATTTAATAATATCTTCAGATAAATTATCGTTGTCAATATCAAGAATAGCATACGAATTTTCCGCTTTGCTTTTTGAAAGCATGTTTTCGATGTTTAGATTATTTTCAGCAAAAACAGCCGAAATCTTCGTAAGCATAGCAGGAATATTTTTATGGAATATTCCGACACGCACGCCATGAGCTCTTTCGCAGAAAATATCAGGAAAATTAACGCTGTTTTTTATGTTACCATTATTGATGAATTCCGTAACTTCTTTAACTGCCATAACCGCACAATTATCTTCGCTTTCTTCTGTTGAAGCACCCAAGTGGGGGATAGGTACAACATTTTTAAATGTTAATACTTTAGCATTCGGAAAATCAGTAACATAACAAGCAACTTTTCCGCTCTCCAAAGCTGCACCGATAGCGTCATCATCAATTAGTTCGCCGCGGGCAAAATTAAGAATTTTTACACCGTCTTTCATCATCGCCAATTGGTCTTTATTTATATATCCTTTTGTATCTTTTAAATAAGGCACATGAATAGTAATAAAATCACAATTTTCATATATGGTTTTCGCATCGTTGGCTTTTTTAATTGAAGTCGATAATTTCCACGCTGTATCTACAGTTAAGAACGGATCAAAACCATAAACTTCCATACCTAATTCAAGTGCTGTGTTGGCAATCATGCTACCTATCGCACCCAATCCGATAACGCCTAATTTTTTACCCATAATTTCATATCCGCCGAAATTAGATTTTCCTTTTTCAACAAGAGCGGGAACTTCATCACCTTTGTCAATTAAAGTTTTTGCCCAATTAACGCCGTCAACGACATTACGTGATGCTAATAAAAGACCTGCAACAATGAGTTCTTTAACCGCATTCGCATTAGCGCCCGGAGTGTTAAACACAACAATACCTTTTTCCGTGCATTTTTCTATGGGAATATTATTAACACCCGCACCTGCACGTGCAATAGCTTTCAATTCGGGATTTTTCGTATAATCATATTCGTGTAAAGAAGCTGAACGCACTAAAATTCCGTCAGGATTTGTTTCACTATCGTTGCAACTGAATTTGTTTGTATCTAAAATCGACATACCAACCGAAGAAATTTTATTTAATGTTTTTAATTTATACATGTTATTCACCATTATATTTTATTATTTTTTTCAAAATCAGCCATAAATTGAACTAATTTTTCCGTACCTTCAACAGGGAACGCATTATAAATGGAAGCACGCATACCACCTACGGAACGATGGCCTTTTAAATTGACAAATCCCGCCGCTGTGGCTTCTTTTACAAATTTATTGTCAAGTTCTTCATTACCCGTAACAAACGGAATGTTCATAATTGATCTGTCTTTACCGAAAACAGTGGCGTTGAACATTTTTGAATTGTCTAAATAATTATAAATGTTAGCGGCTTTTTTATTATTTATTTCAGCCATTTTTGTGAGTCCGCCTAAATTTTTAATCCATTCCAAGACTAATTTACAAATGTAAATTGAATAGCAGGGAGGAGTATTATACATGCTGTCATTGTCATTATGAATATCATATTTGAACATAGTGGGTGTAAAATCCATGTTATAACCCAATAAATCTTCACGAATAATAACAACCGTAAGACCCGCAGGACCCATGTTTTTCTGCGCTCCGGCAAATAAAAGTCCGAATTTGTTCACGTCAACAGGCTGACTGAGTATGCAAGACGAAATATCAGCAACGAGAGGTACTTTGCCTGTATCAGGAAGATTTGTAAAACGAGTGCCGAAAATAGTATTGTTTTCACAAATATAAAAATAATCTGCATCGGGATTGAATTTACTTTTATCTAATTCAGGAATATAATTGTATGTTTTATCTTTTGAAGATCCGACAACGTTAACTTCACCGAAACGTTTAGCTTCTTCCAAAGCTTTTGATGCCCACATACCTGTGTTTACTAAATCTATTTGTTTTTTCTTCATCAAATTCATCGGTATCATGGAAAATTGTGACGATGCACCGCCTTGAAGAAATAAAACCTTATAGTTGTTGGGAATATTCATTATTTCACGTAATAATGACTGTGCGTCAGCGATAATTTTTTCGTAATCTTTTGAACGATGACTCATTTCCATGACAGATTGACCGCTTGATCCGTAGCACAACATTTCTTCCTGTGCTATTTTCAGAACCGATTCAGGTAAAACCGACGGTCCTGCCGAAAAATTGTAAACTCTTTGCATAAAATCCTCCTGTATTTGATTAATAATATGATATAATTATAGCTATTTTTTTAATGTTTGTCAATAGGAAAATCAAAGATTGATAAAATTTTAACAAATAAATTAAAAAATATATTTCAATAAACAATTCAAATTTTTTTATAAATATTTATATATTCATCATCTAAATTAATTGTGTTATTATTACAGCTTGCAACGATATTTCCGTTCTTAATAAAATAAACTTTATCTGAAATATCTTTTACAAAATCTAAAATATGGCTTGAAACCAGTATAATTTTATTTTGCTCCTTCATTTGTTTCAAAACTTGTTTTAATATCAGGATATTTTCCGTATCCAACGAATTCGTAGGTTCGTCTAAAATTATTAATTTCGGATTTCCTAATAATGCCGAACAAATAGCGACCCGTTTTTGCATTCCCTGCGAACAATTTTTAATTAATCCGTGTTTTACATCACTAAGAGAAAATAAGTTCAAAAGAGAATCTATTTCATCGTCCGAAACATCTATGTTTTTCATTAATTTTATATATAATAAAAATTGTTCCACGGTAAAATTTAAAAATAGAAATGGTTTTTCATCCAAATAACCGATATTATTTATTGTAACATTTTCATAATCAATATCATCCAAACTGCATTTTCCTGTATCAAAAGGTGTTATTTTATTAATAACTTTAAAAAGCGTAGTTTTTCCCGATCCGTTCGGACCTACAAACGATGAAATTGAACCATGAGCTATTTCTAAATTTATATCAAAAATACCCCGATTATTTTCATATTTTTTCGTCAAATTCGATACAATCAACATAACCTAATTACTCCCATGAAAAATCAATTTTCTATTTTTTATAATTAAAAAACCTGTAATTAAAATATTGACAAACGGTATTATAGTACAAAACATATAAGTTAACATTACCATGGTGAGCATCACCAAATTATTCGGATATCTTTCAAACAAAATTAAATTATAATTAATTGCATTAAATATATTATTGACAGTAAATACAAACAATAAAAGTAAAAAAGCGACAAAACCAAAATTAAATATAAATATATTTATAACTAAAATAAAAACCGTAAATATTTCATAAAATAAGAAAATATTAAAAGTTTTATATCTTAATATATCAAAAGGTTTTATCTTTAATGTAAAATATAATTTATCTGTCTGAACAAGCAATATGTATATATCGCCGGCAATAGGCGATGTAATAATTATAAAAAAATGGAAAAATGCAATAAAAACATAAATACCGGCTGATTTAATTACAAAAATAAAAATTAAAAATAAAGTTATAAAAAACAGATAAACAAGAAATGATGGTGACTTGGTAAAATATGTCATGTCTTTATAAAAATTAACGAGATATTTATTTTTGAAAAATATTAGTTTTATTATTTTATCAATGAAATTATTTTTTATTTTAATTTTATCTTTTTTTATAGTATTAATTAATTTTGAAATAAGTGTTTTGCTAAACAATGTTAAAATAAATATAGGAAATATAATTAAACCCGATTTTACTGTTAATATGTCATATAAACCGGAAAAATAATGATTGTTTCCGAATAAATTAATCATTTCAATTATACTGTTCATTAATTTATAATCCATCATAAAATTATAAACCAATAAACCCGAAGCAACCATTGTTAAAATAAATATTATTATCTTTATAATTTTCGGAAATATCCTTATTAATATTAAAAAATATGTCACAGAAAAAAAACTGATAAATATAAAAAACAGAAATAAATAATTACTCAAAAATGGTAAAATAAAGAATATACTAAGAACCGAATAATAAATAATTTTCATTATCACAGATGTAAATAAATCTTTGTTATTAAAACCGACAGACTTGAAAAAAATAAACAATTCACCGTCAAAATAATTTTTTATACTGCTTACGGCGATAACCAGACTTAGAATAAATATCACAAAAATAATTATTTTGACGGTATTATCTATATTTAGATCAACAAATTTAAGCGCTAATGAATTTATTCCGGATTTTATCACGTTGAAATATATAAAATAAGCAACAAAAACAGATAAAACAATCAAAGTTTTAATTGTTTTATCAAAAGGAAGATATTTAAATTTTAATTTTAAATGCAGAAAATATTTCATGTTAATTCTTTAAAATAAATTATTATAATTAGTAAAAAATATCAATTTACAATACTTAGCTTATACTAGTACTGACAAGTTGTCAAGTAACTATTTATGACATTTTTGATACATTTTGCATTTGTATATTCTTGCAACGCATTTAGCATATTCCGTCATTATTTTTATATTTTTACCGAATATTTATTGACAAATAATATATATTTGTTATAATTAAAATAATATGTATTTTGTTTTGTAAATAACAATAAAAACAATATTTTTGGAGGTGTTTTTGATGAAAGTCGGCATTGTCACACGTTCATACGGCGGAATGACAAATGAAGAAACAGCAAAATTAATGGCACAACAAGGTTATAAATGCACAGAACTTTGTTTTGTCCAATCCGATTCAAATTATTGGCTGTACAACGGCAGAGGCGACATAGACAAACTAAACGGCGAACGTCTTTCCATGATAGTCCGCAGATATTATATGGAAAGAATTTCGGTAGAAGCGTTAGGTTGTTTTGCTAATTGTATGGCGGAAGACGACGATGAATTTAAACTCAATATCGAATATTTCGAAAAATATTTGCAATTGGCATCGGTTGTAGGAATAAAAAACGTTTCGACCGAATGCGGATTTGTTCCCGACAGAAGAGGCGTACAAGCACATATTTACGAAAAAGCATACAACCGCCTTGTTGAATTCATGACTATAATGTCCGAAAAATGTTTTAAATATGGCGTAAATATCTGCATCGAACCATGTGTCTTAGACGTAATACCGTCAGCAAAACGTATGAGGGATTTTATTGTGCAAATCGGCTCAAAATATTTAAAAGTTTTACTCGACCCTGCAAATTTAATCGCCAATTCGTCTGAAGAAGATATGTTCAGATATTTGGCTCCGTATATCGGATATTTTCACGGTAAAGACCGAAAAATCAACGACGCATACGGCAGATTATTAGGCGACGGCGACATAGACTGGGCAAAATTCTTCGCATTATATCACAAATATACCGAAGGTGTTCCGTTTATCGTGGAATATCCGAACAAAGATACAGCACCCGAAGTTTATGAACGCATACAAAAATTTGACGAATTATCAAAAAATATAGTATTTATGTAAAATAGGAGAAACAGTATGATAAAATTAGGCGTAAACAGCGTTTTATTTAAAACATTATCATTCGCAGATGCAGCTAAAGCCATAAAAGCATGCGGATATGACGGTTTGGAAATTTCCGCGATCAAAGGTATGTGTGAG